>JACCDS011866616.1_pt1 | contig 22838 bp, 21 predicted proteins | sample 7446441 | NCBI WGS metagenome assembly JACCDS01 (sample SAMN15323445, study PRJNA562643) | freshwater metagenome | isolation source: river surface water | place: USA:Blue River Watershed | collected 2017-08-17 | reverse complement strand
CGGAGCAGGTTTACAGGGCATTGATGGCGTTTCAGCATGCATGGCAGCAATTTCCACATGAGAAACGCACGGATAAGCACCTTGCCTCTCCTGCCAAGGGAAGCGCATGTAAACGACTCAACATGTTTGTAAGGGTAAATTAGGGGGGGGTACTAATCAAAATGATATATTTCATTGTCTTCTAGTATAATACGACCCTTTAAGCCCGTCCTTTTATCTTGTGATTTAGATTTTGAACCTGAAGATAACTGAGCTTGAGTCAAATTTTCATATTGTAAAAGTTCTTGCTTAATATCAAAGTTATGTTTTGCCGAATGAACAATGATTTCATCAACAGTCTGTTCTATTGATCTTTCAACGATATCAAGTAAATTCCAGTTTATTAACGACCAATCTGTAAGAAAGTAATGATATTCATCTATATTTTTAATCTTCAATTTTAGCGTGAATTGCCCACCTTTATCTTTTTTCTGATGATCGATAGCAATCCAATCTATTATAGAATGAATTGCTTTTTTTAATTCCTCAAAATCCAGAACCATGTTATCCTTTGACAACTCTGGATTGATGGATTGAATACTGTTAATAATTCTGTTCTTGATAATTGTTTTGTCACTATCAGCTTGCTTATCATTAAGTATTTGAATCTTATTTAGAACGATTTGTTCCTTGTTTTGCAACGTTTTTAAATTCAACTTTAATTCTTCAATTGACTCAAAATCAGGGTCAGCTATCATTGTATAAAGCCTTTTAAGCGACTTTTTGATATTACTAAGTTCATTTTCTAGTTTAGAGATCGTCTTTGTGAAATCTATTTTTTCTTTAGATTTTGTACTGAAGTCATTCACTCGGTTTCGAAAATCTTTGTTCAGAAACAAATATCTGATGATAAAACTATCTAGCTTGGGAATACCTATTCCTCTATTATCACAACTTGCATTGGGATAAATTTTGCCAGAACATTTATATGCATTATCATTACCTTTTAATCGCTTTTTGCCTCTGAATTGACGTCCGCATTTTTCACAATAAACTAAGCCATTCAACAAATAATGATACTCATCTTTTCTGCCAACATTTTTACGATTTTGTTCTAGGTTAGCTTGAACTTTATCGAATAATTCAGGTTCGATTATTTTGGGCGCTTCAGCTTTGATTACTTCAGCAACTATTTTACGTTTGACCGTTTTACCATTTACAAAATCCGCAAGATCTTCGTGTCGTCTCCATGTGCGCTCTCCTTTGTAAATTGGGTTCCTTAATATATCTGATATTACATTTCCTCTCCATTTTACTTTCCCTTTATCGAAGTATCTTATTTCCTTTGTATACTCATCCTTTCGTTTAATTGTGCCCTTGAAATTCCCGCTAAATTTGGTGGGAACACCTTTTTCATTTAATATGTTGGCTATACTGTATGCACCTTTACCCTCTAAAGATAAATTGAACATTAAACGTACATACCTGGCTTCACTTTCTAATATTTTATATTTGTTGTTCTGATCTTTTGTGTATCCATAAGGTAATAAACCATGTGTAAGACCTAATTTTGCTTTCTTCGAATTTGCTGCTCGTACTTTCTTGGATGTTATTTCAGCATAATAAGCATTGAAAATACTCATTACGTTTGCTAACATTCTGTTCGTGGGATCATCTAAATTGTACTCGTTGCCTGCTGGAAAATACCTCACATTGTTGTTCAAACATATTGAAACAAAAAGGCGCCAGGTATTAGATTCTCTCTCAATCCTACTTTGGTCAATAACGAATACGTGAGTGATATCACCAGACCTAATATCCTTAAATAAATCCGCAAGTCCATCTCGAACAGAATCATCCAATGTCCCAGAAACTCCATCGTCAACATAAATACGATATTTCAACCCAAGTGTTTGAGCGCATTTAACTCCCTCATCTTTTTGGTTGTCAATGGTGTATTTTAATTCCCTTAGTTTGGATGTGCGACAATATATTCCAAGCATAAGTCAAAAATACAAATATTCAGAAACTTTACTCAGGTAATTAATGTAGTATGTGTTAAAATTGATAATTCAATAGTTCGTCCTCAATTCCAGCCAATTGAATTATTGAATGAATTTCCTCTGCAATATCTGTCGATAAAAACCTGCCATTTTTTGAATTTCCATATCGTTCTGGTGGATCCTCAACCATTCTCACTTGAATCATTTTTTGTATTGTAAGCTCCGCTAGGAATTGTATACCATTTAGTTGTTTATACTTACTTATATCGACTTCTTCCGCTAAATTTACACATGCATAAATTCGAGTGAAACAGGAAAGTTCAAAGTCGCTTAATTCTTTAAGTGCCTGTAAAGTGATTATTTCTTTTGGCTTTATTTCAATCTCATCTGACAATATTAATCCTGCATAATAGCCAAGAATTATTGAACTGTAAACGGAATTTGATTGAATCGCCTTTTCAATAAGATCGTTAAAATAGTTAAGATTTTTTTCGTTTTTAAAATAACCTTCCAATCTTTCATGTTCTAATGATTCTCTTTTTCTATCGTTAATACTTTTAGCAAATGAAATTAGAAATTTTTTGAATTTCCGCTTCTTGTTGTATTCAAAAAGTGAGTTTATTACTTTTAATGGCATTAAAATGTCTTGACCTGTATCTGTAATATCCTTAATAGGATCGATATACTCATCAATAATACGATCCAATTTTTCAATATCTTTAACGAGTTGTGTTCCTAATAAAATTATTTCATTTTTCATTTTTGTAAATGTTTATGATGAAATCTATTGCCGTGTATTTGTAAATGGAAGGAGTACCCTTAACAAGCATCCCATTATTTTCATATTCTAAACGATTCTTTTGATTTCGAAAAGAGTAGTCAGAGTAATCTTTATTATCTTTAATATTATTTTCCTTAATGATTTCCCAAATTCTGTTTACCTTAATTGTAGGCTCTCGTTTCAAAATTTCATTTGATAGTTCTTTTGCAGAAAGTGGATATTCTTTCAACTTATCTTCTCGTACTTTTTTAACTACCTCAACTTGATTAATGGGTGATATATTTCCAATAAGTTTGAGTGTTTTAGCTCCTTTTGTCTCAGAAAACTCACCTTCTCTTATTAATTGAAATCCGCTTAACAATTCTTCATCAACCACCAAAATTTGCGACTCGCCTTTCTCTATTATACCTTTTTCCGAATCCAAAATAGCGGCATTCTGAGGCCCTGACTTACCAATTTTCTGTACTAAGTCCAGCCACTGATTATTATTTTGTTCAATTCTTTTATTTATAATTGATTCAAGCTCTGCAAACTGAATTTTTTGAGTTCGACCACCATATCTAAAATATATTTCACCGTTTTTTAAAGATTGATCTTTTCCTTCATCTTTTTTAGTTATGACTGGTTTAATTTGAGATTCATGAATATAGAAAACACCGAAATACATCCCATTTATATTATAAATTTCGTGTTCCCAAGTGATACTTGAAGAAAAGATTTCAAGCAAATGACCTGAAACCATTTCTGGATCAAGTTTATCAAATTGATCAGTGGCTTTTGCAGATAATCCGACCAACTCTCGCTTGGGTCTATCTTTAACACCAAATATTAAATAACCACCTTTATTATTGGCAAATGCTGAAAAATCACGATAGTAGTCTGCAAGTCCAGCCAGGTTGAAAGATTCTTTAAATTCTAAGTTCTGGCTTTCTCGATGATATAAATTGCCATCATCCTTTAGTTTCAATATTTCTGCAACAACATGTTCATTTAGTTTTGAGGACATACAATATTAAATTAGGGTTCAATACTTCAAAGAATGTAATATTTTTAAATTAAATACCCGTAAACTAAATGAGAAATATATTTTTAATCTTTTAGGGACAACATCAAATTTCAATTTTGATTAAACATATTGTTGGCTTTTCTAACTTTGATTATAGTTGTTTTTGAGCATGGTACTAATTTCGCAATTTCTCGCACTGGATATCCTTTTTCCGTATATTTTAAAATGAGTTTTGACTTTTCTTTTTTTAAAAGTCTTTCAGGTGTATCTGTGGTTCCAACTTGTCGTCCTGTATATAATTTTTTTTCTTTCCTTATCCTGATACCTTCCATTTGTCTCTCACGAATTAGATTACGCTCAAAAGTTGACATTGTTGAAAGAATAGACATCATTAGTTCGGAGAACTTGTCCGCTTTGCCACTCTCATCAATATTTCTAAGGTTAGGGTTTCTGCATGTTATGGTTATACCTTTTTTCGTGAGATCATCCCATACGGTCAAAACATCTATGGTCGAACGACCAAGGCGATCAATCGAGTGTATCTCTAGGTGATTAAGTTTATTATCATCAATAAGCTTCTTTATCTGAGAACCCTTTGGTCGTTCAAATAAAGGAATGGAACCTGAACACATATCGGTGAATACATAATCAAACCCCTTCAACTTCTGGAGCTGGCGTTCTGGGTTCTGTGACCCATCATCGGAACTGACCCTTGAATAAAAAACTCTCATAATATTGTACCATTTTATAGGTGGTATCAAAATAACCCTATTTTTATTTAATGTGCAAGTTTTTAAGGATGTTTTTTGTACCACTTTCAGGTATACCTTAAAATTGAAATAAAAAGATGTCTTACTGATGGAGGGTCTAAAATTTTGACCTCCGAAGTATCACAGAAATTTTCCGACCTTATCTTTTCATATTTAGACATGGGTCGTCTTTTTGACTCCAATTTTATTCCAGAAATTTTTTCGGAAAACGAATTGAAATGGGATATTGATTCGATTATACAGGGGGCTCCCTCCCCACACTATGCTTTTTGGATACGGAGGGAGCACTAGCCAGTGGGTCAAATATGTCGAAATTGACTTAAAAGTCCCAGTGCGGAAAATGCCACAAATTGATCAGGGGTATTATCCCTATATAAATTAAATAATATGGATTATCGCACTGATGTGTATTTGTGGTACTCCTGATGTACCATTTTGGATTTGTGGGGAAATTATTTATCGATGTAACCCTGTTGTATACTCAACACAGCATTTGCGAAACCATCAATCAATACGTTAAGGCTGTTTACAACTGATTCCTCAAGTTGTTCTCTGTCACTATCGCTTGCTTTGGGTAATAGTTCTATGTTTTCCTTGAGCTTATCAATTAGCATTTGTGATATATCTAAATGTAATCTCAGCTCATCGCTATTTGTAAAAGGAATGTATTGTATCGGATCATTACTCATTCCACAAAATTTACGAAAATAAATTTCACCTGCAAAACAGATTTTGGATCCGTTTGCGATCATTCATACTATTTATATAAAACGAAATCGTATGAGTACAGACAACAATTCATCAAATAGCAACCTACCTGATTTACCACTTAGGCGAAAAAGGTACAAGGTAACTGAAGAACAATTCCAGTCATTGCTTGAAAGACGCATTGAAACAAAACTAACGGAGTCGCTTTCATTCAGTAGTGATCAGGAAAAACTGGCGTTTATCAAGCCAGGTAATATTGTTACGTTTAAGGATAAGCTGCCTGGATTTCCTAGAGGTCAAATAGCGATAAGTAAAATAAGACGCACCAAAACTGGTGCAATTCAATTAGTAAATCCATTCGGTAGCGAGTCACCTTGGTTCAGCTCTGAGGCTGAGCTTTTATCTATGATTGATTGGGAGTGGATGGCAAAAAATATAATCGTAAAGGAATATGAATAAGCAAGCGATAAACAATATGGCTGTATTTACAGGAGTGAAAACTGCCGCATTGAGACAATTTATAAAAAAATATCAATTGGACGTACCAAAATTGGAAAGGAATGTAATGAAATATAAAAACGTAAGGAAGGATTTAGCCGCTGCTATCTCAGGTTATGAGAACAATGAACTAGTGGGTAAAATAGTTTCAGATTATGGTTTAGAAGAGAATAGACGTGCAGACGATTTTTTCACCTCAAAGCATGGAAATGCAATCTTAAAACTATTAAAACGAAATGGTAATACATTCTCCAATGATTTGGTGAAACATTACCTGTACGGATTAAATACAGATGATTACAAATGGGCTAGAATCATGGATTTCATAGGAACGGACTTAGGTTTAAACATTGCCATGTACAGCACCTTTGAAGAGCAAGAAAAAGACATGCTCGATGCAATTGAAAAGTTATATAACCAGTACCCATCGACCAATGAAAAAATCGTTGTCAGCAAAAAAACGGTAAACGAAATGGTTGAGAAGGCAACTCAAGATGATAGAGAAATCGAACAGGAACGCCAAGCCATGAAAAGGATTGTGATTAACGTGGCGCAGTTTGAGGCATTGTTAAATCATTTGCTAAATCCGATCAACAAGTCTGTAACAATAAACGAAGGCTTGGAAGACACTTACACTTTCGAGGTTTTTTCGCCCAGGATGAAGAAGTTCCTTGGCTTTATTCAAGGGCTACCTACTATTACCACAACGAAGCTAAAGAAAGATGGGCACTACGTTTACCTTACTCTCACCAACTCTGGAAGGTTCGAAGAATGGGAACCTGTTGTAAAATTCTACAAAGAACAGATTAAGATATGAATGTTAAATATGAAACACTATACGGAAGATCATCGGGCAAAGATGAATGGTTAACCCCACCTCCATTGATAGAAGCGTTGGGTGAGTTTGACCTGGATCCTTGCGCTCCAATCAAGCGTCCTTGGGATATGGCGAAAACCCACTTTACTATTGAGGATAATGGATTGGAAAAAGATTGGTTTGGTCGGGTTTGGCTGAATCCTCCTTACGGGAATTTCACAAAGTACTGGATTGATAAAGCAGCCACACATGGCAATTGCATTGCGCTAATTTTCAACCGTTCAGATACCAGGTTATTTCATGACCATGTTTTCCCGAACGCTTATGCGATACTTTATCTAAAGGGACGAGTGAAATTCCATCATGTTAATGGCAAACAAGGTGACTCCAGTGGTGCTCCGTCAATACTTATTGCGTTTGACCACGAAAATGCGGATGTACTGGAAAATTGCGGACTTGAAGGATTCTTTGCCCGTTTCAAATATTAATTCTCGAACTTTATTTATTATTTCAGATTTTTTTATCGAGAATTTGAAGAGGAGTCCAAATTTGGACTCCTTTTTCATTTTGTTATAATGAATGTATAATGCTTTTAATCAATTAAATAAATTACAAAATACCATAAAATGGGGTATAGCTATTTCTCGGTGGATTTATATCTGGATCATTTAAGGATCATGGCTGAAATTAGCCAGCATTCATATCAATTACGAAGTAGATCCTTTTGTCAGGGATAATACTAAATTCAATCTTGTTTATTTTAAAAACCACATAGTTTTTTATAACTACGGACTGAAAAAACTCATCCAACTTAACTATGTAATCTGAATACCTGTAATCGGCGGGATCACTTTCTTTTAATTTTTGGAAGTATTCTGTCCAAAGCTGGTTTAACTTTTCATCTTTGATGGTTGGTTCATCCCAAAACTCATCAAACCAGTATCCCCTGAAAGAAGGTGCATCTTCATTTACACCATCCTCCTCGGTAGTAATGTATTCGCCTGAAACAGGACAATAGAAATTATAGTGATCAAGTTCTAGATTAATTATTTGCATTAACTAATTTATTCATTGTAATAAACAAAAGATTGTGGAGCATTTTTTCCGTATGTTTCATTAATACATTTAGCATTCTTAAACTTCTTGACATTCTTTATCTCTAAAGCAAACCCTAAATCTTTACCACTAAAATATTCATAAAAGTATTCCTCAGTAATTCCTGCCATATCTTTTGTCTCTTTCCAGAGTGAAACTAAATCCATCTGTTTAATTTGACCAATTTCAAATTCACCCACTACTTTGCTTACTGGAGCTGATGCATAAACTAAAACTGTTTTAACCCCTCTATTTTTAAAAATATTCCGCCTAAACTCGAAGCGTTTATTACCTGAAAATATTTTCTCTACAAATTCGGGCTTAATTGATAAAATAACTTTCATTTGCTCTCGCTGCTTTTAAAAATATTTCAAACTGTTCATTACTTATTTGTTCGAACCCTCTAGGGGCTGAATTAATAATTCCTAATTTTACTAGTTGGGCAAGATTCACTTTTGGCTTAGGGAATGAATCCACATATAAAAAGTTAACAATGAACGGTCTGTTGTATCGTTTATAATTCCACCATTCCTTTAATTCATCGTCTTTAAAAACACTTCTTTTTCTACATAATTCAATAAATTCAGCTTCATTGGGTATATTTAGTATTGTACTTTCAACTACGCCAATTGTTGAAATCACGCTCTCATACCAACCACCAGTTCTGTAAAACAATATTATATCTCCTTGTTTTAAATCCTTAAATATTGATCTGCTTATATAAACTTTCTTGAGTGCATTGCGGTGTGGTTCATTTTCAACGTAATCAAGTGGTGACTCATTATTGAGTATAGAATCTGGAAATAAATCAGTGTGATATTCTTGTTTTATCGGGCATAGAAATACTCTTGATTTTCGATCTAAGTATGGATAGGATAGTCTTGGACTTGCTTCAAGTTTTGGTAAAAAACTCCGTACATATACTTTTTCGTCACCATTCTGGGTTGACTTTATTCCCCAATATACAAAACCCCAATCTTCTAAAATGTTGATTAATCGTTGCTGTTCTTCACGTTTATCAAAAATGGTTACATATATTTCATCTACTTTATTGGCAAGTGCATTGTCAAAAATGATTTTCAGAAAACGTTCTCCTAGTTTGTATCCAGTTGATTGCACCTTGAAAGTGCCGATCTTTAATCTCTTTTTAGGCGTAAAAGCTGGTTGAATCTCTTTGTATGATTCACTGTTTGGCTCCTCGACTTTAATATATAGAAATGCTTTAATGCCATTATCTGTTTTAGTTATATAGGAAATATTTTCTGCTTTACGATTAAACCAATCTCTAAATTCTGCATAATCTTCAATGAAGGAATTAAAAAACTCATCATTTATATCAAGATTTCCAAAAAATTCCTTTTTAACAGATAAAACATTATACTCCTTTAATTCGGGATATTCAGATGTGCATTTTTCTATGAATGAGTCGATAGTGTAAGTCTTCTGATTTAAGCCTAATTGCTTAGCTTTTTTATGAATACCCCTGTCTTCTGTAATCAAAAAATCTACCCGATTGTTAAAAAGCTCCTTTAAAAGAGATGTGTCAATGTAATCATTTTCCGTTCTATCAAATTTTCTGATTTCGATAATCTCTTCACTTTCTTGCGATTCAGTTTGTAATTCAAAATAGTTAGATGCTTTAATAGTCATTATTCTGACTACTTCCTCATCCTTGTAATTTTGAATTTCTTTTAGGCTTAAAGGATGAACATGTTTTGTATAATGCAACTTGTCAAGCCATTTAAACAACAAGCCTATGTCCTGATTGTAGACCTTGCTTGCTTCACGGTGAATTATAATATTTGTATCAAGTAAAACTTTCATTTCTTATATAGTCGTTTAAAATATGTTCAGTATCCTTGTTAATGACTAGTAATTGTTTATTAAGGAATTTCGAAAGGAATTGAGCATATTCCAATTCAATATTTTGAAAATCCTCTAATAAATTGATATCATAGCTTACGTTGTCCCGCTTATCTAACCTATCTTTTATTTCTCCAACGTTACCAGTAACTAAGACCAAAGCAAATGGGTTAATTAATTCAAACGTAAGTTGGTTAATCCTCTCAGGTTTTCCTTCTTTATCGAGTAGACAATAATGACCATCCAAGATATACTTTTTGTTGGGGATTATAATTTTCTTCAAATTTTCAATTAAGCGATCCTGGGTAAATGTAAAGTCCTTTACTAATTTGTTTTGCGGGGTGCTTATTTCTTCCCATTTTAACACATCGCTTGCAGTAAGATGATTTAATTCATTTTTACTGCAAACGTTTCTGCAAATTGTTCCTTTTCCAACTCCGTGAATCCCACCTACAAAAATTAAATTCTCCATCTGATTAGATTAATATATTATTAACCACATCACCCATATCCCGTGCAACAATCATCTTTAAATCTTGACCAGATTGACGAGATAGCTCTTCAAAGTGTTTTATTCCACAGTCGATCTTACCTTTTTCAGACGGGCGCAGAAAGTCTACACCAAGGGTTCCCTTGCTCTCTACTACAAAGTATAATTTCTCTTCACTATCCTTTTCAAACAGTATTGCCCAGTCAGGATTGTATGATCCAAGTGGTGTTTCTATTTTAAACCACCCTGGCAACTTTGCATAGACCTTGATGTTCTCGTTTCGCTCAAACTCTTTGGCGAGATTTGATTCGATTACACTGTCGTGAACTACATATTCAAACGGTGACTTGGTACTCTCTACCATATTACTCTTGAGATAACCTACCAGTTCTTCGTTTTCGAACAACTCTTGGCTGTAATACTCATGTTCACCAATTTTACTGTAAACGATTCCGTCAACGATGTGCAAGCGCATCTGTTCATTGATGATCTCAATGCATCCTTCAATGAATCGCTGGGGGTTGATCTTGAAATATCTCAGGTTCAGGCAACCTTGTAAAATTCGAACAATTGATTTTCGGGTGAGGTTGGTTTCATTTTGTAGGTAAGTAACAATATCAGGCAGTACCTGTGCGTCCTGGTCAACTTGACCATAAGCAGTTTGCTCTTCTCCAACTCGATCTACACCACCCTTTGAAATATCCAGTTTGCTTTTGGTGTAAACCAATTTACCTTTGCTTATCACCAAGCGTTCGTTAATGTTTTTGATACAAGCCTCAATTAGTTTATTGGCATCAAAATTTACTGAATAAGTTGTTTTGTATTTTATTCGATTCCACAAGTTTTCAAAGTCTGGGCTAAGCAAAACTTCCTTACGAACTTTAATAACCTGCTTGTCCTCGTTCTTTTTAATTTCCAGTTTGCCAGCAACCTGTTTTAAAGTCTCTATAACCTGCGATTTAATGTGGATAGGCATTTCTTCAGGTAAATCCACTTCACCCGTTCTCAGGTCGTTTTTAAGCAGATCCTGAACCTTTCCACGTGAATCGATATAACCCTTTAAAGCAAAGTAGCCAAACAATTGCTCTGACTGTTCTTGACCGTAAAATACTGGGTCATTGCCATCCATTTCAACGGTTATGCTACTAAAGCTATGTGGTTGTAATAAACCAAACACAATTCCCGTTTCTTCCTCCATTTCTTTTTGGAAGTTCTTTACAAACTCTTCATACGATTCGTTTGCCATTACGGTTAATGTGTTGGTGTCAAATCCATGAACACGATCACCATCTTGGTTAACACAAAGACGCAAACCACGACCAATTTCTTGCCTACGTGAAATATCTGTTCCACCCGAATCTTTTAAAGTACAAATCTGAAATACGTTAGGGTTATCCCAACCTTCACGAAGTGCTGTATGAGAGAAGATGAAACGCAACTTGGAGTCAAAGCTCAGTAACTTTTCTTTATCCTTCATGATGAGGTTGTATGTGTCCTCATCATTCTTCGTTTTACCAGTAGTGTCCTTATAATATTCGTACTTATCCTTGGTGTTGCTTGACTTTGGCTTCTTATCTACGGCAAAGTAACCGTTGTGTATCTGGTTTACTTCTTCATTAATGTCCCGAACGCCTTCGAACAAGTTCCTATAACGTGGTCGTGAAATGATTTTCTTGTATTCTTCCTCAAATAAACGAGCATAGACCCCGTTGCTCGGATTGCCATCCGTATCGTATTCACGGTAGTTACTTACCTTATCAATAAAGAAAAGGCTCAACACCTTAATCCCTTTCGGATTAAGTATCAATTCTTTATTGAGATGCTCCTCTATGGTTTTGGCAATTTGAGCTCGTTTAATGGCTAAATCATCTGTGCCACCGATGCTCATGTTTAAACGGATTAGCACATCATTGGTGAAGTCTATACACTCATTGTCCGTGTCGGTATAAATGTCCCTAACCATGAAGCCATCGTATTGCTCCAGTTTGGTTAGTTGAAGCAAGTCATCACCAGGCTTAACGTCTTTCTTCTCTCTTTTTGATTTACCATCTCTGCCTTTGACATCCAACTCTAATTTTGCTTTAAACCCATTTTTATTGGACACCTGCAAGAGCTTAATGTAAGCTCCAGCTGAGGCAGCTCCATCAACTTTTATTGAGGCTACTTCAATTTGCTTAACCAATTGCTTGTTGTACGCATCCACTGCATCCAATTTGTAAAGCAGGTTCACTTTCTCTTTGTGAGTTGCAGAGTAGCGAACAATAGCCAATGGTTTAAGGTTGTTCACTGACTTTTTACCCAATGGAGTGTTTAAAACACGTTGAGGTTCGTCTACAATTACAAACGGTCTGGTATCTTGAATTAACGAAATGGGTTTGTAGCCCAACTTGTCGTTATAATTGAGTAATATCCTGTTGGTATTGCTTGAATCATCATCTACATCTTTTGCAAATGCCTGGATGTTGATGACCATAATCTGAAGTTGATCACTAGTGGCGAAATCCCTAATCTCATTTAAGCGAGAACTATCATAAACAAAGTACTTGTAGTTTACATTGGCATAGTGCTCCTTTAAATGGGATTCAGTAATCTGTAAACTCTTGTAAACTCCTTCCTTAATTGGGATGGTGGGAACTACAATAATGAATTTGCTGAATCCGTATTGACGGTGCATTTCCATAATGGTTTTTAGGTAGACATAAGTTTTACCAGTACCCGTTTCCATCTCCACGCTCAAGTCCAAACCATTTCGATCTATCTCGCCTTGAACTGATGGTTTTAAGCCATTACGAAGTTGAATCTTTTGGATATTCTCCAGTATTTGTCCTTCTGTTAATTGCAGTTTATTGGCATAACCCAACAGATTTGTACTCTCTTGATTGGCAAATAAGCCGTTTTTAGCCAGAAAATCTGGCGAATACACCGTGAAGTTAGAGTTGCATGTTTCTTGACCCTTAAACACGTCTACAATAGATTCTATTGCATCTTGTTGGTAAGATAAACTGCTGTCAAATTTTATTTTCATGAGCTTTACAGTTTATCGGTTAAATGGTGTTTACATCATGTATTCCGTAACGTTTCAAGATTTGCATACTGTTGGTTTTCTCTACATCGGTAAAGCCAGTGTCTTTGAAAATTACTTTGGATGTTGCAGGTTGCTGTTCTACCTTCCATTTGCCAATACCCTCAGCTACTGCTGTGGTAATTTTATCACCCAAACATATAAACAATGCACCCATACCAATATTGAACACTTGCTTACCAGCAATTTCTTTTTGCTCAATAGGCATGGTTAAATCCAAGCCGTATTTTAGGAGTATCTCATACAACACATCCTCTTCGGTGCGGTTTTCTTTGATGTTGCTTCCTGCATTGAATAAGTTATCCTCCAATGCATCTGGATTGCCATCCCAAGCTCTAATATTTGAGCTATCTAAATTAAATGCCCTGAAACCTATATCCAAAGTTTTACCTTCCTCACTGAACAAGTCATCTTTTAATTCGGCTTTTATCTTATCACCTGATCTGCGGATTCGCTCTTTGGTAATTTCTGATATGGTTTTGTAACCAGCATTGTAGGCTTCACTTTTCTCATCAGTTGGCTCTGGCAATTGTACACAGATAAATTTTCTATTGCCTCCATCTTCTGCATTTAACTGAAGTATCGCTTGAGCAGTAGAACCTGAACCTGCAAAGAAATCTAGTATTATTTCATTTTCACTTTCTACTGACTTCGCTAAATTGGAGATCAATTTTGTGGGTTTTGTGTAATCAAATAACTTAGCATCTCCAAATATCGCCTTAATTTCGTTGTCACTATCTTGATTGTCTCCCCAATCGATTATTAAATCTGTAATTGATTTTCGCTTGCCCATTTCCTCTGCGCTAACATCTCGTCTTAATCCATTATTAACTGTTATAAATAATAGGTTGTTGCTTATAAAATCATCTATTTTCTCTTGAGAAACAGAGAATTGAGCTCTTACTTCAACTTGATTTATTGTCAACCCGTTTTTATAAATTACATCATTCAAATATTCGACTTCCATAGTTTTTATTTGGTAATTTCCCTTTTTTATTAATCCATCTCCTCCTGCTTTAACTCTAACCCCAGGTTTAAAGGTTCTAGTTGCATATTGATTGGTTAGATTAATAACTTTTTTCGTTGAGTCACTTGTGCCTTCAATTGATAATTTTTCTAACAAATTTGACTTATTGGAATACACAAAAATATATTCCATGACCTTAGCGGTATGTTTTGCCAAGAACGAAGGTTGTTTTTTTCTTTTCCATTTTAATATCTCAATAAAGTTGTCTTCACCGAAAATTTCATCACATAACTTCTTTAAATTAGACTGTTCATTATCATCAATAGAAATAAAAATGACCCCATCATGTTTTAGTAAATGTCGAGCCAATTTCAATCGGGGATACATCATATTCAACCAATTGCTGTGGTAGCGTCCATCGCTCTCGCTATTGGTGCTTATGCGCTTACCTTCCTCATCAACTTGCCCTGTAATAGCTAAATAATTCCCAAGGTTATCGTTGTAGTTATCCTTGTAAACAAAATCATTTCCCGTATTATAAGGAGGGTCTATATAAATCATTTTTATTTTGTTGGCATAGCTCTTTTGAAGCAGTTTTAATACCTCTAAGTTGTCACCTTCAATAAAAATGTTTTGTGTGGTATCCCAATCCTTGCTACTTTCCTTGTCTGGACGCAACGTTGCAGTGCTTGGTTTGTTTGCTTCACGCCTTGCCATACTTTTACCTGCCCAGGTAAAACGGTAGTATTCTTCTTCCGTTTCTACTTCATTGCCCAACAAGGCTTGCAGTTCCTTGATGTCAATCTTACCCTCTTTAACTATGGTTGGGAACAGGGTTTTAAGCGTTTCTATATTCTGAGCAACAAAATCGGTGCTTTGGCTCATTGGGTGCCCTTTATCTATCTTTTCCATCATGCGTTCGTTATGCTGTTTTTGAGTAGTTCTATTTCTTTTCTTTTTTGCTGCACTTGGGTATTGAGCTCAATCTTTTTGTTAAGTTGAGTCTCTTTTTGGGCGGCATTTGTAATAGTGGTTATTTCTTTTTCTAAAGTTGTGATGCGTTCCAATCGTTCAACATCTTCTTTGGTTCTTTCGGTTGGTCTGGTTTCAAACGTTCCAATTATTGTAGCCGTTGTTAAACCAACAAAGCATTGCACATATCCATCGTACAAAACTTTCAAGTTGGTTGAAGGGACTCTGCTAAAACTTACTGCTTCTAAAAATGCTACATGTACTTTGTTTGCACTATTTGACGCTATGCAATTGGTTGTAAACTTTTTGTCTACAGTGCGTTTGTTATTGTCGTTTTGATTGATACGTTTGTATGTTACATTCCAAATGCTGGTCACTCCATCATGCACAATTAAAAGGATGTGATAGGGAATATACTTTTGGATTAGGTCAATTATTTTCGCAGCATTTTTGGTCAACGATTCAGTACTTGTTGTTACAGCAATTACCTGTATTTCCTCAAAAGTGCTTTCGTAATCCTGGTATGCAGGAACATTCGCATTTGCCTGACTGATGGATGCTATCCAATCAATTGCTGAAATGGCTTCGTAATCATCCAGCAAATTCTTCTCTGCTGATGTCATATCAAAATTGCGCTTAAAAAATGCTTTGGTGATCTTCTTGTTCACTAAGCACCTTTCGGGCAATTGCAATATGTGGATGATTTGTTTAAGCATTATTTGATGATCAAGTAACTTACTAATTCAAACGCATCAGAATGCTGTGCTTTACTCATTTTAGTTCCACCTGCAAATGCAAGAGTATCCAACCCTAATTCATCGTCCACGCCTTTGATATGGGTTAAAGCCGTTTGAAGCAGAGAAGTATATGTACCCATTTGCTTACCAGCTTTGGTCTCTTTATTAAATGAACTAATAAGTGAGGCGAGCACTTCGTGTTGACCCAGGCAAAGTTTCTTGTACAGATCCAAGGTTTTCTTAGGGTTACTTGCTGGAACAAAAACGTCACCGTTGGCATTGATGTAACATAAGCTGTACGGGTGGGTAGCACTGTATGTGTTGGTATCCATCAATGCTCCGTTCAAGTCATTGAAACAGAATATGACACCAGGGGTGGCTTCATCTGTATTGGTTGAAGTAATGGCGTAAATGCCTTTAGGTGCAAGTTCAAAATGTTCACGCTCCTCGTGGCTCAAACGCTCGGCATCAATTTTAAAATCATTAAAGGTTAAGTCGGTAATACTGATACCACCTTCAATATCTTCTAGATCCAACACTTTGCTCTGCATTTGCTTGAGCTGACGTTTGCGATAATCTAAATCACCGTAGCTAACACTTGGTTCTTCAATTATATTGTCATCTCCCGTAGCTGATACATCCAGGATTTGCATCCGACCTTTCACACGTCCGATCAAATCAATGTAGGTATCCAACTCCAGGTTTGGGAAGAAGTTTACCAGTTGAATTTTATCATTGATGGAACCAATACGGTCTATACGTCCAAATCGTTGAACAATACGAACAGGGTTCCAGTGTATGTCGTAATTAATCAAATAATCGCAATCTTGTAGGTTTTGTCCTTCCGAAATGCAATCCGTACAGATCAATAAATCAATCTCACCCTTGCTATCGGGATAAATCAAATCTCGTTTTTTCGACAAGGGGGAGAAGTTAATCAGGATGTGCCCTAAATCAGGTTTACAGTCGCTCAAATTCGTCTTGTTGGCATCACCACCCGTTACCATAGCTGATTTGATTCCAAGCTCTCCAAGAGCCCAGGAGCTCAAGTTTTCGTATAGGTACTTAACCGTGTCAGCAAATGCTGAAAATACGATAACCTTCTTGTTTCCATCGTTAAGATTGTTTTCAACTTTGCTTTGAATCAGATTCTTCAGCTCTTGCAATTTTGCATCCCTGGTTTCATCAATTACCTTGGTTTGAGCCAACAGGTTTTCCAACCTGCGTTTGTCATCCATTAAGTCTTCCTTACAACGGATCAAGTCCATGTCCTGGAGCAAAACTTTTACTTTACCACCAGTTAGTAAATCATCAAGCAAAGTATCATCGGTATCAATATCTGTAATCTCAAGCTCTTCATTAAAATATTCAGCTCTGCTAGCTACTTCTATTTTGTTGAGTAATCCATCTATTTGACGAAGTAAGCCCTCCAATGTTAACCTGAATGAGTGAACTGAACTTTCAAGTCGCTTTAACAGGTTTACTCGCATCAAGTGGATCAAACTGCTTTCACGTTCAATCTGTTTGAATATGCTACCCTTTGAAGTGGTGATGTCATATTTTGCTTCGTATGAACTACGCTTGTCGTCACGCACATAAGACAGGGGTGAGTAAAATCCGAGGTTCAATGCATTGAGCTCATCGTTCACCTTGTCCATCGCCTTCAATGAACCATTCTTGTCGAAGTCCGTATATTTGTTTATCGGTGCTAATCGGTCGGGGAATTTGCCAATATCGTTTACATCGTAATATTTCTCGATGTGCTTACGGGATCTGGCAATAGTAAGTAAATCTAATAGCTTAAAGTAAGAACCATCCAAGCCGTTAATCAAACTTTCCCTGCTCGATGTTGAGCCGTTGTTCGATTTTAACCAAGCATTGAACTTGGCTTGAGCCTTCCTCAATGTTTGTTCGATGCTTGCTATACCATGAGCTGCAAGTGCATCGTCTTGTTGTTCGGTAATAAATGCAATCTGATTTTTAATGTCATTCATCCTCGTGTTAACAGGAGTAGCAGAAAGCATAAGTACTTTCGTTTTAACACCAGATTTAATGATGTCATTCATCAAACGTTGATAACGGGTTATGGTATTTCTCCTTGGATCGTTGTTCCTGAAATTGTGTGATTCATCGATAACAACTAGATCATAGTTGCCCCAGTTGATGGATTCCAAGTTGATGTTTCCAGAATATCCACCAGTCCTGGAAAGATCGGTGTGGTTTAAAACATCAAAGTTTAATCGGTCTTTGCTCAGTATATTTTGTACATCGTTTAAAGAATACACTAGCCAGTTATCACGCAACTTTTTTGGTGCCAGTACCAAAACTCTGTCGTTACGCATTTGGTAATACTTGATGACCGCAAGAGCTTCAAAGGTTTTACCGAGTCCGACAGAATCTGCTATAATACAGCCACCGTAGGTTTCAATTTTATCAATAGCTCCGAGTACCGCATCTTTCTGAAAGTTGAATAGGTACTTCCATATTTCAGTTTGTTTAAACCCAATTTTGTTAATGCGCTGTTCGTTTTCCTCGTTGATTGTTGTGTTCTTGAAGAGATGATAAAGTGTGTATTTGTATAAAAACTCAGGGCTGTTGTCTTCAAAGGCTTCTTTTACTTTTTTTAGCAGATCACTTTTTAAGTCCTTTGGGCTAATAGACCAGAACTGCTCAAATAACTGAAGAAATTGTCCTCCCTGATCCTCGAATTGAGATAGAACAATTGGCATTGGACTTGGCACTGTTCCTAAGGTTACAGTATTAAAATCCTGAGGGACGATCGAAAAACAATGCGTTTTATCGGGATTCTTGATCAGGATAAATTTTTGTCCTCCAACATTGCCAGCTCTAATCTGGAATTTGTTCTCCAACAACTGGTAAGTGTTACTAGCCTTGTGAGAATAATTGAGGTCAAAGTACAAGGAAAACTCCTTTAAATCGTATGCAAAACGAGAATCATTGGATGGTTCTGTGTCCAGAATCATTTTAACACCCTTTGATTGACTTAATTCGCTGGATAATTCAAACAAAGCTGGAATAGTAACATAGCCAGTTGCAATAAAAATCTCGGAATCCTGATTAATTAGGTTCTGTACCTGGCTTGCGAGCTTTATATCTTGGTTATTTATTAATTTCATTTAGTCTTAATCTTTGTTTTGTCAAGCAACTCGTTAATGTCCACTCCTAATACATCGCTAATTGCCAGAAATACACTTAAAGGTGGTTGAACTTTATTAGTACAATACTGACTAACTGAAGATTTCGGTACACCTAATGCGTCAGCCAGTTGAACTTGTTTTAACCCTTTCTCTTTAAGAACATCTTTAATGCGGTTCATCATTTGCTTGTTTACAGGGTTGAAATATAAGTATAAAAGTTCAATTTGCTTGAACGAGATTTTGTTCAACTATGAAAAATATACAATTCCTTAATCAATGCTAACTAAGATCAATGTAATATTTGTTTTTAGGATCACTTTCACTCAGAACAAATTGGTGTTCCTTAACCATTTCATAAAAGATCCGTTTCGGATTAGAATTAGATTGAACTAAGTTTTTATATGTTTTCCAATTGGTAAAATAATCCACTTCTAACTTCTTTATTACTAACATATCAAACATTTCATGATAATCAATTAATAACTTTTTGATTATTTCATCCAAAAGGGTTGAAGGTTCATTTTTAATTATTTCAGCATATCTTTTATCAAAATTAAACTGCTTGTCAATTTTTCTAATCATTGATTCTCCGATGACCCCTATCAAAGGGTCATCGGGTATATTTCTATCTATGTCTACCATTTTAAACGGTAATCCATTATCAACATCAACTTCGATTTCGTTATTATGATTAATATTATTATTGGGGTTAATGTTTGGATCTTTCTCGTTAACCAAAGTTTCTCTTGGGTTTTCACGTTTAACATTTAGGTTAGCATTGGGTTCCTTTGGGTTATCATTTGCTTTGGGTTTAGTTTCTTTGGGTCTACCACCTTTATTCCCATTTTGAATTGCAGCTTCTCTTCTTGCTACGCTCTTATCGACATTGGTTTTCCAAGTCATAAATAATGCCAAATCCCAACCATCAATATCTGGCACTTTGCCTAAAATCGCATATTCCGCAAGTGCTTGATATAACTTCAACTTGGACTCTTCGTTTGGAACAAGCTGTATAGCCTCATAAAATGATCTGTAAAAGAAAAATCCATCTCTCTTATCTTCCATGATACACCTCCATGTTTTGGTCGTTTGAAACACTGTCCTCGTAAAATTCACGCACCATTAAGTCTTCAGGGATGGTGATTACTTTATCTACTTGCTTAAAGAAATATGGCACATTACTTAATGCACACTCAATCTTTAATTTTCTGCCCCATTCGATATCAAAAGGTCGTCTACCATTACCTGATTCTCCTCCCTGAATAATCCAGTGCAATTGACCATTGGGTAACCATTTTAAGAGGCTTAACTCTTCCAATTGTGGCTCAACTGAAAGAAATCTAAATCCATTAACTTCCAGCAACTGAGGAATAAGTTTGTCAGCTGTGGCTTGGTTCACGACCGAAGCTCCAAACATTACATTATGCGGTGGATTAGTTTTCCAACTTTCTGGGATGTATTTGTTGATGTTTGATGGTCTTTTGGTAAGTAAAAGGAACATAAGATTAGGATATTCACCAATGCTTATTTTTTCAAATAGTTTTTCTCTTAATTGACCTGTGTTACCCACGATCAATTTAGTTTTGTCGTCAAATAATGGCATTGACTTTTCAAACACATCCATCATTGACCCAATAAACACACGATGAATTTCATCTTTCTTTTGTGCCTGTTTTTGGATTTTAGAAAGTGTCTTAAATGCCGATTTAATTAACCGTCTGGGACTCTCATTTCCCCATACGTCATGCCCCCAGCGGTGAGCAAGTTTTTTTGCATAGCAATTGAAGCACCCTTCATGTACTTCTGTGCATCCCCAATACAAGGAGACGCTGTGGTGACACCACTCAATTTTTGTGTTTTCCATATTATTTAAAAATTTAGTGATGCAAAATTGTTATGATTTATTAGGGGTTTTATAAAAACCTTACGTATTCCTGCGTTAACTTTATTACAGCTCGTATATTTGTCATTAAATCCTTTAATTACAGCATTTAATACGATTTAAAAAACCTTACATGAAAAGCAAAATAATTATCAAATTCAATGGAAAACCTTCCTATGCAATAGCATTCGAGCAAATTTTAGCTCATGTAAAAGACCCAAAATGCGATTTGATTGAATTGTTGCGAAGCACCAGCTATGACTTTAAAAGCAACAAGTTTTCAAGCAGGATGCTTAATCATTATGAGAACAAAGGGTGGATCAATGCTGAAAGAAAAAACATAATTGGAAAACGGTGGTTTTCGTTGTTTGGAATGTTTTGGCTCAATTTGAATATTTCAAGTGACGGACTTTTAAACAAGGCTGAACTTAATTCATCTTGTGATTATGATGTATATGTAAACGAATTTTCCTTTGCCGAGGTAATTAAAGGAAGTATATTGAGTCCTTTTGAATTGCTTTGCATGCTTTCAATTGTGCTTTTTCGAATTGATTACGTTGCTCCAACAATTACGAATGACGGGGATAATATTGAAGTAAACTTTAAAGGCTCAGGAATTAACACTGTAGATTTTAGTCATTCTATTTTTGACTATTTAAACAAATATTGGCGGCACAACAAAGGCTATGAAAATAGGCAAATTTCAAATCATAAATCGTTAGACGATTTCATGGTGTCATTCATTTATAATATCGATGTGATACGAAATAAGATGGGTGCCAATTTACTTTGTCCTCAAGTCTACAACGCTTTCAAAAGAAAGCAACAAAAACACATTAATGTATCGCACAGGAATGATGTTAAATCAGTTATTTTATTTTCGATTGGGGAAAACATTATGACAAGCATTACCAATTTAGATAAAAGGATAGTTAAAGACGAAAACGGGGATTGTTATGCAGTTGAAGTTACTTACTTGGGAAAGGCAAAGCTGGTTGGAAAAATAGTTGGGGAGAGAAAGCTGGAAAAGCTAACAGCTGTATTTAAACCAGAAATAGATCTTGATTAAAAATGGTCGATTGCTCCTAGTCCGAAAAGCGCAAAGTCATATTTAACTGGGTCTTCTGAATCAAACCCTCGAAGTACCGAATCAATTTCTGCAACCGCTCTGGAGTCATTCTGCTTGCGAAGCAACAAGCCTAATTTCCTGGCAATATTACCTGTATGCACATCTAAAGGCAAACTCAATTGGGAAGGTTTCATGTTTTTACTCCAAATCCCAAAATCTACACCTCGTTTATCATTTCTCACAAACCATCGAAGCATCATATTAATTCGTTTTGCCGAGCTACCTTTCAACGGGTCACTTACATGCTTTTCGGTTCTTAAAGGATGTTCCAATTCAAAGAAAGTTCTTTTAAAATTAGTAATTGCTGGCTGTAATGTATCTAGTTCCGCATATTGCGCAAATACGTTTTCCATTCCTTCATATCTTTGATAAACGTTCCTCAGACATAAAATAAAGCATTTTAAATCATCACTATTAAAGGTGCGGTGGACGAAATACAATTTGTTAATCTGGCTGGATGATGCGCACATAACATAATCAAATGGACTTTCACCCATTTTATCCATGAGGCTATTTGCATTTTGTATAATACTTTTACGATTCCCCCAAGCTATGGTTGCTGCCAAAAAACCAGAGATTTCAATATCTTCTTTTAATGTATAACGGTGTGGAATAGAAATAGGGTCTAACTCGATGAAAAATGGTCTATTGAATTGATCCACCTTTTCATCTAAAAACTCTTTAATTTCTTGAAGTTCTTTGCTAAGCGGCATCTGTGTTGCTACAAATGTAGTAAATTTGAAAAATAAACTATACCTCCTTAATTACCCTTTTAAACATGTATTTCCGATGGATGGTCAGACCCAAGTCTCCCGTTGATTTTGGCCTGTGGAAAAACGTATCCCCTGCCGTGCTCATGTGTCCGCTAGATGTTCACGTTCAACGCGTTGCCGAAGCATTG
>JACCDS012363229.1_pt1 | contig 22851 bp, 22 predicted proteins | sample 7446441 | NCBI WGS metagenome assembly JACCDS01 (sample SAMN15323445, study PRJNA562643) | freshwater metagenome | isolation source: river surface water | place: USA:Blue River Watershed | collected 2017-08-17 | reverse complement strand
CGCACTTTCTTGATCACAAAGACTTGGATTTCGCCGCAGAAAAATCTGGCATGAGATTTCGAGTTAATGCATTTTGGGCAGATGATCAAATTGGTTTGATTTCAAGAAAGATTGAATCCAAGATCCCTAATTTTGAAGATCTTAATTTGCCACCCTATGTTCGGACCATACCTGGCATTGAATCCGGGTTAGTTTTGGTGACCGGCCCAACGGGTTCCGGTAAAAGCACAACCTTGGCTGCAATCATTGATGTCATCAACTCTACTGCTGCTGGCCATATTATTACTATTGAGGACCCTGTAGAGTTCAAGCACCCAGCCAAGCGCTGCGTTGTGAATCAAAGGGAAGTTGGCAAGGACACGCAATCATTCTTAAATGCTTTGAAGGCATCCTTAAGAGAAGATCCGGACGTGATTCTAGTCGGTGAGTTAAGAGATTTAGAAACAATTCAGTTGGCATTAACTGCCGCTGAAACAGGCCACTTAGTCTTTGGTACCTTACACACTAACAGTGCTCCAAGTACGATCAACCGAATCATCGATGTGTTCCCGCCAAATCAACAAGAGCAAGTTCGATCACAGTTATCGACAACTCTCAAAGCCGTCATTACGCAACGATTATTTAAACGTAAAGATACTCAAGGGCGAGTCGGCGCCTATGAAATCATGATTTGTAATCAAGCCATTAGAAACTTGATACGCGAAAATAAAATCTTTCAAATACCTAATATCATGCAAACTGCTAGAAATGAGGGTATGCAGTTAATGGAGAATTCCGTTAAAACTTTGGTGGCAGAGGGCAAGGTAGATCAAAGTATTGCGCTTGCTACCCATTAACTATGAAAAAAGGCGTCACCCTTCTTGAAATGTTGGTGGTGGTTGCCGTCATGGCTGTTTTATCCGCAGTATTAATTCCAAATTCGCAAGATGACATCAGCCTTGAAAGATTGAACGCGGAAGCCAAATCGCTGTCATATAAGTTTCTTCAGTTAAGTGTTGATGCAAGGATGTCAGGTAGAACAATCAGGGTCACCTGTAATTCTCAAACGATAATTGCTTACAGTTACTTGGCAAATCAATCCTGGGACTTTAATACTTCGGCAGCAAAGATTGCTTCAAGTCCACTGGTGGAAACCCAAACCATCTTTCAAACAAAAAGTGGCATGTCTTTGAATGGATTTTGCGCTGGTAATCAAACTTTTTATATCAGCTCAGAGGGCAATTTATTCTCTGCAAATGGTGTTGGGGGTTTGCGAAATTTAGAAATTAGAACGCTCAAGTACGCCTCAATTATTGATTTATCTGCCGCAGCCTATCCACAAAGTATTCGGATTGGCTTAATTGGTGCTGTGCCAGTTGATAATGAAATCTAAATCAATACCTTTGCAGATTAAAAGTGCCTTCACGATTTTGGAGGCCGTCGTTTCTGTTGCGTTGATTGGTATTGCTACAGCAGCAGCTTTTCAAGTTATGAAGGTTGTGTCTAGCGGCAAATACTCCTTGGATGATCGGCACAATATTTATTTGGCAACTTTAAGTTTTTCGACTGATTTAGATTTAGCTTTGATGGAGATGACGTCTGCAGATATTCAAGTCATTAATCCTGGAGATATCACAGTAACCACTGGAGCAGCATGCCCAGCAAATAATGGCACTCTGTTTAGAGATCGCTTGAAAAATGATTTATGCAAGATAAAATTTATTGCCAACCCTCTCAGACCGCAAGCAACTCAACAGCTAAGAATCTTATTGTCTAATGCTGTGACGACGCAGCAGAGTGTTAAATATCTTGAGACGCGACTGACATTTGTGCACCCAACCACCGGGAGCATTCTTTTTGAAAGAGTGTTGTTGCATGTTAAGTAAACAAAAAATATCAGCTGGTTTATCTTTGATTGAATTGATGTTATCTCTAGCCATCACTTCTATTGTGATGGCTGCATTTGTTTTATTCAGTAAAACTTATTCCTCAACAGCTTCTGATTTAAGTCAAGATATTCGTGTTCAGTTGCAGATGAGATCTTTTGTTGAGAGGCTCTCTTATTACGCTTCTCATGCAGGCTATAGTCCATTAGACTCAACCTTGCCAGCCATTAAATCAAGCAATCCTATTTTGATGAGTCCTTTGGTTGGAGTTGGCACAAAAGTCAACGTCATTAGCCTGCAATTTGTTTACGATTTTGATAAAAGTAATCGTGAGACCGCATTCTATGAAGTAGAAACTTATGTCCGCAAGGGTAGAACTGAAAAACGAATTATTTTGACGCGAATGAAAAACAATGCTCCTTGGATGACTGATCAAGTGGTCTTGATGGGTGTAAAGGATTTTATGTGCGCCAACAGAGCTGTATTAGCAAACAATCGAGCTTTTGAATGTTTTTTATCTGTCTATCGCGATTTTGCGCCAGACAATGAGACTTTGGATTATGAATTCACCATCGGCACTAACCAAAACTATTAATCATGGTTCAGCCACAGTGATGGTATTGATTGCCATTATGATTTTGGCGATCATTGGCGCAGGCTTGGTGGGCATGCAAAAAAATCTTTATTCCACAGCGCTCAAGATTGAAAATGAGCAGATTCAAATGGATATTTCAGACTATTGCATTCAAGAGGCGCTTAAAGACTTACGCGCAAAATCTTTGACCAATACACTCAATACCACTTCAACGGTTACTCTTACCATGCCATCTCCGATGAGCGTCACTTCTTTTAGCAGTCTTTCTGCGCCTTCTTCAAGAAAACAATATGAAACGACTGTCACCACATGTAGTTACCGTTTTGTTTTGCAAAGAGCCATACAGGGGACCGTTGCTGGAGGAGAGGTTAGTCGCACAAGAAGCTACGTTAGTACTGATGGTATTGAAAAAGTTTATGAAATTAATGCGTTGACTTGTGATGGTGCGTCTCCTCTATCGTGCCGCTCCGTAAAAACAGAGACCAAAATTTATGTGGGAGTGCAGTGAGATGAATGTTCGCTTAAAAATTTGCACAATAGTTTTCTTAGGGGTTTTGGCTAATGTGGCCAATGCTCAAACAGCCATGCAGTGTGTTAGAAGTTTGGTTGAGCCACGTCAGCAAAATCTGGTCTTTAAAGGCCAGATTGCATCCAATGCTTCAGACCCTAGTCCAGTTAAAAATTTAGTGATGACTCGTGAGTGTTTGATATTAGGTTTTCGTGAGGCAAAAGTTTATGTTGTGAATGGCCGAGTAGAATTTCTAGACTTATCAGGCGTTAGTGCCGAAGGATTTCTAATACATCAATTTGAAACCAAGATTCAATTGAATTTATATGCGCGACTGTCTGGCCAATCAGAAGTTCCTGTTGGGCACTACTTAGATTTATTGAAACAAGTAGATTCTTTTGTTTACCAAGTCCGGATTGTCAATGGGCAGTATTTTGAAAGCCTTACTTGGGGTGTTTTACCAATGATGGGAGATAGCCGTGTTCATTAAACGAGTGATTATTGTTTTGGCGATGTGCTTATCCCCCATGGTTTTTGCGCAACAAATACCATTTCCGAAGCTACCGCCTCAAGGTGTTGTCAATACGATCGAAAAAGCGAATATCTTGATTGCCTTAGATACATCGGGCAGTATGGAATGGTTGATGACCAGTACCGCAACTGCTTCTTGTGGACCAAGTAAAAGAATGTACGTAGCGGCACAAACAATTTTTAACTTAGTAAGTGGATTTCAAAATGTCGCAAATTTTGGTTTGATTCGTTGGAATAGTGGTTATGGAAATGATGATTACCGAAACCCCTTTGCTGGCGTGCCACTTTCACCTGTGTCTAATCAACGAATCTTAGATATCACCACTCGTTATTTATCAGGGTGCTCAGTCACTGCACCTGAATTAGCCGCTCCAGGAGGAACTGATGTTAATAATTATGGAATGCGCAACGTAACAAATTACGTGCAAGCAAATAGTGCCTTGTTTACTGGCAGTTGTAAAAGAACTTTGGTGCTTTTGATCAGCGATGGTGAGTGGAATGATGGTCGATGTGACCCTAATACCGCTTGTACTGCGACCTACACCCGTGGTGCAGCAAGTCAAGCTGCAAATTTAAGAAATAACTTTGGCATCACGACTACGACCATTGGTATTACAAATACAGGTGTTCCTGCTCAATACCAGTTTGTTTCTACAGCGGGTGGCGGTGGTCAGGCTCTTTTTGCCAGCAACCAAGTTGATTTGCAAAATCAAATTCAAAGTAAGCTGACCACTTTCTTGGCGGATGCCTTTACAGCAACGGCACCGGCAGTGATGCCGTCTACGACAACAGGAAATCTAATTTATCAACCAACATTTGAATATCGTCGCGATGGTCAATGGAAGGGTTTGCTCAAAGCATACAAACTCGATATCTCTGGATCTAGCGCAACCCTTCAATGGGAGGCCGGTCAGAAGTTATTGGGAGTTGATCCTTCCACAAGAAATTTATGGACTGTTGGTAGCGGTCTACCGATTGGAAATTATCGAAATTTTACCGAGGCAAATGTCAGTAGTTTAAGAAGATTGCTGAATCCATTATGGACCTCCTCAACCAGCGATGGGGTTGCGAGAACTCTTATTCGTTTTGTTCAGGGGTATGACATTTACAATGAAGAGACTGTGTCCCCGCAGGATCGTCGTTGGATTTTGGGAGATATTTATAACTCTAAACCAGTGTATGTTGGTCCCCCAGAAGAAAGAACCAAGGATGACCCGGACAAGGTTGGTGTGATTGGTCATTTTGAGCAGTATTACCCGGGTGCATACACTCGCTATGTCAATAGTTGGGCTACGCGTCAACCAATTTTATTGGCGGCATCTAATACGGGTGTATTACATGCTTTTGACCCTAATCCAGACCCAAATATTGGTGGTCGAGAGCTTTGGGGCTTTATTCCGCCGCCAATTTTGGATAAGTTAAATCAAATGTCAGGCAGCGGCAAAAGTGTGGCTCGTTACATGATTGACGGCAGCATCACAGCGCGAGATGTTTTTGTGAATGGTCAGTGGCGAACATATGTAGCATTTTCTTATGGCCTAGGTGCAAGAGCCTTAACCGTCATGGATGTTACAAACTCTATGGCGCCAACCCATGTTTTTTCTGTAGAGAATGTCAGTAATGGAAATGTTCTGCAGGTACGCTATTGGGATTCTGCAGGAAATCTGACCTTTCCTAGCGTTTCAGCTAATTCACCGTTTAGACAATACCTAGAGTTGGGTTATTCAAAATCAACGCCAATTTTTAGTTATGGTAAAAATACTTCGAATGCTTATGCATCAGTTCTGGTAATTGGCGGCGGTCAGGCAAACCCAAGCACGCTTGTTTCTGGTGGAACATCGATTCTCAAGCCGCAAACGGGTAATCTCGGGTATGTCATCAATCTAGATGGTGCAGCCATTGATATTCTGGGAACAAACAATGCCAAGCCAGGGGCCATCATGAGAACCCTTGCTGCACACAACCCTCCTAATTTCTACAGTGGCTGCCCAAATTGTTTGATTCCAACCAATCAATTGATAACTGATTTTGAACTTATTGAAGGTGGTCAAACATCCAGAACCAAGGGGCGTTATGGCTTTCAGCTATTTATGCCCAATTTTTCTGGAGCCCTTCAAACAGTTGACCTAAGTGCCACATCTCCAGGCTATTCGATGACGGCGGCTGAATTTACAAACTTCGCACCAGAAAAATTCGGCTTGGGTAAAACTGTCACTCAAGAGAATGATCGAATGCTCACTGTCCCAATTTCAATTTCTACATTGACCCATCGCAAGGGTAATAGCGATTTAAATTTGACTTTTGGTACTGGTGATATGACCAACTTGAGTTTGTCGGGTAAGAGGATCGATAACCGAGTCTATTCTTTGCAAGATTCAGAAGCTGCGATTATGGCTGGCAGTTCTTTTTCAGAGTCAGATTTGATCAGCTTACCTCTCAATCAGACTGCTTGTCCAATGCCTGCCGGCCGCAAGGGCTGGACTTTGGTGATCAATAGTTTGATAGCCCGTGATAATGCCAATAATTCCTATTCCTTGAATAACGGAAAGGTAGCTTCTAAGATTTTGCAATACGGTGGCTCAACGGTGGTCCCAATTTATGTTCCTCGTAATGATGGTCAGTGTTCGATTGGTAATTCTGCAATTGTGTTGAGAGATACCGCTTGTGGTTTTGATAAGCAATCCCAAGTTTTTGCAAATTCAATGATTGGGGGCGTCACGGTATTAGGGGAAACCCTAGTTATCGGTATTTCTGGAAATGCTGGAACGAGTCAGCTGGGTAATTTCAGAAAAACTGACAATTTGATCATTGGTAAGGGAACATTCGACTCAAGTGGGTCAGGTTCTGTTAATATTTATAACAAACAACGAGTGCGTTAAAAAACTAGAAAAAACATATCTATGCGAGACATTTCTAGCTTGTTAGGACAAGCTAAATCTTTATTTAAAAAGCCAACTGGACAGCAGATTCCTGTCATTGGGGTTGATTTATCTCATCACTATGTGAGATTCAGTCAATTGGACCAAAGAGGTTCTGGTTGGGTTCTCGTCAATATGGCCTCAAGAGCTATTGATTCGAACATTGTTGATGAAACTGCTCATGAAATAGAGTTGGTGAAAACCTTATCTCAAATGCACCGAGAAAATGGTTTTAATACCGACAAGGTTGCAGTCTCATTACCAATTACTTCTGCAATTGTTAAAGTTATCAACATTCCTATTTTAAAAGAGGAAGAGCTCAAGCGCGCAGTTGATAACGGAACTTTGTGGGCCAATAGCATCCAATTACCAGAAGAGTTGAGTCATTATTCAATTTTTTGGCAAGTACTTGCTAAGGATGAAACAAAAAATCAAATGTCAGTTTTGTTTGTTGCTTCTAAAAAAGCAGAAATTGATAAAACGGTAGATATTTTGGCGCGCGCTGGTTTAGATGCATTGGTCGTAGACGTCAGATGTTTTGCTTTAAGAAATATCTTACGAATCAAGGATGAGAAAACTCCAAATACTTTAAGCGTTTTTTTAGAGATCAGTGGAGACGAAAATTACATCATCTATATTGATTCTGGCATGCCCTACATCTATGATATTTATGTTTCTGATGCTGATGTGAGTACCTTAAAGGCGGGTGATTTCGATCAAATGACTCTGGTTTTTCAGCGCTTATCTGATCAAATCAGAGCTTCCATGCAGTCATTTATTGGTCAAAGTGGTCGCAGCAGTATTGAGTATGTTAATTTTGTCAGTACATTAACAAATGCTCAGGTTTTGATGGATGGTTTAAAGCAGGTGATGCCAGACTTTGCTTTGAAAATGGCCAATCCATTTGAAGATCTATTGATTCCTGAAAATTTAAAAGATCGAGTTCTGTCAGAAAAGAATAAATCGTCATTCACAGCCGCTGTTGGTTTGGCGACACGTCGTTTAGACATATTTGGCTACTTTAAGTTTGTCACAGCAGTTTCTAATATCAACCTTTTGCCGAACCGTGAAGAGAAGATGGATGAGCAAAAGCGTAAGGCCCTTATTTCAGATAACTTAAAACGCTACGGTGTTGCAATAGCCTGCGTAGGTTTTGTTGCATTGCTCACCGCGACCATTGCTGATATCTACTCGGGAACCGCAGACCGAGTTAGTCAGCTAAGGGAAAGTGTTACGCAGGCGAAACAGCAGAATGAGGCTTTACAAACTGAGCATAATGCTATCAATCGTTTTGTGAATGTTCGTTCTGCAAAAAACCAGCGAATCTTAACTTTGAAAATTTTGCAGGGTCTTCCAAGGACAATGTTAGTCAAAGAAATGAAAGTTAATTCAGAGGGAATGTCTTCTGTGACTTTGGTATCAAGAGATGCAGGTCAATTTAGTTTGTTTGTGGCCAGTTTGTCACAAAACCCTGATATAAAAAGCCCCAAGTTAGAAAGCGTGGAAGTTGAATCTGCACAAGCTGGACAACGTGGCCTTCAAGTAGGCAAAATCAGTTTTATGGTCAAGTGATATGAAAGATTTAATTCAACAACTTAATAATATTGACGTTGGTGCTTGGTTTAAAAAAATGACCAATCCTAAGTCTGGTCAATCGGCTGGTGTTGGTAGCTCTTTGGGTCAACCCTCACCACTGAAAGCGACCATTGATCGGGTCTTTTATAAGGTTGATAAAAAGCTTTTCATTACCATTGGCTTGGCTTTGTTGCTGATTGTATGGGGAATTTCTTCAGTTTTCGATAGCTTAAGCAAGCGTGGTGAGGTCTCAGAATTAGAACTCTCCTTGAGTCAGCTAGAGTCAGAAAATGCAACCTTAATGCAACAGTTGGCGACCCTAAAAGCAAATAACAAAACTCTTTTTGAAACAACAAAGAATGCTCCAAATTCTGCCAATGAGCTTTTGAGTCGTATTTCAGATATTTACGGTAGGGCCGGTATGGCAGTTTTAAAGGTATCGACAGGCACTGCTGATAAACCAGAGTTTGTTCAAATAGATGCTGAGGGTGCGTTTCGCTCCATTCAATTTGTTTTGGCTGAATTATTAAAGCTTTCCCCTGTGATTGATCTCAAATCCCTGCAATTCAGTTCAGATGCAAATAAGGGGATTTTGCAAATGTCAATTGGTATACAGTTTGTGAAGCCACCTAAAATTTCAGCTTCAAACGGTCAGTCTGAAAATGGTTATGCCTATCTCGATGGATCAAATCACCAAATCTCTGGTGGTGATATTAGGCGTATTCAATTTGTTCCGCAAAATCCAAGTGCTAATAAGTCTGCCCCTGCGGCAGCATCTCCAGCTCCGGCACCAGCACCTGCGCCAGTTGCTGCAGCTTCTGTAGTTCCATCGGCCCCTCCATCGGCTGGTTCAAGTGGAGGAAATGCTTTGGACCGTAATCCTTTTTATATCCCAGCTAATCCAAGTGCCCCTGCCGCAGCGGCATCTCAATCATCGGCGGGTGGTGTTGACTTGGGGCGTGGCCTGGGTTCATCGCCTGCGCCGGTAAGAGGTGAGGGAATCTATGTAACGGGTTGCATGGTTTCAAAGGGTAAGAAAGCATGTTTATTTCAATTGAATGATGGCAGTACTGCTGTTTATTCTATTGGGCAGTCGATTGGTAAAGACTTGAGATTAACTGACATACAGACTGATGTTGTGACGCTTCAGATATCAGGTAAATTGAAAAAAGTAAAAGTGGGGGAGCAAGTTCAATGAGATATCTTTGGCTGACTACCCTTGCGCTTTTATTTTCTGGTTGTGCTGGATTAGCTGATCGTCAGATTAGTAAAGAAGCGGTGCCACAAAGTCCCAATCAGGTGCGCGACATTGTTAAAGATTTGCGCGATTCCAACCCGATTGAGAAAAAAGATTTATCAGAAATCACAAAAGCTCCTGATGAAAAAGATCGTGTTCGAGACTTGTTCACCAAACAAGGTGTGAGTGATCCAACCATCTTTAATCATCCTTTGTGGAAACCCAATACTGTTTCAACTAATTTAAGTGGCGTTTCATTAACTGACTTTTTTGCACTTACAGGATATATTTCTGGTGTGAACTTTATTGTTGGCCAAGATGTTGCTGGTGACGTGACAATTCAATTGAAGAATATGAATTGGACGGAAGCTGTTGATACAGTTCTATCCACCAAGCGCTTGGTGTCATACATATCTGAAGACGGTAAGAATGTAAGAATTCACACCGTCGAGTTCGCTGCTGAACGAAGCGACACCATGAAGAAAATTCTGACGCAACGTATCGATGAGCAAAGAGCAAGAGACAGTTTGGTGCAAAAAGATACATCGATCATCAGGGTTTACTATACCAAGGCAGATGTGGTTGCCAAAATGCTCAGAGACATGTTGTCGGCTTTAGAAACTAGGGCGCCAGGCGCTGGTGCTGCTATGCCGATGAGTTCGAGTCGCGCTTTATTTACAGTAGATGTTAGAACCAATTCACTGATTGTGCAGGCCTCATCGCAAGATTTGGATTGGATTAAGAAAACAATTGCAACTATCGACCGCCCTTCTAAGCAGGTTTTAGTCGAAGCCTTTATTGTGGAGGGGCGTGACAACTTTACTCAAGAGCTTGGTGTGCGAATGGGTATGAATAATGTTCGTCAAGTTGATAATGGCCCAGCATTCACAACCGGTGGTGTTGCTGGAAGAACAACAACTCAAACAGATGCATTGGGTGTACCAACTGGAACAATTGGAAGTGTTATTAATCCAACTTTCTCAGGGGCTGCAGTTGGTGGGCTCGGAATGCTATTTAGTAGCAATACCACTCAAATTAAACTAGAGCTTTTGGGTATGGAGCGAGATGGGTTAACTAAAATTATCTCTAACCCTAGACTTTTTATCATTGATAACGAACAGGCTTCAATTACTGATGGGGTTCAGATACCATATCCTGTTGCTGGCACTGGAGCCAATCAGATTACCTACGAGTTCAAGGATGCAGCCTTAAAACTAGATGTAAAACCTTCTATCGTGGGTGATGGCAATATTTATATCGAAGTTATTGTTAATAAAGATTCTCCAAATTACACAACTAATCCTCCTGCTATTGACAAGAGAGAGGTGAAAACAAAGTTGCTGATCAAAGATGGGGGTGTTGCTATGATTGGCGGCATCAATTCAGCCACTATTTCATCAACGGATAATCAGGTGCCTATATTGGGAAGTATTCCATTGTTAGGGAATTTATTTAAAGGGACAGCTCAAGGAAATGACCGCCGTCAACTTTATATCTTCTTAGCACCATCAGCGTTGTAAATCATATGGCTTCAGAAACTTCAGCAATCCTGAGCCAAATTTCTTATGAATTGAGTAATCTCGCTCTTGAGTTGGGTTTGATAACGCCTGAGAGTTTTGCCAGTACCAAGAAATTTAGTAAAGAAACTGGGAATGAGCAATATTCCCTATTGAGTGCTGATGGACTGATTGACGAAAATGGCCTCGTGCTAGCCTTATCTAAAAAATATGGCGTAGATGGTCTGACCTCCTTCGATAGACCCACTTTAGATGATAAGTTTCCTAAAAAGTATTGTTTACAGAACGGATTGCTTCCAGTTCAGTCAGGTGATTCAGGTATCAAGGTTGGGATTGCCTCCCCCATGTCACTTAACTCACTAAAAAACTTACATTTAATGTGGGGGAAAAAAGTTCCCGCAGTATTCATCCCTTTTAATGATTTTAAAAATGGGTTGTTAGATTTAGAAAATCCAGGCTATTGGGCTGCTAAACAGGCAAAAGTTATTGATAGCAAATTGAGTCATGATCTTGTTAATAAGAGCAAGCCAGTGAATGCACACAGTTCAGCTTCTGATTTAATCGCATCGACCATCACAAAGGTCGTTGAAGATAAAAAAGCTTCTGACGTTACTTTATCAGGGGATGTGGTTAATGGCGTTAACGCGATTTTTGAGGCTGCGGTTAAAGATAAAGCCAGTGATATTCATATTGAAAAGTTTCGTGACAAAGCCCGCATACGCTTTAGGAAAAATGGCGTTTTAATCACGCCCCGACAGTTACAAAGTTTTATTGAAAAAAATTATGCTGCGGTGATTTCTAGGATAAAAATTATTGCAGGCCTAGATATTGCTGAGCGGCGGTTGCCTCAGGATGGCGGAGCTAATTTTGTTTCTACAAAATCTAAAATTGATGTTGATTTGCGTATCTCTATTGTGCCAACGGGTACGGGGGAGCGGGCTGTTTTACGTATTCTGGATAAATCCTCATTGTCAGTGAATATTGATCAATTGGGCTTTAGTCAAAAGCAAATTGTCATCTTTAAACGCTGCATAGAATCACCTCAGGGCTTGGTGCTAGTGACGGGGCCAACAGGAAGTGGTAAGTCCACTACTTTGTATGGTGCCATTAATCACCTTAATAAAGACGATGTCAATATTTTGACTGCAGAAGATCCCGTTGAATACACCATATCTGGAATTAGCCAAGTGCAAATGAAGGATGAGATCGGACTCAATTTTGCAGCTGCATTACGTTCTTTTTTGCGACAAGATCCAGAGATTATTTTGGTGGGGGAGATTCGTGATGCTGAAACCGCTGACATTGCCACAAAAGCAGCTTTGACTGGGCATTTAGTCTTGAGTACTTTACATACTAATAGTGCCGTTGGCGCTATTACCCGCTTGGTTAATATGGGGCTACCAAAATACTTGGTTTCAAACGCTTTAACGTGTGTGGTGGCGCAGCGCTTGGTTCGTAAGTTATGCCCAAAGTGTTCTAGCCCTCTACAACCTGAGAAGATCAAAGAATATTCAGACCACCCTCTATTCGAAAAACTCGATCAGTCAGAACTGCGTCAGAGTGTAGGTTGTGATGCGTGCAATATGACTGGATATGCTTCACGTTTTGCCGTTCATGAAGTTTTAGAAATTGATGGCAATATTAAGAGCATGATTAATGCTGGTGCAGGTGAAATAGAAGTAATCGAAGCTGCTACGAAGAAAAATTTTGTTTCCATGATGGACCGTGGTTTAGATTTTGTGAATAAAGGGCAAACTTCTTTTGAAGAAATTCTGCGAAGCGTTCCGATGGAGTTATCATGAAATTCTTGTGGAAGGGTTTGCAGGCAGGTGATTTTTCAAGTGGCACCATGGATGCTTTGACAGAAGAAGAAGCTGTATATCTTCTAAAACAACAGGGCGTGATCATTACGGAAATTTATTCAGATGAATCAGTGTCTCCTGTAAAGGTAGCAAAAGTTAGCGCTGAGACGCCTAAAAATTTAAAACGAGTAAAAATCAAAGGCAAACAGCTTTTATTATTTACACGAAAATTATCCGCGATGTTGGGTTCTGGCTTAGCAGTTGTTCCTGCCTTGGAGATGTTGCGTGATCAGAGCGAGGAAAAGGGGATGCGTCAGCTTCTCTCTGAGGTTGTGGAGGATGTGAATGCCGGCATTCCTATTTCAAAGGCGCTTGAAAAATATCCAGACACTTTTGACTCTGTATATATTAACCTTATCAAGGCTGGCGAATCGAGCGGCTCTCTTGAGAGTTTCTTGCAAAAAATTTGCATTAGCCTTGAGAAAAAAATCAAAATCATTTCATCTCTGAAGAGTGCATTGACCTACCCAATGATTCTTTTGATTGTTGCGGTGGGCGTCATCATGGTGATGATGACATTTGTAGTTCCAGTTTTCGCAGAAATGTACAGTGGTAATGGCGCGCCCTTACCTGGTCCAACAGCCGTGGTCATGAGCATCAGTGATTTTATTAGATCACCAGCTGCGCTAGTGTTACTAATTATTTTGATAGCGTTTTTTATAGTTTTGCGTCAGAAAATTAAGGCGAACTTAGCATTAAAAACCAAATTTGATAAAAAGATTTTAGATGTTCCTGTTTTTGGTGATTTGATACGCAACTCAGCAATTGCACGTCTATCCAGTGTGCTGGCAAATTTGGTGAGTGCTGGTGTTGGATTAATTGAGGCCTTAGAAATTGCCCGGCAGTCTATTAATAATGAATATATGAAAGAGGGTATTGAAAATATCAAGCGTAAGGTGTATTCGGGAAATACCCTTGAGTCCATTATGAAAGATGATCCTCGCTTTCCAGAAACTTTTAAGGCCTTTGTGGGGGTGGGTGAGAAGACTGGTAAGTTAAACGATATGTTGAGTTCAATTGCCAACTTTTATGAAGATGAGTTTGACGGGTCTGTTGATCGATTGTCGCAAATGTTAGAGCCAGCTATGATCCTATTTTTGGGTGTCACAATCGGATTCATCTTGGTTGCTATGTACATGCCAATATTTAACATGGGTAAGGCTATGGGATGATTTGTGAAGCGTTTATCTGTCATTCTATTGTTATTTTTTCAGGTTTTTCCAGCTTTAGCTCAACGTGAGCCTGACTCTTTCCTAACTGTTTTTCAGGCAGGAATTCCTAGTAATGCAGACTTTTTTGAGGTTCTGATCAATCAGGACTATTTAAGGCAATCCGGATCTCATATTCGTCGATTTGAGGGGGCAATCCCTTTATTGCAGTTTTATGCCAATCGTTTGAACTCGGCTCAATTGCCAACTGCGTATGCAGTCATTCCAATTATTGAAAGTGGCAACTTGCCTACGGCTATATCTCCTGTTGGTGCTGTGGGAGTATGGCAATTAATGCCAGCAACAGCAAAAAGATATGGTCTGAGGGTCGATCCTTATGAGGATGAGCGTTATCAAATCAACCCTTCATCAGATGCTGCGGTTAAGTATTTACAATATCTGCATGGCATGTTTAATCACCCCATCTATATTTTGGCGGCCTATAACTGGGGCGAACAAAATGTTATTCAATTAAGAAAAAAGACAAAAAATCTGCAAGAATTCATGCGCCACACGCAGCTTCCTTTGGAAACAAAACAATACATCAGCCGAGTGTATGCATTTTGGTTAAATATTTATCAACTGAACTATCAGCATGCATTGCATCGTTACCCAAACATCGCTTATTTTGAAATAGATATTTCACGTCAATTGGATTTAACTCAGGAGCAAATAGTCTATCAATTTGTTAATCCAATATTAAATCGTAATCGGGACCGACTAATACCTACAGAACACTTTTTTAAGTATTTCCAAGCCAATATTGAGCAACAAAAAAACACAAGCAAGGTAAAAGAAGCAAAAACTTGTTTGCCTTCGTATACCCAAGACTTTCATGTTTACATCGTAAAGGCAGGTGATACTCATCAAAAAATTATTAACCAGTTCAGGCTTCGTAGACCTGAACAGCAGCAGGCTGTAAAAAAAATGAATATACAACCAGGCTTGATCATCAAAATACCATTTGAGTCTGATCCTTCATATCAAACAAAGGGACTTTGCTGATGATTGTTGTGTTAACTTTTTTTTGGGGATCTTTCGTGGGTGTTTTGCTTGGCAGGGGCCTGCGAATTGTGGATATTCTTTTAAAAGAATCAAGCCCTTCTCAATTTAGTTTTTTAAGATTGCAGCGTGCCATGTCGACGTATTTATTCTTGGGGAGATCTCGTTGTGACAGCTGTCATACCCAGATTGCTTGGCATCAAAATATTCCTCTTGTCTCTTATTTATTTTTAAGGGGGAAATGTAAATTTTGCAACCAGGCAATACCGGTCTCGCTCTTTTGTATTGAGCTCTTGTTCTCTGCTTTAGGTTTGTTGCTTTACTTTTTTGAGCCGGATTTCATTTTGCAATTGGTGTACTTGGCCGCCGCCACAGTGTTGGTCTTAACAGCTGTGATTGACTTGAAGAAATTGGTGATTCCGGATTTCTTGAGTTACGCTCTATTTTGGTTGGGTGCCAGCTATCTCTTTTATCAGAAGGCTAACTTTTTGCCGCACCTTATGACGGCTATTCTGGCGTACTTGGTGCTCAAGACCTTGCAAATGATTTATCTCATCTTTCTAAAAAAAGTGGCCTTGGGTGATGCAGATCCTTTATTGGGTTTTGCGCTATGTATTTGGTTGGATGTTGAATATTTGCCTTACTGTTTATTCTTGTCAGCTGTCTACACCATGTTAGGGATTTTTTTGATCACCAGGATTCGACGCGCCAAAGAGGTTTCATGGAGTCAGCATTATCCTTTTGGTCCAGGAATGATCCTTGGCGCAGTAACGTGCTTCGTATATTCTCTAATTGCTTAAGGAATGAATCAGCGTTCCGTCAGTAAGATGAAATGGCACCATTGGGGTCTGATTCTTTTCATTGGCCTGACCCTTTATTTTCATTTCTTTACAGAAGATCGATGGTTCCCTCTTTTAGATAGTGCTAACCTCGCTTTTCATGAGGCAGGCCATCTATTCTTGGGGATTTTGAGTGATGGGCTCAGTGTTTATGGTGGCACACTACTTCAATTGGCAATCCCGATTTACATATATCAGCGGTTTAAGGCAGACCAGCAGTTAGTCGCAAGCTCTTGGGCTTTGGTTTGGCTGGCTGAAAATTTATTGAATGTGGCTCGCTACCTTGGAGATGCTCAAGTTCAATTATTGCCTTTAGTGGGCGGGGGCATGCATGATTGGACTGAAATTCTGTCTCGATGGAACCTGTTGAGGTTTGATGCAAGCATTGCTTTGGGTATCAAAATGGTAGCATGTCTTATATTATTAGCAGTTCTAATTCGACTCATATCTCTTATTCAAACGGATTGACCATGACAAATTACGCACAACTACCCTCTGCTGAGGATTTGTACCGGGAGTTAAGACGTCAGTTAGAAGAAAAATACCCTGAAAAGGGTTTCTATATGGCTGGTTTGGCTAGTGGCGGTGCATGGGTTGCTGAGCGTTTAGCCAAAGATCTAAAAGTTTCTGGCTATGGGGTGATTAACGTTTCATTCCACCGTGATGATTATGCTGAAAAAGGTATTAAGGCCTTAAATAGTTCAGAGGGCATGTCTACTAAATTACCTTTTGATGTGGAGGGGGCGCACATTATCTTGGTGGACGACGTGTTGGACACTGGTAGAACAGTGAGAGCCGCCTTAAATGAATTATTTGACTACGGTCGACCTGCGAAGGTCGATTTAGCAGTGCTGGCGGATCGTCATCGTAGACAGTTGCCGGTGGATGCTACCTTTAAAGGTGCAAAAGTTCAGTTAGCAGATGATCAAATCTTGGTATTGGAGCAAGATGGTGATAAGTTTGTCTTTGTCACCGAGCCTAAATCCTAAGCAATTAAAGGTAATATAAAAGTTAAAAGTAGGAAAAACCAAGCATATCCTAATAGAAGATTAAAATACTTACCCAAGATGATCAATAACGCTCCAATAGCTAAAACAGCTGCCCAGCTTCAACTGAATGACAAAGGTGAGCTCACTCATTTGCTAACTCTAGAGGGATTATCTAAAGAGTACATTCTTCACATCTTGGATACTGCAAAGCAATTTGTAGCGGTGAGTGAATCAGATCGTGAAGTAAAAAAAGTACCACTTTTAAGAGGTAAAAATGTTTTTAACCTCTTCTTCGAAAACTCCACCAGAACCAGAACAACCTTTGAAATTGCAGCTAAGCGTTTATCGGCGGATGTGATTAATTTGGATATTCAAACCTCATCTACTGCCAAAGGTGAGACGCTGTTAGATACCATTGATAATTTGGTGGCGATGCAGGCTGATATTTTTGTGGTACGCCATAAAACGACTGGTGCAGCGGTAGAGGTGGCAGCGCATTTACCGCCTCATGTCCATGTCATCAATGCGGGGGATGGTACTAATCAGCACCCGACGCAAGGTCTGCTCGACATGTACACCATGCGCCACTACAAACAAGACTTCACGAAGATCAAAGTAGCCATCATTGGAGACATTGTTCATAGCAGGGTGGCTAAGTCTAATATCGCCGCATTAAAAACATTGGGCTGCCCTGAAATCAGAGCAATCGGTCCGGAGAGTCTGTTACCCAAAGATTTAAATGTGATGGGCGTCAAAATCTACAACAACATCGAGGAGGGTCTTAAAGATGTTGATGTGGTGATGACTCTCAGAATTCAAAAGGAACGCATGGAGTCTCATCAAATTCCTCAGGGAGATGAGTTCTTCAAGCAATGGGGTCTAACCAAAGAACGACTCCAGTTGGCTAAACCCGATGCCATCGTTATGCACCCAGGCCCCATGAATCGCGAAGTGGAAATTGCCAGCGATGTCGCCGATGGCAAGCAAGCAGTCATTCTTAAACAGGTCACCTTCGGTATTGCTGTTCGTATGGCAGTAATGTCGATTGTGTCTGGAAGTTAAATTTATTCAACGCTAATAATTTTTTCGTTTAAGTACATTATTTACCCTGAAATTCTTTCTTTTAAAACATCGGTGCGTTTTTTTAAGGTCTGATTGATTGGAGAACTTTTTTTGAAAAATTCTTTTGGTTGGTTATCTGAATTTGATATGTTGAAAGCCAACCTCGCGCATTGCTGTATCACTCGATGTCTGAGCATGCGCCTTGGCATTTGTTGCCAAGAGGGATGATCGGTTCTCACTTCTTCCAGATATTCTTTGATCACAATCGGCAAGATTCTGTCATTCCGATAGATGGTGCATTCCATCCAGGTGGGGATGCCATCGATGAGTTCAGTGGAGTTTCTTAGGCTCATTCCTGCATATTGGGCGTGGTTGTTGATGAGCTTCGACCAGCCATCAATGGTGATGAACGGTTGATAAGCTTGTTCTTGATTTTGCAGTAGAGCAATTTCATCCGATAAAGGATCTAGTTGGTACTTATTGGCTAGTCTTAATAGTTGTACTTGAAGATAGAGTGGAACACCCAAGTGTTGATCCAGCCAAAGCTGAACTTCTTCAGAATCTAAACCTAATGTTTGGCATAGAGTATTAATGGCTGTTTGTAGTGTTTTCATAAGAGCTCCTTAATAACTAAGCGGCGACTATTTTGGATAGGTACTTGGTACTGGTTAACTAGATCAGGGTGTTCTTCAGTCAGTCTCTTAGCATCCAACCTGAGCGATGGCTTCGGCGCCTTCCAAGTTGCCAAGGTCTGCCCATGAAAGGTTAGTACTTCTGCATCTTGCATTTGTCCCATGATGCTTTGCTTGATATTGCTCACCTCTTGTTCATAGGAGTCTATTTGTTCATTTAGAGCTCTCAGCTTCTTGATGAGCTCACAAGTTTCCGCAGGAGCTTCTAACGATTTACTCATTGTGGATTTGCCAAACAGTGTCTTGTAATCAGACTCTGATGTGGCGGCAGGAGGTATATCAGTCAGAACATGGTTTTCCCAAAAAGATACTGCTCGTTCTAAGACCATCTGCTCTAACTCTAGATCTCGAGTGATCTCATAAATCCTAAAGTCGGCATTACCAAATAGAACAGCTAGATCTGTTCGATCAATATTGGTGAGCATCATGTACCAAACACATTGCACTAAATAAGAAAGGGGTACTTGATCACTACCAGGATCTCCCCAGTCTGCTTGAGCAAATGGATTGGCTGTTTTACATTCCAGGATGCGTGAGGCAGTTATCCGACCATCTTCACCCATCAACGGTGTATCTCCATTCAATACAAATCGATCGATGTGGCCATGCATGTAGTCATACTGCGCATGAATCACTGCGGCATCATGTGTGGCCAAGGAGGAGCCAGTAGCTAAGGCGTATTCAGAAGCGACAAAGGACTCAGCGAACTTACCAAACCTCAACAGCAAAGAATCTCTAACACCCACTTCTTTGCCAGTCTTCTCCATCCAGACATCTACCGCAGATCGATATTTGGATAAACCCAACACGGCTCCAACATCCGAGCCACCTAGACTTTTAGCTCGCAACAAGGCAAAATCTTGATTATTAAGCATATTTTTCTCCATAAGTATTAATAATTACTATTAAATTAGTAATTATTGTCATAATAAGGCAAAAATTAATTGATTACAAGTGATCAAATTAGAGCTGCGCGAGCTTTATTAAGATGGTCTGGAAAAGATTTAGCAGAAAAGTCTGGAATAGGCTTTTCAACAGTGATGAAGATGGAATCTGATTCAGGGGTTCCAAATAGTAATTTCAAAACTTTCGAGGCACTTATAAAAGCCTTTGAGGAAGCTGGTATTGAATTCATCGGCTCACCAGATGATCGGCCTGGCGTGCGCTTAAATGTTGTTAATAAAGACTAGTTATGTTGCCAAGACGTAAGCGTTCTGGTGGACCACAAACTGTACAAGGTAAAAAGGCTACGTCGCGCAATGCTCTTAAAACAGGGGCTTATTCAAGTCTGATTATTTTGCCCGGTGAGAATGAAGATGATTTCAGAGCTTTAGAAGAGCAATTCATCCACGACTTTTCGCCTAGAGATATTGCTGAGGCAACGATGGTGCGCAACCTCGCCATCATTACCTGGAAAAAACTTCGTGTTGAAAAATTGGAGCACGCTGGCTTAATACGTAAGTTGCATGAACCTTTTGAGTTGCCGGAGTATTTCAAGGCTCAATTTGACTTCGAGGGGCGTGATCGCGAAAAAGTTTTAGGGCTTGCTCGCGTCACTGAGGCAGATCATCTGCCCGGCTGGAAGTTGGGCTTTCAGTTATTACGTAAATTTTCAAAGCAGGGGGCTACCGTTAAAGAGTTAGACCAACTACAAAACGATGTACCTCTTATTTACGAGTTCCTATTGCTAGCAGCTAAGGATTTGGGTATTGAAAATGATTGTCACTTAGCTTGGTCTAAGATGCAAGTCAAAAATCTTCTTAACGAAAAGTATGATTTCATCACCAACTTTTCGGAGCAATTTATCAAGAAATACAAAGAGCAAGAGTGGGTGGTTGATCACTTCGATGCTCTTAAGTCGATAGTGATTCAAATTCAGGAGCACAGACTTTTAAAATTCATTCAGTTCAAAAGCGCTCAGCGTGTCTATGATGATCTCGATCGATCTTTTTATAAAACTCTGAGTGAATTGAGGCGCCATCAACAATGGCGACGCGATATGCAGGCCATTGATGTCACGCCCACAGAGGATGATGAGTAACTCTCGCTGCTTCGATAACTTGCCTCAGCTTATATTTTGGATTGTCATGTTGATGATGACCATTCTGTTTCTAGTGCCACAAAAATTCGTTTCCAGTGGAATATTTGATTGGTGCGATAAAGCCCAACATGCGATGGCATTTGGTGTGCTGATGCTGCTCGGGTTTTTAGCTTATTCGAGAGCTTTCTGGAAAGTGGCTATAGCGCTCATCTTGTATGGTGTGGCCATTGAAGTGATCCAATCGTGGACAGGGTGGCGTTCAGGTGAGGTATTGGATGCTGTAGCGGACGCAGTCGGTATTGTGTTGAGTGGATTGCTGATTCAGGGGTATGGTTTTTGGCAAAAAAGCCAGCTCAATTCTTGAAAAAACTACATTTTTACAAAACGGACTCATTCTCATTTGAAGGTAATTAGTTAGAGCGAATGAGGTCTGCTAATGCCGTCTCTGCAACCCTAAAGACATGAGACAATAAAGTCTGATTAATTTAGATATTAAACATGATCTTAGTCACCGGCGGAGCGGGTTTTATTGGCGGTAATTTTGTGTTGGATTGGTTGGCTAATCCAAATGCCGAGGGCATTGTTAACCTCGATAAACTGACCTACGCTGGAAATCTTGCGACTCTTCAATCGCTAGAAAATGATCCTCGCCATATTTTTATCAAAGGCGACATTAGTGATTACGATTTGGTTCTCCCATTGCTGAAAAAGAATCAAGTTCGTGCGGTGGTGAATTTTGCTGCAGAGTCTCATGTCGATCGCTCCATTAATGGACCAGGTGATTTTATTCAGACCAATGTGGTAGGCACGTTTAATCTTCTAGAAGCTGTGCGTTCTTACTGGGCTGAGTTGCCTGAGAATGACAAGCAAGCGTTCCGCTTTTTGCACGTATCAACTGATGAGGTTTATGGTTCATTGTCACCAAGCGACCCGGCGTTTTCAGAAACAAATTCTTATGAGCCCAATAGCCCTTACTCGGCATCGAAAGCGGCATCAGACCACTTGGTAAGAGCTTGGTGTCAGACGTATGGTTTGCCTGTATTAACAACGAACTGCTCAAATAACTACGGTCCGTATCATTTTCCAGAGAAGCTAATTCCATTAATCATTCTGAATTCCTTGGCTGGTAAGCCATTGCCTATTTATGGCGATGGTCAACAAATCCGTGATTGGTTGTATGTGAAAGATCATTGCTCGGCGATTCGGCGAGTATTAGATGTTGGTCAGTTAGGTGAGACCTATAACGTCGGAGGTTGGAATGAAAAAACCAATCTTGATGTGGCGCATACCATTTGTAGTATTTTGGATCGGTTACGACCTAAGAGTGATGGCAAGAGCTATGTCTCGCAAATTACCTATGTGAGAGATCGACCGGGGCATGATCGTCGTTACGCGATTGATGCAAGTAAATTAGAGCGTGAAATTGGTTGGAAACCTACTGAGACTTTTGAAACCGGTATACAGAAAACTGTTCAATGGTATTTAGCTAATCAAGACTGGGTGCAGGGTGTGATTACTGGTTCATATCGCGACTGGGTTCAAAAACAATATAGCTGAATATTTAATAGCACATTTAGTCGATATGGCATGTTTCTCTTTTGAATTTCTTGATCACAGCAAGCCTATAGTGGTCTTTGGTCGTGATGGCCAAGTGGGAAAAGCATTGCAATTTTGTTTTAAGGATTTGCGGTTACCTGTTGTATTTCTTGGAAGATCTGATTGTGATTTATCAAATGAGTTATCTATTCAAGAAGTGCTTGATCGCTACCGGCCGCAAGTGATTATTAATGCCGCAGCCTATACGGCGGTTGACAAAGCAGAAGGCGAGCGTAAGCTCGCTTTTGCGATTAATGCGAAAGCCCCTGAATTAATGGCGCATTATATGGCTAAGGTGGCTCATGGCGTTCTAGTTCATTACTCTACTGACTACGTTTTTGCAGATATAAAAAAAGATGCTTATCTAGAATCAGATATCACAGGCCCTATTGATCAATTGAGTGTTTATGGTCATAGTAAATTGGCGGGTGAACAAGCGATTGAACAAGTATTCAAATCGGGAAAAGGTTCTAGGTATTTCATTTTAAGAACATCTTGGGTATACGGTGAGGGCGGTAACTTCATCAGAACCATGTTGAGATTGGCTGCTGAATGTGACCAATTAAAAGTGGTGGCTGATCAAGTGGGTGTCCCAACATCAGCTCAATGGTTGGCTGAGGTGGGTATACAGATGGCTGGTTCACGAGTGGATTCTGGCATTTACCACGCTGTGCCTAATGGTGAAACCTCTTGGCACAGTTTAGCTATTGTTGCGATTGAAACAGCTGCGGCGGCTGGTGAAGGTATTAAAGTGAAATTAGAAAATATACTACCGATTCCAGCAACCGATTATCCTTTGCCAGCAAGGCGTCCT
>JACCDS011569823.1_pt1 | contig 22863 bp, 20 predicted proteins | sample 7446441 | NCBI WGS metagenome assembly JACCDS01 (sample SAMN15323445, study PRJNA562643) | freshwater metagenome | isolation source: river surface water | place: USA:Blue River Watershed | collected 2017-08-17 | reverse complement strand
GGTGGCAACGGCATTCACGACGAATACCATGTGATTCGCCACATGATCAACCTTGAAACCGTCAACACCTACGAAGGCACGCACGATGTGCACGCGCTGATTTTGGGCCGCGCCCAAACCGGATTGCAGGCTTTTTATTGAGCTTGTGCCGGACGGAGCAATTAGGGGGCTTTTGCCCCCTTTTTCTTTTTGCGCCACCTCAACTCAAGTCGGCCCGCGGCTTGACAGGGGCTGGGGCAAACCTTACATTACTAACCAGTCAGTCATTAAATGAATGTCGTGAACCCCTCTGTTTCTGTTCCTGCCAAACGCGAGCGTCGCAAACAAGACCGCCCGGGTGAGTTGCTGGACGCGGCCTTGGACTTGTTTGTTGAAAAAGGTTTTGCCGCCACCCGGGTCGAAGAGGTCGCCGCACGCGCCGGTGTCTCAAAGGGCACGCTGTTCTTGTACTTTCCAAGCAAAGAAGACCTGTTCAAAGCCGTGGTGCGCGCCAGCATCGTGGAGCCTGTGACGCAAGGCGCTATTGAAGTGGCGAACTTCAAGGGCTCGGCCAGCGAATTGCTCGAGTGGATGATGTTGCAATGGTGGCGCCGCTACGGTGACACCAAAGCGTCGGGCATTTCCAAGCTCATCATCAGCGAGGCCAGCAACTTTCCAGAACTGGCCCAGTTTTACCGCGCCGAAGTCATTGAGCCCGGACATGCCATGGTGCGCAACACCTTGGTTCGCGGTATCGAGCATGGCGAGTTCCGTGCGGTCGATGTCGAATTGGCGCTTCATTCAGTCATGGCCCCGCTGCTTTTCTTGGTCATGTGGAAGCATTCGATGGGGCCTTGCTGCCCGGTATCCGAGCAAATCCAGCCCGAGAAATTCATCTCACAACACGCCCAATTGCTGGTGCGTGGTCTCTCACTGTCTAAGCCCTTATGAAACGTTCTACCCTCCTCATTCTCTCGGGCGTGGCATTGGCCGTCTTGATCGCGGGTGGCGCACGTTGGGCCAGTCAGCGCAATGCCGCAGCCCCTGCGCCCACCACAGCCCCTGTGGCAAATGTGATCGAGTTGGGCGCAGGCGATGTGGTGCCCGTGACCCGAATGGACATGGTGCTGGGCTTGCCCGTCTCTGGCACGTTAAAGGCCAGCCAAATGGCGATGGTCAAAGCGCGTGTGGCGGGCGAGTTGATGGACTTGGTGGTGCGCGAGGGCGACAAAGTACAAGCCGGCCAAGTGATTGCGCGCATCGACCCGACCGAGTTTCAGGCACGCGAGCGCCAAGCCAAACAGCAAGCCGATGCGGCCATGGCGCAGGTCGACATTGCGCAAAAACAATTTGACAACAACCAAGCACTGGTGGCGCAAGGCTTCATCTCTCAAACCGCCTTACAAAACTCTACAGCCACCCTGAACGGGGCCAAAGCCACCCACATGGCAGCGATGGCAGCACTCGATGTCACCCGCAAAGCGCTGGAAGACACCACGATTCGTTCGCCCATCAGCGGCCAAATTGCGCAACGCTTGGCACAACCCGGCGAGCGTGTAGCGCTGGATGGCCGTGTTGTCGAGGTCGTCAACCTGGCCCAACTTGAGCTGGAAGCCGCTCTGACCGCAGCCGATGCCAGCCTGGTGCGTCCCGGTATGAAGGCACAAATGAAAATTGAGGGAATGGACGATCACGTCACGGCCAAAGTGTTGCGCATCAGCCCAACTGCCCAAGCCGCCAGTCGCAGTGTGTTGGTCTACCTAGGCATTGAAGGGCAAGAAGGCCTGCGCCAAGGGTTGTTCACAGAGGGCACATTGGGGACCCGCAGCATCCAAGCGTTGGCGGTGCCGTTGTCCAGTGTGCGCACCGACAAACCGCAGCCTTATGTGCAAGTTATGGAGGCCGATAAGGTGCGACACGTGACCGTTCAGCCCGGCACACGCACCGAAAAAACCCTCAACAACATCACGCTCACGTGGGTTGAGGTGCAGGGCTTGAGCGAGGGTGCCCAAGTGCTGAGCGCCAGTGCAGGCAGCGTGCGCGAAGGCACGCAGGTGAAGTTCACCGCCGCCAAGCGCTGAAAGAACCTGACACATGTGGTTCACCCGCGTTAGCCTGCAAAACCCCGTTTTTGCCACCATGGTCATGCTGGCCTTGGTGGTCATGGGGCTGTTTTCATACCAGCGACTGAAAGTCGACCAATTCCCCAACATCGACTTTCCGGTGGTTGTGGTCAGCACCGAATACCCCGGCGCTTCGCCAGAAATTGTTGAGAGCGAAGTTTCTAAAAAAATCGAAGAAGGCGTGAACTCGATCGCGGGCATCAGCGCCCTCACCTCGCGCAGTTACGAAAACCAATCGGTGGTGGTGATCGAGTTTCAGTTGAACATCAATGGCCGCAAAGCGGCCGAAGATGTGCGCGAAAAAGTGGCTGCCATTCGACCCAGTTTGCGCACCGAAGTCAAAGAGCCCAAGGTGTTGCGGTTTGACCCGTCGGCGCGCGCCATTTGGTCGCTGGCCGTGGTGCCCGGCGTGGTATCAGACAATCCCAACGGCAAAGCTCCCAGCGCCGTTGAATTAACCAATTGGTCTGAACAGGTGCTGAAAAAACGCCTGGAAAACGTTCGCGGCGTGGGCTCTGTGTCTTTGGTGGGCGGCACGCGCCGCGAGATCAACCTGTACCTGCAACCAGCAGCGATGGAAGCCTTGGGCGTGACAGCCGAACAGGTGGTCAGCGCTGTGCGCAACGAAAACCAAGACCTGCCAGCAGGCGCCATTCGATCTCGCGAACAAGAGCGGATGGTGCAAATTGAATCGCGCATGAAGCGCCCCGAAGATTTTGAACGCATCATCGTGGCCCGCAAGGGCAACACCTCCATCAGGCTGTCGCAAGTGGCTCGGGTGCAAGACGGCGCGCAAGAGCTTGAGACTCTGGCGCTTTACAACGGTCAGCGCACCTTGCTGATGACGGTGCAAAAAGCACAAGATGAGAACACCATTGATGTGATCAATGGCTTGGTCAAAACCGTGGCCGACATGAAAAGCCAAACCCCTGCGGGAGTTCGGCTGGAGCCCATCACCGACAATTCGCGCCCGATTCGGGTGGCGGTTGACAACGTGCGGCGTACCCTCATTGAAGGCGCTATTTTGACGGTGCTGATCGTCTTTTTGTTCCTCAATTCGTGGCGCTCCACCGTCATCACGGGCCTGACTTTGCCGATCTCATTGATCGGCACTTTCATGTTCATGCAGATGTTTGGCTTCACCATCAACATGATCACGCTGATGGCGCTGTCTTTGTGTGTGGGTCTGCTGATCGACGATGCCATCGTGGTGCGCGAGAACATCGTACGCCATGTACAAATGGGCAAAAGCGCATGGAATGCCTCATTGGATGGCACTCAAGAAATTGGCTTGGCCGTGTTGGCCACCACCTTGTCCATCGTGGCGGTGTTTTTGCCGATTGGCTTCATGGAAGGCATCATCGGCAAGTTCTTCCACGAGTTCGGCATCACCATCGTGGCGGCGGTGATGATCTCGATGTTTGTCAGCTTCACCCTCGACCCCATGTTGTCCAGTGTCTGGCACGACCCCAGCATCGAAGCCCATGGCAAACATGCTACCCCGGTGACTTTTTATGACAAAACCATCGGTCGTGTCACTGGCTGGTTTGAGCGGGGCACAGACAAATTGGCCGACGGCTACCAAACCATCTTGGCATGGTCCTTGGTGCACAAACGCAAAACAGTGCTCATGGCTTTGGGCATTTTTGTGCTGAGCATTTTCATGATCCGATTTGTTGGCACCGAGTTTGTGCCCAAGGCCGATTTTTCTGAAACCACTGTGAGCTTCCAAACCCCAGTGGGCAGTTCGCTCGAAGCCACCGAGGCAAAAGCGCGCCAGGTGGAAAACATCGTGCGCGAGTTTCCAGAGGTGCGTTACACCTTGGCCACTCTGAACACCGGCAATGCCTTGGGCAAAAACAGCGCCAGCATTTACATCCGTCTGATTGATCGCAAAGACCGGCAACGCAATGTGGATGAGATGTCGGGCATTTTGCGTGAGCGCTTGAGCAAGGTTCCGGGCATCACCGTGACCCATGTGGGCCTGCTCGATGCGGTCGGCGGCAACAAGCAAGTGGAATTTTCATTGCAAGGCCCCGACCAGCGCGAGTTAGAGCGTTTGGCCTTGCAGGTGATTGAAAAAATTCGCCCTATTCCGGGTTTGGTCGATTTGGACTCGAGTGTCAAAGCCAACAAACCCACCATCCGCATTGAGGTGTTGCGTGACTCTGCCGCTGACCTGGGCATGGGCACGGGCCAAATTGCCGGCCCATTGCGCACTTTGGTCGCCGGCCAAACCGTCGGCAACTGGCGCGCACCGGACGATCAAACTTACGATGTCAATGTGCGCTTGGCCCCCGAAAGCCGCAACAGCCCGCAAGACCTGGAAAGGCTGCCCTTTGCAGTCGCGGCAGGCCCCGATGGCAGCCCACGTGTGGTGCGCCTCGGCCAAGTGGCCAAGGTCAGCGAATCCACCGGCTCGAACCAGATCAACCGCCGAGACCTGACCCGAGAAGTGGCCATCAACGCCAACACCTTCGGTCGTGCGGCTGGCGAGGTGTCGGCCGATATTCGCAAAGTCATGGAAGGCGTCACCCTGCCCCCCGGCTACCGTTACCAGTTTGGGGGCTCAACCAAAAACATGGCCGAATCTTTTGGCTACGCCCTCTCGGCCTTGGCCATGGCGGTGATTTTCATCTACATGATCTTGGCCAGCCAATTCAAAAGCTTTTTACAACCCTTGGCGCTGATGACCGCCTTGCCGCTCACTTTGATTGGGGTGGTGTTGGCCTTGATGGCCTTCCGATCGACCTTGTCGATGTTCTCGATCATCGGTGTGATCATGTTGATGGGCTTGGTCACGAAGAACGCCATCTTGTTGGTCGACTTTGCCATTCGGGCGCGCGCAGACCAAACCGACGCGGAAGGTCGCCACGTCGCCGGTATGGACCGCAATTCGGCCTTGCTTTTGGCAGCCAAAGTACGTTTGCGACCCATTTTGATGACCACCCTGGCCATGATTTTCGGCATGGTGCCGCTGGCCTTTGCGCTCACCGAAGGCTCAGAACAGCGTGCACCCATGGGCCAGGCGGTCATTGGCGGCGTGATCACCTCGTCTTTGCTGACATTGGTGGTCGTTCCCGTGGTTTATTGCTACATGGACGACTTGGCCCAGTGGATTCGCCGTAAAGCAGGCTTTGCCCCCATTCGTCAGGGATTTGACACTCCCGCCCCTTAAAATCAACAAATTAAGAAAAAACCTTTTCAGGAGTACCCGATGGATCTGAATCAAGCCCGATTCAACATGATCGAACAGCAAATCCGCCCATGGGAAGTGCTGGACCCTCAAGTGCTGGAACTGCTCTCAGTGGTTCAGCGCGAAAATTTTGCGCCGCTGGCCCACAAAGCACTGGCATTCGTCGACATGGAAATTCCCTTGGGTTCAGCCCCCAACCAGGTCATGTTGGCACCACGCGTTCAAGCGCGCATGCTGCAAGACTTGACTGTTAAAAAGACAGACAAAGTATTGGACATCGGCACTGGTTCGGGCTTCATGGCCGCCTTGCTGGCCCATCAGGCCGCACAAGTGTTGAGTCTGGAGATCGATGCCACATTGGCCGCGCAAGCGCAAGCCAACCTGCAAAAAGCCGGCGTGAGCAATGTGACCGTGCGCACCGCCGACGGCAGCCAAGGTGCCGCAGCCGATGGCCCCTTTGATGTGATCGTGCTCAGCGGCTCAGTGGCTGAGGTGCCTGCCGTTTTGCTGCAGCAGTTGGCCGTGGGTGGCCGGCTGGCCGCCATTGTTGGCGACGAGCCCATGATGCGCGCCACCGTGATCACCCGCACCAGCGAGAGCAACTGGACCACCACCGAGCCATGGGATTGCAATGCCCCACGCCTGAGTGGGTTTGGCGAGCCTTCGCGTTTTCAGTTTTAAGCGCTGAACTTCATCATTGACCGACATGGAACACATCACCCCTGCACAGCTCGCTGAATGGGCCCAAAAGCAACCCCAACGTCCGGTATTGTTGGATGTGCGTGAGGGCTGGGAACTGCAAACGGCCAGTGCCCAACCTGAAGCGTTGGACCTGCTGCACATGCCCATGCAAACCATTCCCGCGCGTTTGCACGAACTGGACAAATCACGCCCCATTGCTTGCCTGTGCCACCACGGTAGCCGCAGCATGCAAGTGGCCGCTTACTTGGCCCAACAAGGCTTTCAGGTCAGCAACGTGTCGGGCGGCATCCACGCCTGGTCCCTCCAAGTCGACCCCACCATTCCGGTCTATTGAATTGGCTGGCTTCACTGAGTATTGAAAGAATTCCCCATGAAATTGCGCCTTTTGCCCCTCGCCTTCTCTCTGGCAGCCGCTTTCTCCGCCTCGGTCCAAGCCCAAAGCTTGGCTCAGCTTTACGAGGCGGCCAAGGGATATGACGCTACTTACAAAGCGGCGCAATCTCAGTACCAAGCGAATTTGGCCAAGGCAGAGCAGGCGAAAGCTCTTTTGCGCCCCACTGCGGGATTGGGTTCGACACTGAGCGAAACCGACTACAACAGCCATAGAAGCGGCGTATCAGACGTTGGTTTTGGTACCCGGAGTGCCACTCTTAGTGCCAGCCAACCCCTTTACCGCCCTGCCAACCAAGCCGCATATAAACAAGGACTGAAGCAACTGGACCAAGCCCAAGCTCTGCTGAAAACAGCGGAACAAGACCTCATCGTTCGCGTGAGCCAAGCTTATTTTGAGGTTTTAACGGCCCAAGAAAGCTTGGCTTTTGTCAAAGCCCAAAAGTCTGCGGTCTCTGAGCAATTGGCCGCTGCCAAACGCAATTTTGAGGTCGGCACATCCACTATCACTGACACCCGCGAAGCACAAGCTCGCTTCGACTTGGTGACTGCTCAAGAAATTGCGACCGAAAATGATTTGCGCGTCAAAAAACTGGCCTTGGACCAACTGGTGGGCACCAAGGACGCACAGCCCGTGGCTATCAAGCCTGGCGCCAACCTCACCTCGGCAGCCAGTGGCGATGCGGACACCTGGGTGCAACAAGCCACTGAACAAAATCCTGCCATTGCACTCGCGCGCACAGGCTTGGAAGTTGCCAAACTCGAAACCGAAAAGGCCAAAGCAGGCCATCTGCCCACACTTGACTTGACGGCTTCGTACGGGATGTCACGTTATCGCAATGGTTCCGCCTCTCGTGCGGACAATAACACCGGCACCATCGGTCTGAGTTTCAACCTGCCCTTGTACGCCGGTCATGCCACACAAAACCGCATTCAAGAAACTGTGGCATTGGAAGAAAAAGCCCGCAACGATTTAGAAGGCGCACAACGCACCGTGGCTCAAGCCACGCGCACCGCCTTCTTTGGCGTGCAGTCAGGTTTGGGCCAAGTCAAAGCTTTGGAAGCCGCCGAAGCCTCCAGCCAAAGCGCTCTGGACGCCAACAAATTGGGCTATCAAGTGGGCGTGCGCATCAACATCGACGTGCTGAACAGCCAAAGCCAACTCTTCCAAACCAAGCGCGACCTGACCAAAGCCCGCTATGACGTGCTGCTGGGACAACTGAAATTGCGTCAAGCCGCTGGGGTGTTGAAGGCGGAAGATGTGCAACGGATCGGGACGATGTTGGACAAATGAAGTTCCTCCAAAAGGAACTTGAAGTCATGTCAGATCCACGAGGTACTCAACCCACCTGGCAATGCGTCATGGTGTGTTGGGGTGACAAATACCCTGTTTCACTCATCAATCACCTAATGGGTGAAATTGAAAGACATGCACCCACTTGCCCTCGCTTCGTGTTGATCTGCGACGAACCTAAACCCGGTTTGCGTAATGACGCCATCACCAGAGACTTCCCTCCGTTTTTTTTGAACTCCCAGTTTAAGAAAGGCGGTTGTCAAGCGAAGTTGGCCATGTTTGAAAAGGACGTCTTGCCGGAAGATCTGCCCTGCGTCTACATCGACCTAGATACGATTGTGTTGGGGGACATCAGCGCAGGACTCCAGCTGATGGATTCACGAAAAACCGTGGCCATGCTACCCAGCGCAATCATTCCATTTGGCCCGATTGGTCGTACTTTGTGGAAATGGACAGACAAAAAAAGATACGCCCGAGGCAATTCCTCGATGGTGGTTTTCCACCCAGCAGAGTGCCATTACGTAGCTACAACTTTTCGCGAGTTGCATCAAGAACACCCTGATTTGGACTTTCGACCCATGGTGGCAGATGAGCGATTTATCAGCTGGGTCGCTCAGCTTCACATGAAGAAACTGCCAAAAACATTGATCGTTAAATTTCCCGGCGAGTTCATGTTTCCATGGCGTTGGTGGTTGTATGTCAAAGCCCAATTGCCTTGGGTACGCGCTCGACGTTCCAAACTAGCAGCCATAACACTCAACGGCTTGCTCATCAAGCCTGAAATGCTGGTCAATCTCGAAAGAGGAGCGATTGTTGTTGATAACAAGTCGCGACAACTGGTGTGGAGCCCATTCACCATGGGAGCCTTCTACTCTGAAATTCAAAAATACTATGGCTACCTGAAAGCCAAGGTTTGATTGGTTGAATTGACACTCTCTGCTATTTCATTAAAGATTTGAGGGTCAGGCATTGGCAAATCGCCATTTTTTACTGCAGCAATATATTTTTTGCGCATTTCGACTTGAAGTTTTAAATTATTCTTCTTTATGAAGGGCACACCCAAAATTGCGATGACTGGATAGCAAAACGAGTGCAGAAAATTTCTCTTCGCTGAAACGCGCCTGACAAAGGCCAAACAAGAACTCCGCCAAATCTCATTCTTTTGGACAGACTCAAGCATGCGTTGGCATTCTTGTTCAAATATTGGATCGGTAAATGAGGCATAACGCAATGTGAGCGTCAATTGATCAACGCTCGCAAGCTCCATCGCCTCCATAAACTTTTCAAGAGTAAATAACCCTGAAATCTCCCTACCATCTTTATTCATCTGCCGACTTAAACCCCGCTCTCCTAACTTGACTGTGAGTGTTTTATTTTCGGTTGGAATATATTTTCGCCAATACCGCCAAAAACTCTCAGATTTAAAAAGCCCATTCTTGATAGTCAACCAGTATGACAAAACAAGGCCAGCGCCTTTAGATTTTGAATTTGATAAGCAAACAGGGCCGCCGAAATCACTCACAGCAATATGCAACCGACTCAAAATATTGGAATTAGGAATAATCGGAAACCAAATGCTGTCGTTTATTAAATTAACCGAGTCAAAATCATAATTAATAGATTTCATATAATTTAAACCGCAGCGATAACCGCCAAAATCATAGCCCAAGTTATCCCTAACGATCACACGCCAAGTCAATGGCCTCAACTTTTCAAGATCCGAATCCGACAGTTCACCGTTTGAAACGATAAGAATTTCCGAGCCTTGTGAAATAAATGATTGAATAGCTAAATAATTTGATATCAAAAGTCCATCGGGTTGATAAATTAAATATATAATAATATTTTCGCCATGATGTCGATCGCCTTCATATATTTTTATATCAACCAACTCTCGTTTATCATAGCTCCACTTTCTAAAAGGAAATGACATAATCAACCCTAGCGCTTTGAGCTGATCCCACGCAGCCAGTAACTCACGCTTTATCTTCCATCCTGGCGGCATTGACATCTATTGAGACTCCTTATGATTTTCAATATTTAATTTATTCAAATAAAACGATGTCATAACAAGGCCAAAGATAGCCATATAAAAATTTCGCTCACTGCTAATCCAAAATGGAGAATTTATAAAGCTATCAACCAAAATAATAGCAATCAATCCCATAATTATTAATTTATATCTTCGCTCAACTACCCAAGCAACTTTGACGGCTCCTACAAACAACAAAATGTAAGCAGCAATTCCAAAGATCCCATGCTCGACACCGAAAAATAAAAATTGGTTGTGTGGATGTACACAAGAAATTTTACACATTGTGGTGTCTGTAAATACCCTCTCCGCCAGCCATCGGTAAGAGCCCGTTCCATGTCCCCAGATAGGCTGATCCCAATAGAAGCCCCAAGAGGCATTCCACATCGCCAGTCTGGCACCGATTGAAGTCATTTCTTGACCTTGCAGATAGGCCTTCACCTCAGAAACTAGCAATACAAATCTATTCAAAAGCAAATCAGAACTGATGACCAAACCTGTACCAATAATGAACAGCAGCGCAGCTATCATCAATGCTTGACGCACTGGAAGCGCAATAAAGATGACCCCCAATAATGCAACCAAACAAACAACTTGACCCGTTCTACCAATAAGTAAGTGTGTAATACTATAAACAGATAACAACAAAATCAAAGCCCATATAATTTTTATTTTATTTTGTTGATGTGTTAGCAAGTTAGAAAGAGCGACGACTGCAACGAAACTAGTCATTACCCCTTGAGCAATGTAGTCATAAAATACGCTGTGATTAACTCCTAGCCCTGTCATTTGTGATTGTGACCAAGGAAGAATGAACCAAATGCCTAGATAGGTTGAAGACAAAGTCACCGCAACACCGGTAAAAAAACCAATCCAACATCTTTTTTGCCAAATTGAATTATCAATGACTGCAATGATGATCAATATAACAAAAAATCTACTATATACACCGTAGTATCTAAAAGCGTAATCCAATGGGGCAATCGAATAAACTGTTCCGAACAAAACCAAAAACGGTATGGCGATTAGTGACCAAAATACGGGCAACTGAACCAAACGTTGCCAGGGTCGGGCCCAATCAAAAGTGAGCGTCCAAAACACCAAGGTCAGAACAGTGCCTAGACTTGCCAGAGCCATAGAGGCTGTAACTCCGTAAAGTAGCAAAACAATACTACAACGAGTCAAAAAAAGCATCCAATCACGAAATTGATTGAATTTACCCACCCCAGTTATTTCGATTGTGTTATTCAAAAAACCACCTGCACAGATTCAATTACATTTAGTTATTGGTGTTGAAAATTTTCTGGGAAGACAATAACCAATATTCAAAATTATTTAAGACATGCACAAATTGCTGAGATGCCGATCCGGCGCCGAACCCCATCGATCCATCAAAAAATTTCGACCACGAATCATCCAAAAATAGATGGATTGCTTTGTGGTCCATAGCATCCGCATTAGAGATACTCCCCGCAAACCCCCTACTGTTCTGCCTAGTCCCCACATCCAAACTCGGCAGACCTAAAAATGGAGCCTCTCGAACACCCGCACTGCTGTTGCCAATCATCGCCGAGGCATGCTTCATGAGCTCAGAGAAATAATTGAACCTCATCGAAGGAATCAATCTGAACCGGTCTTTGGGCAAAGCTTCGATGACTTTAAAAATAGCATCGGTTCCCGGGTCGTTGTTGGGTGCAATGACAACAAAGTTCTTGCCGCTGGCTTCAAGGCAGCCAAACAAAGATTGAGCTTGAGCGCCAATGGTGTCCACTTCTGATGTGACTGGATGAAAAATGACAATGCCATAGTCGTCAAATGGAATCTCATACCGTGACTTGACTTCCTCAATCGTCACGCCTGAAGGTTTGGCGTGGGTGTCAAGTTCAGGCGAGCCAATGGTGTACACCCTGTCTGGTGCTTCACCCAAAGCCAATACACGCTGGCGAGCAGATTCAGAACTCACAAAATGGGTAGCGCAAAGTTTGGTGTTGCAGTGTCGAATGCTTTCGTCAATGGTCCCCGAAACCTCACCCCCCTCAATGTGCGCTGAGCGGATGTAGCGCATTGCGCACACCAAAGAGGCAGCAAGCGCTTCAACCCGGTCACCATGAATGACGACCAAATCGGGCCGGTGTTCGTGCACAAAATCTGAAAATCCCAAGATCGTCTTCGACAAGATGAAATCCAGCGCATCACCTTCTCGCTGATTCACAAATTCGAAAAATTCAGCTCCAGCAAACCTTTTGACTTCAAGCCGTGTTTCTCCATATCGCTTCATCATGTGCATGCCCGTGATGAAGAAGCTGATCGAGAAGCCGGCCTCTTGTGCCGCTCGCGCCAGTGGCTCAAGCTTGCCAAAGTCTGCACGGGTCCCGGTGACAAAAAGAAGTTTTTTTCCTGTCACTGGCGTGTGGCTCAGTGTCATTGGGGCTTCTCCACACCTACAAAATCTGACCACCGCAATTGCTGGTTACGCTTCACGCCCTGGGTCAGTTGTTTGCCAATCAGTTGGTCGAAATACTGCACCGAAATCTCACCCGAACCAGGTCGGCGCGCCCAGATGTCCGCTTCGGTCACCACATGGCCAGCAGGCAGGTCTTTGTCGGCCACAACAGATCCCCGTGCAAATCGGTAGACATCTTCCTCAGGGGCGGTGCGCACTTTGGGGTTGTTCAGGGCGGTATGGATTTCTTTGGATCGGTCGATCAATAAACGCAGCTCTGCAGGATCCATGGAACAAGAAATATCCGGCCCTTTTCGGTATCGGGTATCGGTGAAGTGACGCTCCAAAATACATGCACCTAAAGCCACAGAGGCCAATGCCATTTCTGGTCCGATGCTGTGGTCTGAAAAACCCACCACAGCCTTTGGAAAGGCCTGCCTCAAATCGGTCACGCCTTGCAAACTGACAATCTCAGGGGGCGAAGGGTACAAGTTGGTGCACTCCAGCAAGGCATAGTCGATGCCTGCATCTTCCAAAATCTGCACCGAGGGCTTCATGCTCTCAATGGTTTGCATACCGGTGCTCATGATCACAGGTTTACCCATGGCGGCGATGTGCCTGAGCAAGGGCAAGTGGTTGCATTCACCCGAACCGATTTTGAAAGCCGCAACACCAATGTCGTTCAAAAAGTCTGCTGCAGCTCTGGAAAAAGGCGTCGAGATGTAAATCAAACCCAACGACTCCGCATGCTTTTTCAACGCAATTTCATCGTCTTTACTCAGCGCACATTCCTGCATCACATGCCAAATGGATTTGTCCGCATTGGGTGGGAAAATTGATTTAGCCTCATCGGTCATTTCGTCATCGACGAAATGTGTCTGGTGCTTGACCATCTCGCATCCTGCCAACCGCGCCGCAGTGACCATCGATTTGGCGACCTCCAGACTACCGCCATGGTTGATGCCGATCTCCGCAATCACCAGAGGCGCATGTCGCAGGGAAATCTCCCGGTTGGCTATCTTCATTACTTGCTTCCTTGTTGACGAGTTGGATGAGCAGACAGCGCCACTTCGCAGCGCTCAAAATCTGCCAAAGTATCGATGTCTAAGCTGCGTTCTGGGCTCATCTGAACGCAACCTATGCGGTCACTGACAAAGCTACCATGCGCTAAAAACCACTGGGCATTCATCACATAGACTGCCCCATTGGGTCGCACGACCGGGGGCAAACTCTGCCGATTAGAAAAACAATGGGCCGGATCACTCAGCGGCACAAAACGCTCACCCTCAGTGCGCCCCCACTTCAAAACGCCACGGTCCGCGTCAGTGACGGTCATCACCAATTCGAACTGCCTTGTCTCAAACAAAGCCAAAGCAGCTGAAACATCATCCACCTGACGCAATGGCGAGGTGGCCTGCAACAGCACCACCGTGCCCGCACATTTTGTAGCCTGCAACGCCTGCATAAGGACAGGTGCCATCGGCACCGCATCGCCACATAAATCCGCAGGCCGCTCAAGTGTTTGCACGCCTGGCGGCACGGCTGCTGTCAGCAGCTCAGGAATGTCGGTGCTCAAAATGACGCGGCTAGCCCCAGCCGCAAGAGCCAAATCTACCGCATGGCGGTACAAAGGCTTTCCCGCAAGTCCACGCGTGTTTTTCCCTGGCAACCCCTTGGAGCCTGCGCGCAATGGAATGACCGCAGTCCAAGGCAAGCGGGAGTAGGTCATTGAATCTTTCTCTCAATTAGTGGCCGACAGGGGGTAAGTATACTGACGCACCCCTGCCATTTAGGGCAAAGACGACCACCCAAACGGGCAAAACCAAACGCCACAATAAGCCACAAAGACGCCATGAATTCCCGCTTTCCGACCACTTGGGGCATGCGCTTGGCCTTAGGGTTGTACCAAGCCCTCTGGGTCCTGTTGTTGCCCGCTTTTTTAATTTTTTTATGGCAAAGGGGCAAGAAGGAGCCTTTGTACAGAAGCTTCTGGCCAGAACGCTGGGGCATGGTGTCAACGCGCCTGAAAAATCCCATATGGGTCCATTCCGCTTCGATGGGAGAAATCCGGGGGGCTGCACCACTGGTTCGGGCCCTGTTGGCCAAGGGATACCCCGTGCTGGTGACCACACTGACACCTGCAGGTCGAACTGCAGCACAAAAACTATTCGAGTCGGCCATTTCTCAAGGTCAAGCCCAAGTGGCCTACCTGCCTTTTGAATTGCGCAGTTCAATTCAGCGCTTCATTCGGCACGTGCAACCCCGCTGCGCCATGATGACCGAAATAGACACGTGGCCAATGCTGTTGAGCACCATACGCCAAGAGGGGGTACCGCTGTGCATGGCCAATGCCCAGTACCCCAAAAAGAGCATCGAGCGCGATCTGAAAAAATGGGGTGGTTTCCGTGCCAAACTTTTTGCTGCTTACCAATTGGTGATGTGCAAATCCGAAACACATGCCCAGCGCTTTCGTCAGGTTGGCTGCGAGCGGGTCGAAGTGGTAGGCGAAACCCGCTTCGATTTGCCAGTCTCTCAAATGCAAATAGACGCCGCCGCACTGTACGTTCGAGAATGGCATTTAGGCCGACACGAACGGCCGGTGATCGCCTTTGCCAGCGCCATCGTGGGAGAAGATGAGCAATTCGTGAAGGCAATGCAACTCATCCAACAAGGTTTAGCGGAAGCCGGACTTCCCAAGCCTTTGTTTGTGTATGTGCCTCGCAGTCCGCAAAGGTTTGATGCGGTGCACCAATTGATGCAATCTGCAGGTCTGCAAACGATACGCCGAAGCGAAGTTTTCGATACCGAGTTGCGGTCTCGAATGCCAGATTCTTCAGTCAACGCGGCAGATGTTTTATTAGGAGACTCTCTGGGAGAGATGTACTTTTATTTGGCCTTGTCGCAAGCGGTCGTCGTTGGCGCCTCATTTGTGCCCCTCGGTGCACACAATGTGATCGAGCCGCTGGCCCTCAAAAAGCCCGTTATGGTGGGCCACAGCATTTGGGGCATCGAATATCCCGGTGTTGAAGCCTTAGCTGCAGGGGTGCTCCAGCAACACATGGACATTCCATCTTTGGCCAATGCCCTGGTCAATTTGCTGACAGCACCTGGTGCTTACGAGCAAGCCATGGCAGGTGCCGAGAAGTTTTATGCTGAGCATGCAGGCTCAACAGCCAAACACATGGCGGTGTTCGTCCCTTGGTTGGACGCTGTGGCATGAAGCGCAAAACCCATTGGGCCCTGCAGTGCTACCTGGTGCTGTCAACGGCCTTAACTCCCCTTTGGCGCTGGGGCCTTATGCAAAGGCTTAAGCGGGGCAAAGAAACGGCGCAAAGCCTTGACCAAAAATGGGTGACCAAACCTTCAGGCAGACCTTCTGGTCCCTTGGTTTGGGGTCACGCTGTAGGCGTAGGTGAAGCGATGGCTCTTGCCGGGCTGATTCGGCAAATGGGGCAACAGTGGCCTGAGGCTCATTTTTTGATCACCACCACCGCACGCACTTCAGGGGAGGCCCTGCAAAAAACGGGTTTACCACCCCGGTGTCTGCACCAGTTTGCCCCTGTCGACACGCCCAACACCGTGGCACGGTTTTTGAACCATTGGCAACCGACATTGGCTATTTGGTGCGAAATGGACTTGTGGCCGGCCTTGATCAACGCCACTGACGAACGCCAAATTCCCCATGTATTGGTGAATGCGCGCTTGAATGACGACGCCATCGCCAAACGGCGATGGGGTCGATTGATTTACCAAGCCCTGTTGCCTGGATTTAATCGCATTTGGGCGCAAAACGAGACCACCCGCAAGGGATTGATCGCGTTAGGCGCAAACGCAGAAAGAATCTGGGTCACGGGCACAGTAAAAAGCATGTCACCGCCACTCGCATGCGATCTTGCTCAATTTGAAAAATGGCAGACGAGTTTGCAAGGGCGTTGTGTCTGGCTATTGGCGTCTAGCCATCCCACCGAGGAATCACTGGCCTTGCAGGTTCATACCAAACTCCGCCAAACTCATCCGGATGCCTTGCTGATCATTGCCCCACGTGCGCCAGAAAGAGGATCTGACATTCAACATCTGAGCCCACGCGGCACCTTGCTCAGAACTATTTCTGAGGAGGGGCCTTCGAGTCAACATGCAGTCTATGTGGCTGATACCATCGGTGAAATGGGTTTGTGGTACCGCCTAGCACCAGTGGCTATGCTCGGTGGCTCATGGGCGCAAGTTGGCGGCCACAACCCATACGAAGCATTGGCATTAGGCTGCCACGTTTTGCACGGCCCTCACATTGATCATTTTTCTGAAAGCTATGCCGATTTGGCAACCCAAGGTCTAACACAAGAACTCCATACGGTCGACGAATTAGCAGAGGCGATCGTTGCCCAATGGCAGTCAACCAGACGACGCGCGCCACACGGGTCGCAAAGTTCTGTCGACGCACTTGAAAGTCTGCTCCAGTTGGGCAAGTTCAAGGCGCCTTAAGGTATCAATGCGCCGAAGCCTGAATTTGCGAATCAGGCTTTACGGTGCGCAGCAAGGCCAGCATCTCGGCTTCAATGCGGTGCATCGCTTCTGGTGTTTGCCCTTCAAAGCGCAACACCAAAACTGGCGTGGTGTTGGAGGCTCGAATCAAGCCAAAACCATCTGGCCAATCGACGCGCAGGCCATCGATGTCTGACACCGCGGCCGGCGCCTTGAACGATGTACTGGCCAACTGCTGCAATGCGTGGGTTACCGTGTGGGGCTCGCCTTCAGCGCAGGCCACATTCAACTCTGGGGTGCTGAAACTGGTCGGCAGTGCATTCAAAACAGCATTGGCATCGGGCGATTTGCTCACGATTTCCAGCAAGCGCGCCCCTGCATAGGTGCCATCGTCAAAACCATACCACCGCTCTTTAAAGAATATGTGACCGCTCATCTCGCCTCCCAAGGGGGCTTGACCACCCTCGGCTTCAATGGCTTTCATCTTGGCCTTGATCAGGGAGTGGCCGGTTTTGTACATCAGGGGTTTTCCGCCTGCCGCTTGAATGCCCGGGGCCAAGCGCTGTGAACACTTCACATCAAACAAAATGGTGCCGCCCGGCACGCGGCCCAACACATCTTGCGCAAACAACTGCATCTGGCGATCGGGATAAATGTTTTGGCCATCCGCGGTCACGATGCCCAAGCGGTCACCATCGCCGTCAAAGGCCAAGCCCAACTCAGCGCCCGTTGACTTTAGGGCTCGCATCAGATCTTGCAAGTTTTCAGGCTTGCTGGGGTCAGGGTGGTGGTTTGGAAATTCGCCGTCCACTTCGCTGAACAGCTCCACCACATCACAGCCCAAAGCACGGAAAATACCCGGCGCCGATGCCCCCGCCACGCCATTGCCAGAGTCAATCACGATCTTCATGGGGCGCGCCAAACGAATATCACCCACGATGCGCTGGGTGTAGTCCGCCAACACATCCCGAGTCGTCACGCCACCGCCAGCGCGCAATTGCCAAGTCTCGGTTTCCAAGATGGCGCGCAAGGCCTGAATCTCTTCTCCATAAATTGCACGCCCAGCCAACACCATCTTGAAGCCGTTGTAGTCTTTGGGGTTGTGGCTACCTGTCACCTGAATACCGCTTTGGCAAACGGTGTGGGCGGCAAAGTACAGCATGGGCGTGGTGGCTAGTCCGATATCGATGACTTGCACACCTGCAGCCACCAAGCCCCGAATCAATGCAGCCGACAAGGCAGGGCCACTCAAGCGCCCATCCCGCCCGACCGCCACCATGGTCTGGCCCTCTGCCATCGCCCGAGTACCAAAAGCTTTGCCCAACCCTTCGGCCACGGCCTCGTTTAAGGTGGCAGGAACAACACCGCGAATGTCATACGCTTTGAAAATGGACGGGGTCAATTGCATGGATTCAGCCAATCAATCAGGCAGGTTGCCAATTGTTTTATGGCATGCATTGTAGGCGGCGCAGTGCGCATTCCCGGGTCAGTCGCCTTCGGTAAGTTCTACCGCAAAAGGTTGCACTTTGGCTTCGGTCGACCGCATTTTTGGCTAACATGGATACCTTCGCCATTTGTCTTGCCCAATATTGTCCTGATGCCCTCAAGCGACGCCTTACATCTCACTGAGACCGTCAGCCTAGACAGCCCACTGGGTCCTCTCATTCTGGCTGCGACCGAGCGTGGACTGAGCGGGGTGTGGTTCATGGACCAACGCTATGTCCCAAGCGAAGCGCTCCGACTGTCGTGGCATCTGAACCCCAACAATGCGGTATTGCAAAGCGCAACCACACAATTGCTAGCCTATTTTTCGGGTCGTTTTCGTCCATTCGATTTGCCACTAGACCTCTCCGCGGGCACTGCATTTCAACAAACGGTCTGGCAAGCTTTGTTGCACATTCCATTGGGTCAGACTCTCAGCTATGGCGCTATGGCGCAGCAGATCAACAAACCCTCAGCCTCTCGCGCGGTGGGGGCTGCAGTCGGTCGGAACCCGATCAGCATCGTGGTGCCCTGCCACCGCGTCCTCGGTGCGGAGGGGCAAATGACCGGGTATGCCGGCGGCCTCTGGCGCAAAGAAGCCCTGCTCACTCTTGAGGGCCGTTTGATGCCTACAAGCCCCTCTGTTTCGACTGGTTCCTGAATGCCCAACACTCACGCCAAAGGCTGGCTGGCCGATTTTTTGTTGCTGGCGGCCATTTGGGGCTCCTCTTTTTTGTTCATGCGCGTAGCGGCACAAGAGTTGGGCGCCTTGCCCACCGCAGCCCTGCGGGTGGCCATCGCATCGGTTTTTTTGTTGCCATTGATGCTGGCAAAAGGCCATTGGGCTGCGCTTCGTCAACATTGGCGTCCCGTGCTGTTTGTGGGTGTGCTCAACAGCGGCATTCCGTTTGCCTTGTATTCCTTCGCGGTGATGCACATCACCACAGGTTTATCGTCCATTCTCAATGCCACCGTTCCACTTTTTGGTGCCTTGGTCGCTTGGGTTTGGCTGGGCGACAAACCCAGTTGGTCGCGCACGCTGGGTTTGGCCATCGGATTCGGCGGCGTCGTCTTGCTCGCCGGTGGCCAGGCCAGCTTCAAACCCAACGCCTCGGGTATTGCGCCTGCGTGGGCCGTGCTGGCTTGTTTAGCGGCAACCACCTGCTATGCACTGGCCGCGAGTTTCACCAAAAAACACATCCCCAGCCTGCCGCCTCTGGTCACGGCCACTGGCAGCCAATTGGGCGCCACACTTGCTTTGATCCTTCCTGCACTTTGGTTTTTTCCAGACCATTGGCCCAGCGCTTCTGCCTGGGGAGCTTTGATCATCGTGGGCGTGCTGTGTACCGGTGTCGCTTACATCCTGTACTTCAAGTTACTTGAAAAATCAGGGCCCGCCAGAGCCTTAACGGTCACGTTTTTGGTGCCGGTTTTTGCCATCGCCTACGGCGTCTTGTTTTTGGGCGAAACCGTGACCGCGTGGATGCTGCTCTGCGGCGCGATTATTTTGGCAGGCACTGCCTTGTCGAGCGGTTTGGTCAAATTGCCGGGGCGTTAATGTTTTTGTGGATGTACACGCGTTGCACCACATCGCGCGCGCGCAATTGACCACATCCCCCATCCACATCTTGCCCAGCCGATTGGCGCAACTTGGTCAAAACGCCACGCTGGTGCAAGGTGCGCGCAATTTCAGCGGCCCTCTCCCATGACGGTCTGGCGTAGGGCAAATCCGGCACGGCGTTGTAGGGGATCATGTTCATCAACGCGTATTTGCCTTTGAGCAAACGCACGATGCCCTCTATTTCTTCCGCGCTGTCGTTCACCCCTTCAAGCAAAGTCCACTGGTATTGAATGGGATACCCGGTAGCGCGCGCATAAATTTCTCCTGCCTCCACCAAATCTTGTGGGTCAAAGCGCGGCGCTCGTGGCAGCAACTGGGCGCGCACATCTGCCCGCGTGGAATGCAGCGACAAAGCCAACGCCGGTTTCACGCGTCCTTGAGGCAAACGCTCAAAAACACGCACATCACCCACCGTCGAAAAGACCAAATTTTTGTGCCCGATGTTGCCAACCGTGCCCAGCAAGTCGATCGCCTCCATGACCTGATCCAAGTTGTGCGAGGGTTCACCCATGCCCATGAAGACCACTTTTTTTACGGGTCGCAAGGTGCGCGCCAGCGCCACTTGGGCAACGATTTCGGCGCTGCCCACCTGCCGAATCAGCCCCTCTCGGCCTGTCATACAAAACACACAACCCACGGCGCAACCCACTTGACTGGAAACACACAAGCCATCGCGCGGCAACAGCACGCTTTCAACCGTTTGTCCATCTTGCAAGCCCACCAACAAACGCGCTGAGCCATCTTGACCTGCATGCTGCTCGCGCAGGGTGGCCAACGCTTGCAGCGACTGGCTCAGCGCCGGTAAGGCATCACGCAAAGATTTGGGCATGAAGCTCTCAAGGGGTCTGCGGCCACTGTCTTGGGGCTTGGCTTGCACCCACAAACGCAGCACCCGCATCTCGTGTCGCTCACGGGCCCCCAATGCACGCAAATGCGTCCGGATATCGTGGATGCTGTGCATCGATGCCTTCTGGGCGGGGTCGGTCATCACAGCTGCGCTCAATAGTGCGGCGGAATTTCGTCGCGCAAATTTCGCACTTCTGCACCACCACCCGATTCGGGCAAACGGTCGCGCATTTGGCGAAGCTCCTGAATCAAAGCGTCAATTTGCTGCTGCTGTCGATACACCTGTGCATTGAGCTGGTCGAGCAAGTCTTCGCTGAATCCGGCTTTTATTTCCAAGTCGACCAAGCGGTTTTCAAGGGGGGAATTGGGGTTCATGGGCTGTATTGGACCTGAATTGGACATCAGTTTTAGAGTCTTTTATAATTTATCCATCGCCGAGTTATCTGAACTACTTGCGGGGCGATTCATAAATTCTGCTAAAGCGTTCGCTAGGCTCCGGGTTTTCAGAGTCGGCAACGCCGATAAACCGCTGAAACAAAGGAGCTTTTTTCATGTCTAGCAATTTCCTCTTCACCTCCGAATCCGTCTCTGAAGGCCATCCCGACAAAGTGGCCGATCAGATTTCAGACGCGATCCTGGACGCCATCTTTGAGCAAGATCCCCGCAGCCGCGTCGCCGCCGAAACCCTCACCAACACCGGTTTGGTGGTGTTGGCCGGTGAGATCACCACCAATGCGCATGTGGACTACATTCAAGTCGCACGCGACACCATCAAACGCATTGGTTACGACAACACCGAGTACGGCATCGACTACAAAGGTTGCGCTGTGATGGTTTGTTACGACAAACAATCCAACGACATTGCCCAAGGCGTGGACCATGCCTCTGACGACCACCTGAACATTGGTGCGGGCGACCAAGGTTTGATGTTTGGGTACGCTTGCAGCGAAACCCCCGAATTGATGCCTGCCCCGATTTATTACGCCCACCGATTGGTCGAGCGTCAGGCCCAACTCCGCAAAGACGGCCGTCTGCCCTTTTTGCGCCCCGATGCCAAAAGCCAAGTGACCATGCGTTATGTGGACGGCAAGCCCCACAGCATCGACACCGTGGTGCTGTCCACCCAGCACAGCCCCGACCAATCGGAAACAGCCACCAAAATGAAGGCCAGCTTTACTGAGGCCATCATCGAAGAAATCATCAAACCCGTGCTGCCCAAAGAGTGGCTTCAAGACACCAAATACCTGATTAACCCCACAGGTCGATTTGTGATTGGTGGCCCCCAAGGCGACTGCGGCTTGACCGGTCGCAAAATCATTGTGGACACCTACGGCGGTGCCTGCCCTCACGGCGGCGGCGCGTTCTCAGGCAAAGACCCCTCAAAAGTCGATCGCTCTGCCGCTTATGCCGCACGCTACGTGGCCAAAAACATCGTCGCCGCAGGCTTGGCCACCCAATGCCAAGTGCAAGTGGCATATGCGATTGGCGTGGCACGCCCCATGAACATCACGGTGAACACCGCTGGCACGGGCGTGATTTCAGACGATCAATTGTCGGCATTGGTGGCCGAGCACTTTGACCTGCGCCCCAAAGGCATCATTCAAATGTTGGATTTGCTGCGTCCCATCTACAGCAAGACCGCTGCTTATGGCCACTTTGGCCGTGACGAACCCAGCTTCACGTGGGAGCGCACCGACCGCGCGGCTGCATTGAAAGCTGCCGCCGGACGTTGAGTCAACGCATCATTCTTTGTTGAAGATTGACCCCAGCCGCTCAGGCAACTGAGCGGCTTTTTTTTGCCTCAAACGCACCCACAGATGAAGAAGCAAAGACACCCGCCTTTGAACAATCAGCTATCGGCGTTCAGCCATTAGAGCTCACACATTAGCGCTCATACATCAGCGCTCACCCATTGACTGGCTGAACGTTTTGTAAATGGGCTTGGTGAGATAACTGAGCACCGTGCGCTCCATGGCTTTGATCTCAACGCTCGCAGTAAGACCCGGGCGCAATTGAATTTCTTTGGCTTTGTCACCCTTGAATTCTGAGCCGGTGATGCGGATGCGCACGCGGTAGTAAATGAAGGGGCCTTGGCGCGTTTCCTCGGTCAACACATCGGGGCTAATGTAGATCACCTTTCCGTGCAGGGCGCCATAAATCGAGGAGTCATAGGCATCGAGCTTCACGCTGGCATCTTGACCCATCGCGACAAAGGCAATGTCAGCAGGGGGAATCTTGGCCTCGGCAATGAGGTTGTCCCCCGTGGGCAGCAGCTC
>JACCDS010632825.1_pt1 | contig 22882 bp, 21 predicted proteins | sample 7446441 | NCBI WGS metagenome assembly JACCDS01 (sample SAMN15323445, study PRJNA562643) | freshwater metagenome | isolation source: river surface water | place: USA:Blue River Watershed | collected 2017-08-17 | reverse complement strand
CCTCATCCAGCTCACCATCGGACATGGAGTTGTAGACAAACGCCGGGTTGTTCTGATGGCGCAGGCCCAGCGCGATGCCCACGGCAATCGGCAAGCCCTGACCCAGCGAGCCACCTGACATTTCCATACCGGGCGTATAAGTGGCCATGCCGGACATGGGCAGACGGCTGTCATCGCTGCCGTAGGTTTCGAGTTCCGACTCGGGAACGATGCCCGCTTCGATCAGGGCCGCATAGTGCGCAATGGCGTAGTGACCGTGCGACAGCAGGAAGCGGTCGCGCCCGGTCCACTCGGGGTCGTCGGCGCGGAAGTTCATGGCGTGGCCATAGGCTACGGCCAGCACGTCGGCATAGCCCAGGGCCTGGCCGACATAGCCCTGGCCCTGCACTTCGCCCATGCGCACCGCGAAACGGCGGATACGCCAGGCGCATTGAGCAAGAGAAGACAATTTGTCATTGGTCATGGAATAAAGTCTCCTAGACAGTCAATGCGATCACTTCAAAATGACCGCTGGAACATATGAAACAAGCAGCAACACGCCAAAAGCAACCAGATAAAAAGGCACCATGGCACGCACCGTCTGACCCACTTTGACTTTGGCAAGAGAGCTGGCAATAAACAAGGTGGTACCCACTGGCGGGGTATAAAGACCAATAGCGAGATTCACCACCATCATGATGCCCAATTGCACAGTGTCCATACCTATAGATTGGGCCAAGGGTAAGAAGACTGGCGTCAACAGCAGCACTGCAGCAGGCAGGTCAATGAACATGCCCAAAAACAACATCATGGCGTTCATCAAAAGAATGACCATCCACTTGGCCGACACATTTTGCTGAACCCACTGCACGATGAGTTGTGGCATCTGATCGAAGGTCAGCAACCAACCAATTGCCGCTGAAGCCATGATGACCATCAACACCACGCCCGTCGCTAACCCGGCTTCAATAATTGCGTGATGCAAACGTTTGATGGTTAGATCGCGATAAATCACCAGCGAAACCAAGCCAGCAAACAAAGTCGATAAAACGGCCACCTCAGTAGGCGTGGCTATACCGAAACGCAAAAAAACAATGATCAGTATCGGCAAGGCAATAGCCGGGATGGAATAGACCAAGTTGCGTCGAAACTCTGCACGGTCGGCAGGGGCGCTTTCACGCGGCAAGTTATCGCGCTTGCCTACCCACCAGCAGGCGGCCATGAATCCGCCACACAGCAACAAGCCCGGCAAAATTCCCGCATAAAACAAAGCCCCAATCGACTCATTGGCACTCATCGCATACAAGATCATGGGGATCGATGGCGGGATGATGATGTCAATCGTGGCAGCTGATGCCAAGGAGGCTGCTGAAAATGGCATGGGATAACCCAAGCGACGATGCCAGGGCATCACCAACGAACCGATCGCAGATGCATCGGCCACAGCGGAGCCCGAAACCCCACCAAACAATGTTGACGAGAGTACGCTAACCTGAGCGGGACCACCATGCCAACGGCCCACCAAAACAGTCAAGGTTCCCACAATGGCTTGGCCAAGCTTCCCCCCCATCATGAGAGATCCCGTCAGCATAAAAAACGGAATGGCAATCAGTGGAAAACTCTGCACCTGCGCCACCATTTGCTGCACCAGCAGATCAAACGGAACACGATCACTGCTGACAGCAGCGGCAAGTGCAGCCAACAAAATGGCATGTGCGATCGGCATGGCGAGCGTCGCCGCGCCGAGAAAAACGATCAAGATCAAAATGGTCATCTAGATCACCCCTGTGCAACTTGTGCACCTGGCTCGGAATCATCCTGAGCCGCTCTCACGCGTCGCCATGCTCGCCAAGCAGACTGCAGCGCCAATAATGACAACATAACCATACCGGCAAGTACACAGCCATAGGTCACCGACGTTGGGATCTGCAAAATCGGTGTGCGTTCGTCATGAACAATTTCCAGCATGCTCCACGTTGCCCGGACCAGAACGGCGTACAAAATGGCAACCGCTATCCAGGCAACGATAGAAATGCGCCTTTTGGCTTCTGCACCGACCGATTCAACGAGAAACACGGTGGCAATGTGCGCACCCTTTTCAGCCGCCAAGACCACACCGGACATCACCAACCATGGAAACAGCAGCTCGGGTACCTCATTGGCCCATTGCAAACTTGTGCCACTGATGTAGCGCAGCAAGGTGTTTGCTGTCAGGATCAGAAAAATCACAACCATCGTCAGCCACAGCACAAAGCTGCAGATAACGACGATCGAGCGCTCAAGCGCATTGCGCCCCACGATGGCGTCAGTCATACAAAGGTCTCCTCAACACCTCGTCGCAGCCCTCAGGGCCGGACGGGGTGTGAATGCATGGAATATGCAGGATTTCAGGCGGTCATTTGGCGCGTGCAGCGGCCACAACCTGCTTGACAAATGGTCCAATCGGACCCGCCTCCCACTTAGAGATAACGGATGCGGTGGCTTTCTCGAAAGGTGCCTGATCGACTTTGTCAATGCGCACGCCTTTGGCTTTGATTTCCGCAAACATCTTGTCGTCTGCTTCCTGCGCCAGCTTGCGTTGCAGAGCTGTGGCTTCTGCAGCCGCCTCCTGCACGATCTTACGATCAGCATCAGACAGGCGGTCCCAAGCACGCTTGCCAATCAGAAATGGCGTCATCTCGTATTTGTGGCCTGTCAGAGAAATGAACTTCTGCACTTCGTACAATTTGCCAGCCTGGACGTTGACCAGTGGGTTTTCCTGGCCGTCAACGACCCCTTGCTGCAAAGCCACATAGAGTTCTGACCACTTGATCTGTTGGGCTTCAGCACCCAGACTTTGCATGATGTCCACCGTGACCGAATCAGGCGGTGTGCGCATCTTCAGCCCCTTGAGGTCTTCCGGCTTGAGCAAGGGACGCTTGTTGTTGCTCATGTGACGGATGCCATTATCCCAGTAACCCAAGACGATCAGACCCTTCTCGGCAGACTTGTCAGCCAAAGCCTTGCCAGCCGGACCATCCATGACTTTCCAAGCCTGAGCTTGGCTAGGGAATAAAAATGGCATGCCAAACGCAGCATACTCAGGCACAGCGTTCGCGACAGCGCCCTGCGAGTTCGCAGACATGTCCAAAGCGCCAGTACGAAGCGCAGTGACCATCGCCGCATCATCACCCAATTGGGATGCGGGTGCCACCGTCACTTCGATACGGCCATTGCTCTTGGCTTTGGCAACTTCGGCAAACTTCAACGAAGCTGTGTGACGAGGGTTGTCGATGGCTGTGCCATGACCCAGCGTGAGCTTGACCGCCTGGGCGTGTGCAACTGAAGCGGCCGCCATCAAAGACGCCACCAAGAGGCTTCGGCGCAATGTGTTGAATTTTTTCATGATGTCTCCTGAGTTGAAATAAGCCACGGCGCTGCCGTGGTGTTGGGGGGAAGCAAAATCAGTGAATCAACATGCCGCCGTTGATGTCCAGCGTCACGCCTGTGCAGTACTTGGAGAGGTCGCTCGCCAAAAACACCACACAGCCGGCCACATCCCGGGGCTCGCCGATGCGGCCCAGTGGAATGCCGTCCAGAATGGCCTGGCGTTTGTCGTCAGGAATTTTTCCCTTATTGATGTCGGTTGCGATCAAGCCTGGCGTAACACAGTTCACACGAATGTTGTTACCACCGTATTCACGGGCCATGGCTCGCGCCAGTCCAAGCACGCCTGCCTTGGCGGCCGAATAATGCGGACCGCCGAGAATGCCCCCTCCGCGCTGAGCCGATACCGATGAAATGCAGACAATAGAGCCACTGTTCTGCGCCACCATCAGCGGCAAGACCGCCTGAGAGGCGTACAACGTGCCGCGCAAGCTCACGTCCATGATGCGATCGTAATCTGCACCTGTGATGTCCAGGAACTTGACGGGTTGCGTGATACCCGCGTTATTCACCAAGACATCAATGCGTCCATATTTAGCTTTGATTTGTGCAACCGCCGCTTCACAGGATGGTTTGTCGGTAACGTTGGCCACCAAGCCCAGATGGTCTGGACCCAAGCGTCCGGCTGCCGCCTGAGGATTGGCCATCTCCAGATCCAGGATCACGACCTTCGCACCTTGCTCAGCCATCATGGTGGCCGTGGCAAAACCCAGACCATTGAGGCCAGCACCGCCCGTGATGACTGCGACTTTGTCTTTCAACAGCATATTTGTCTCCTTTGATTCACCGCTGTGGTTGTGGATGGCGCGATTCTGGAGAGCTTCTCGCATGAAGACAAACGACATAAACTCACAGACACTTTAATTTCATTCATGCTGCATTGCAGTATGAATGACGGATGCCGCAAGTTGTCACGCCTTCTACCGCTGAAAATGCTCAGCGACTCAAGCGCTCCAGCATCCGCACTGGCCGTTCGGTTTCAACATGCTCCTGAAGGATGGATCTGAACCGCCCGACATGCGCTGTCGTTAAATGCGCGTCAAAAGCCTCTCTGGATCGGTAAACCTCATAAAACAACACCCCATTGGGCACATCAGGAACCCGCAGCACGTCGAACTGCAGGCACCCCGGTTCGTCTGACACGGAATGCCGGGCGTCGTCAAAAGCATGAGCCAAAAAGTCGTCGAGTCGCCCTTCCTTGACGATGAATTCAGCAATGACGACGAAGGTCGCCAGCGACTGAGCACTCTGAAGATCCGGCATGGTCAGTCCAACCCGTCAGACGACTTTGCGGCCCAAGGTCCGCGCGTATTCCTTGCGGAACTCGACGACATCCAGGTTGTCAACGAGTTCGACGTCCGAGAAACGCACAGGCGTGTCCCTCGCCACAGGTTTCACCAACTTCACCTTATGTGCCAGTCCAATGGGTAGTGCATCCAGGGCCACACTCTTGGTGGCCGGAATGGCGTTAGCCCAGACCGCGAAGCCCCCTTCGCCGTCCAGCATCTGACCAGCCTTCAAATCGGTTTTGGCCGTGGCCACAGCATCTGCACGGAATTCCCGCGAGGAACCGGTCGGCTCTCCACGCAACACGGCTGATAGGACACTCACACTGGTTTCCAGACCAATCAAATGGAAGGGCCGCCACATCGAGGCATACCAACCCGACTTGTCTGTCAGCAAGCCATACTGTTTGAAACAAGCCCTGGTGTATTCGTCTGGGGCCTTGAACGTGACAAACATGCCGTAACGGATGTTGTTGTAAACCTCCCGACCATCAGGCTCCTGGCTGGCAGCAATGTCGATGAGGCCACTGCGTGCCAGGCGCCCGCCATCGGCTGCAGGCTTGAACACGTTGGCCAGGTCATGCAAACCAGAGGGAAGGAAAGCCAGGCCGTCGTCAGGACAGTCAAGCCCTGTGCCGTTGGCTACTGCGGCCATCTCGATCGCAGCTTTGGTGCCGTCGGTGAAGGAGTTGTACATCTGCGCGTTGAAATCGCCCGCTTTGACTTCCGCTTCACTCCAACCGAAGAAACCCCAGACGGTGTCGGGGGTTGAATAGCGGTAACGGGGTTCGTAGTTCATGCCCTTGCCTGCACCGATCAGCTCAAAGCCGCAAGAGCGTACCCAATCTATCAACTCGCAAATGAACGCTGGCTGATCGCCATAGGCCATCGAATAGACCACGCCCTTGGCCTTGGCCTTGGCGGCCAGCAAAGGGCCACACATCACATCGGCTTCGACATTGACCATGACCACGTGTTTGCCGTGCTCAATGGCCTTGAGGGCATGTCGCACACCTGCAATCGGGTGTCCGGTGGCTTCGATCACGCACTCGATGCCTTCAAACTCGGCCAAGGCCGCCGCGTTGTCCACGATGCAAGTTTGACCCGTTTTGTATGCCTCCCCCAGCGTTTTGGCGCTGTATTGGCTTTCCTCCCATCCCACCCGGTGCAGGGATTCACGGGCTTTGGCCACATTCAAATCGGCTACACCAACCACGTGATAACCAGCGATGTGTTTGGCCTGCGCGAGCATCATCGAGCCAAATTTGCCTGCACCAATGATGCCTACGCGAACAGGGCCTTTTTCTGCGACACGTTTTTGAAGCAAGGTTGCGAGATTCATGGGGAATGATTTCTTTCTTGAGTGAACGGGTTAGAAGATTTAATTTTTCTAATCCTAGGCCCCAGAAATCTGCACGTCCATTGATTTAAATTTTCTTTTTATTTAGAAAATCTGAAATGTCATCCTCCGTTCATTTCATGTGAATTGCGCCTGCCACAGCTGGCGCTCCTGTCGCAACCAATCAAGAAATTGCTGAACCTTGGCCTTACGCAAGTGATCGAACGGGCAGACGATCCATTGGGTAGTGAGTTCAAAGACCGGCGCATTGCGCAGCGGGCACACCAGACGACCGTCACCCAGCTCGCGCCACATCATCAAATGGCTCTCCAGGGCCACACCCAAACCGTCGACAGCCGCATCAATCGCCATATGGCTTCGATCAAACAATAAGCGACTCCAATCACCGGTCGCTGGCAGACCGCACTCCGTCATCCACTGCGGCCATTGCAACTGAGCCTTGACCGAATGAATCAAGCGTTGGTGAACGAGTTCATTGGCCTCCAGGCTGCCTTCTTGGGCATAGGAGGGTGCGCACACGGGTATGAAACGCTCCAAGGCCAAGCCCTCGACAAACATGCCAGGCCATTGCCCCTCCCCATGGCGAATTTCCACATCCACCGCTTCCCTGGAAAAATCCGTAGGCTCTGTTGTGGCATTCAGCCTAAGCTCGACATCTGGATTGGCATCCAGAAATCGATGCAAACGAGGCAAAAGCCATTTGTTGCCCAAGGTGGGCGTGGTGCGAACCGTTAGTGTGGCCCGGGATCGAAAACCGCGTATGCGTTGCGTCGCTTCATGAATGCGCTGCACATCGGCAGAGATCAACTCGTGGTAGCGCTCACCAGCTTCCGTCAACGCCACACCACGACCAGCCTTCTTGAACAAGGTGGTCCCCAAATGCAGCTCCAGAGCGTGAATTTGCTGGCTGACCGCCGAGGGCGTCACATACAGTTCAGCAGCCGCCTTGGTCAGGCTGCAGCAGCGCGCCACCACGTCAAAAACGGCAATCGCCCTCAGAGGTAATGTCATGTCAAGGCCATCCAATGAATCTCCAAGCCCAAAGGATAGCCTTGCAATCGCTGCTCGGGACGCATCGAGTGTTAAATTCGTTCACGTTACAAGCTCATCGTTTAATTTTTCTCAAACCAATGATCCCTCCGCTCACGGCCTTGCAAGCCTTTGAAACGATTGCCCGCCGCAAAAGTTTTTCGCTGGCAGCCGAAGAGCTGCACCTGACGCCTTCGGCCGTAAGCCACCAGGTGGCCAAGCTGGAAGGGCTACTGAACGTGCGCCTGTTCGAGCGCTCAGCGCGAGGCGTGGAACTGACCCCGGCGGGCCAGCAATATTTGCAACGGGTGGCCAGCGCTTTAGGCGCTATCAACACCGCCACCGAAGACCTGCGACACGGCGTGCAGGACACGCTGTATGTGCACAGCAGCCCCAGCATCGCCAGCCTGTGGTTGATGCCGCGCATCGCCCGCTTCACTGAATTGCACCCCCACATCTCGCTGATGCTGTCGGCCTCTCATGTGCATTCGGATTTCCAGCTCGGGCAGATGGACATCGACATCCGCTATGGCCTGCCCAACTGGCCCCACCTGGAAGTCGAAGCCATCTTCACCGAAAAAATCATGCCCTTGGCCAGCCCTGAATTCATCCGCCAGCACACCCTTCACGAACCGGCCGACCTGCTGCGCGTTCCATTGATCCAGTCCAGTGTCAGCGTGGTGCAATGGCCCGACTGGTTTGGCCGTTTTGGGAATGGCCTGCGCCCCGAGCGCATGGGCCTGCGTTTTGACCGCGCCATGATGAGCCTGGACGCCGCTGTGCAGAAACTCGGCGTGGCGCTGGAAAGCAGCAGCATCGGCCAGTCCCTGATCGCCAGCGGCAAGCTGCAGCCGGTGTTTGAAGAACCCATGAGCGTCGAGGTTCAGGCCCACTTCATGGTCTACCCGGCACGCCACGCCTCGCGACCAGAGGTCAAGAACTTTGTGGAATGGATGCGGCAGGAGGCGGGGGGCTGAGCACCTGAGATGTTCAACGTATGTGTTGCACTGACCGCTTGAATCCTCCGCTGTGAGCTGTCGTTCGCGTGGGCATTGACAGGCAGAAGCCGACCCAAAGCAGAAGTCCAATGCCATGCCTTGGGTGCCCGCCTAATTCCTACAGGCCATGCTTAACGCTCAGCCATCGGTCACTTCATTGAGTTATTCGGTGGTGATGTTACGTTCTTTAATGACTCGATTCCATAGACTGGTTTGCTGCTCAATGAACTTCTTTGCTTGCTCAGGTGTACCTTTTTGAATCTCACCACCGAGTTGTCCCACGCGTGCTTTGACGTCAGGTGATTCAAGCGCTTGTTGAAATGCCGAAGCCAATTTTTTCATCACGGGCTCGGGCGTGTTGGCGGGTGCAAATACAGCGTTCCACTCGTAAATCTCGGTGCCTTTGAGACCCGATTCGCTTAAGGTGGGCACGTCGGGCAAGATGGGCGAGCGTTTGCCTGAAGTCACGGCCAATGCTTTGAGTTTGCCGGATTGAACGTGTTGCAAGGTCGAGGCCAGATTTCCGAAGAAAAGGGGCACTTGACCGCCGATCACGTCGTTAAGTGCGGGGCCGCCCCCTTTGTAGGGAACGTGCACCATGTCCACCTTGGCGGCAGATTCAAACAGGGCACCTGCCAAATGTTGGGCTGACCCATTGCCCGATGAGGCATAAGAAACAGCGTCCTTGCTTTTGCGGGCAGCGGCCATCAGTTCAGCCATGTTTTTGGCCGGGAAGTTGGCGTTGACCAACACCACGTTGGGGAACAAGGCGACGATGCCAACAGCCTGAAAGGCCTTGGCGCTGTCGTAGGGCAGCTTGGGGTAGAGCGATGGGTTAACGGCAAAAGATGAAGCATCCAGCATCAAGGTGTAGCCGTCTGGGGCGGCTTTGGCGACAGCGGCAGCGCCGATTTGGCCGCCTGCGCCAGGCTTGTTGTCAATCACGATGGCCTGACCCAGTGCTTCGCCCATCTTGGGTGCAATCAGTCTGGCCATAGCGTCGGCACCTCCACCTGGTGGGTAAGTGACGACCAGCGTGATGGGCTTGCTGGGATAGACCGCTTGGGCCATGGCAGAGGGTGCGGCTGCGCAGATGGCGAGCGATGCCCATGCGATCAAATGAAATGCTTGGCGACGAACAAGGTGAGTCATGACATATCTCCCGGGGTGGTTTATTGGACTTGTGCGGTGTACTTGAAAGAATAGGCATCACCACGTGTGGTGCGAAGCTCAACACAACGGCCGGCCATGTCGAAGGCCTGACGCTCGACCAGAACGCAGGGGTGTGAGGCGGCCAGCTTCAAGCGCTTGGCTTGCGTGGCATTGAGTTGGGAAAAGCTCAGGGTATCTTGTGTTTTTTGAATAACAACCCCGCAACGCTGTTGGTACATGGGGTACAGCAAATCGTCCCATGCGTTGGTGTCTGAATCGGCCAATGCCCCAAAAATCGGCAATGGCAAAACGATGGTTTCCAGCAGGCAAGGTTCTGCGTCCAGACTTCGAACGCGTTCGAGTTGAAGCACTTGTGCGCCGTGTTCAAGACCGAAAACATGAGCCTCTTGCACGCTGGCGCTGCGGAGGCGACTCGTCAGGATGCGCGAGTGGGGCGTTGTGCTGCTGTCGTCATCCAGGCCGCGAAATCTGAAGAACCGCATCATTGAAGCGCCATCGACACCCTTGGTCACAAAAGTGCCCTTGCCGTGCCGACGTTGCAAGACCCCGTCTTCAACCAACAACGACAAGGCTTGGCGGATTGTTCCCAGCGCGACGCCATAGCTTTGAGCCAAAGTCGATTCGGCTGGGATGAGCTCACCAGGTGCCCACTCGCCCAGCAGGATGCGATCACGCAAAGCCTGCGCCAACTTGCCGTAGCGGCTTTGGCCGGGCGTATTGTCGATCAGAAGTGTGGACATGGGTTGAAACAAGACATCTAGAGGACTAGAATATACAACATGAATTCACTGAAGTCAAAAAACTGGGTCGATACCCATTTCCATGTTTTCAATGCGAGCGTTGCCATCGAGGGTGCCCGGTATGTGCCGCAGTACAGTGCCGTGTTATCCGACTGGATGAGGCAAGCACAAAACGTTGGTGTGACACGTGGTGTTTGGGTGCAGCCAAGTTTTTTGGGTAACGACAACAGCCTGATGTTGGATGCGCTCAAGGCTCACCCTGACATGCTACGCGGCATCGCTGTGGTGAGGCCTGATGTGAGTTTGGAAGAGTTCAACACCTTGCATGAAGTAGGTGTGCGAGGTATCCGTTTGAATTTGGCAGGTGTATCTCATGACATTCCGGCATGGGCACAGGCCCATATCCTCTGGGATGCTATGCAGTCGCGCGGGTGGCACCTTGAGGTACACACAGATCAAGGCAAACTGCCTCACGTACTCAGTCAATTGCCATCGGATTTGCCCCTTGTTGTGGACCATATGGCCAAGCCATTGCGTGCCAGTGCGGATGACCCCACCTTGCGGGCCTTGAACGCTCGGGCCATGGTTTCGCCTGTATACGTCAAGTTGAGTGGCGCTTACCGGTTGGGTGAAGTCGATCCTGGGCGCTTGGCCGCGCTCTTACTGAGTGAGTTGGGGCCCAGTGCACTGCTCTGGGGAAGCGATTGGCCATGCACTAACCATGAACAGTTTGCAGACTTCGAAAAGCTCATTGCGCAGGCCAACGAATGGATCATTTCCGAGCACATTGAGCAAATCATGTCTCGCAATCCATTGCAGCTTTACTGGGGTTATTTTTCATCGCGCTGAGAGGTGATTAGCAGTGGATTTCTCGATGCTGAAACACTTCGTTCAAGTTGATGACAAATACACGGCTTGATTAGCAGTCACAGTTGTAGTGAACGCCCGCAGACCATTTACGTGATATCGATGACTGACCGCTTCTGGCCGAGAAGAGTCTGTCAGTTGATCTGAGCTGAATACTGCCCCACTTGATCGCAGTCCCTTAAGCGGCTCTGTTTAGCTTCCGCAGCTACGCACCAGCGTTCCTGATAGATCTTCGCTTGCTTGAAACGCTTTCATCCAATCCTGAATATTCATCGCTTGTCTTCATGTATGCGGGCCGCAAAAATCACAGCCAACACATGACCTACACTGGAGACAGGCACAGGTTCCGGCTGGAGCCTGCGCTCACCCCATGAGCACACACCCTCAACAAGACCTGGCCCACGCCATCCGTTTTCTTTCGATCGACGCCATCGTCAAAGCCCAGGAAGGCCACCAAGGCGTGCCGCTGGGCATGGCCGAAATCGCCACAGCGCTGTACACCCGCCACCTCAAATTCAACCCGCAAGACGCTGGCTGGTTTGACCGCGACCGGGTAGTGCTATCCAACGGACATGGCTCCATGCTCTTGTATTCGCTGCTGCACCTGACGGGCTATCCAGCGTTCACGATTGAAGAAGTGCAGCGCTTTCGCGTGCTGGGCTCGGTGTGCGAAGGTCACCCCGAGCGCCCACATGGCCCAGCTCACACATCAGCCAACGGCATCGAAGTGACCACCGGCCCGCTGGGCCAAGGCATTGCCAACGCCTTGGGCATGGCCGTGGCCGAGGCCTATCTGAACGCCCGCTTTGGCAGCAAGCTGGTCAACCACTTCACCTACGCATTTGTGGGTGACGGTTGCCTGCAAGAAGGCGTGGGCCAGGAAATGATTTCATTGGCGGGCCACTTGCAACTGGGTAAGTTGGTGCTGTTGTGGGACGACAACCAAATCACCGACGATGGCAGCACCGCGCTGTCCATCAGCGAAAACGTGGCCGAGCGCTTTCGCGTGGCGGGCTGGCATGTGGTGGAGCTGGACGGGCACGACATCGAGGCCGTATCGCAAGCGCTCGATGCCGCACGCGCCGACCCGCGCCCGTCCCTGCTGGCATGCCGCACCGTGATCGCCAAAGGCATTGCAAGGCTGCAAGGCCAGCGCGGCGGCCACAGCGGCCGCCTGTTTGACGAAGACGCACAAGCAGCACGCGAATTGCTGGGCTGGAAGTACGGCCCGTTTGAAGTGCCTGTCCAGGTGCAACAGGCTTGGCGCAATGCAGGCCAACGCAGCCAAGGTGACTACGCTGCATGGCAACAACGCGTGGCCGCGCTGCCTGCGGCAGAGCGCGCCGAGTTCGAGCGTGTGATGAAGGGCGAACTGCCCGCCAACTGGCAGCAAGTGTTGCTGGATTACAAACAAAACGCCCTGACCGCGGCGCCTGCACCCAGCGGCATCTTTTTGTCGGCCGAGATCAACGACCTGCTGACCCCTGTGCTGCCTGAACGCATGGTGGGCTGCGCCGACCTGGAAGCCCCCACCAGCCACAAGCGCGGCCTGACCGCTTTCAACGCGCAAGACCGCGCAGGCTCGTATGTGCATTGCGGCGTGCGCGAGCACGTCATGGGTGCCATGGCCAATGGCATGGCGGCGCACGGTGGCGTCATCCCGCTGTCGGTGACCTACCTGGCCTTTGCAGACTATGAGCGTCCGGCCATGCGCATGGCTGCGCTCATGGGCCTGCCGGTCAAGTTTGTGTTCAGCCACGACAGCATCGGGATTGGTCGCAACGGCCCCACGCACCAGCCAGTCGAGATCCTCGCCTCGCTGCGCGCCATGCCCAATATGTGGGTGATGCGCCCGGCCGACGCAGTCGAAGCCGCCGAATGCTGGGAGCTGGCTTTGCAACACCAGGACGGCCCCGTGAGCCTGATCTTTGCACGCCAGGCGCTGCCGCTGGTACGCACCGCGCACACGCCCGACAACCTCACGCGCCGTGGCGCCTATGTGCTGCACCAAGCCGCCTGCGGCGAGCGCCAGGTCACGCTGCTGGCCACGGGGTCCGAAGTGCTGCTGGCCGTGCAAGCACGTGAAAAGCTGGAGGCCCAAGGCATCGGCACCGCCGTGGTGTCCATGCCCTGCTGGGAGCTGTTCAACGCACAAGACGCGGCCTACCGCCAAAGCGTATTGGGCAATGGTGTGCGCATCGGCATCGAAGCTGCGGTGCGCCAGGGCTGGGACGCTTACCTGGGACTGGACGGCGGCTTTGTCGGCATGAGCGGTTTTGGCGCCAGCGGTCCGGCTGACGAGCTGTACAAGCTCTTCAACATCACGTCCAAAGCTGTGGTGACAGAAGCGCTGCGCTTGCTGGGCCTAAGTCACTAATTTAACCGGGGTGATCCTCTGATGCCGCCCATGAATGTCACACCCGGATTGACCGGGTGTCCGTGACTTCTGGATACCCGCATTCGCGGGCATGACAAAAAAATGGATCAAGGGGGCGACAATCGAGCCATGACTTTGCGCAATGATGCTTCGTCCAGAGAACGCCGGGCCCTTTGGCTGCTCTGGATCACACCGGCCCTGTGGTCCGTCAATTACATCGTGGCCCGCACCGCACCCGGCGTGGTGGAACCGCACATGTTGGCACTGGGCCGCTGGGCTCTAGCGGGCGTGATCCTGGGCTTCATTGCACGCAGTGAACTCTGGCGCGAACGCCGCAGCAGCCTGCGGGTGGCTTGGCAATACCTGGTGCTGGGCGCTTTGGGCATGCTGATTTGCGGGGCCTGGGTTTACCTGGGCGCACAGACCACCACCGCCATGAACATCGCGTTGATTTACGCCGCCTCACCGGTACTGATCGCGCTGGGTGCCGTGCTGTGGCTGGGCGAACGGTTTTCCTGGCGACAAGGCTTGGGCGTGCTGGTGGCCATGGCGGGCGTTTTCCATGTGGTGGTCAAGGGGCAATGGGCGGCGCTGGGCCAAGTGCAATGGGTGGCGGGTGACGGCTGGATTGTGGTGGCCATGATCGCTTGGGCAGGCTTTTCTTTGCTGCAAAAAAAATGGCCCTCGCCTTTGGGTGCCACTGCGCGGCTGGCCACGATTTGCATGGGCGGCGTGTTGGTGCTTTTGCCTTTTGCAGCCTGGGAATGGCAGCAAGCCGAAACCCCCCCGTGGAGCATGCAAGCCACCTGGCTGGTGGTGGGTGCCGGTCTGGTGCCCGGCGTCGGGGCTTACTGGGCTTATGGGTTTTGCCAGAAGGTGCTGGGCGCCAGCCGCGTGGCAGCCAGCTTGTACCTGGGACCGCTCTATGGCGGCTTGACCGCCTGGGTGGTGCTGGGCGAATCTCTGGGATGGCACCACGTCATGGGCGCGGGCCTGATCTTGCCCGGCATCTACCTGGCCTCACGCCAAGCCCCCGCCAGCCCAGAGATCTAACGCCGCTTGGCGTTCCACAAGCGCGGGTCTTTGCGGACTGCCGGCACAAAAAAGCCTCCCGAAGGAGGCTGTTGGGTTCTGGGCATCATCGCCCCTGGCAGAAGCCTCAGATGTAATACATGCGGCTGTTGACCATGCGGGCAGCGCGGCGGCTCATGTAAGTGGTCAAGTCGGCGGCTGGGGCAGAAGTGTTTTCGGCGCGGTCCATGGCCGTTTGCAGCTCGGTCATCAGGCGGCTGTCGGTTTGGGCCATGGCCCACAGTCGCTGGTCCGCACGGTTGCGCGCCAAGTTGGCCGACCAGGTGTCCAGATTCGCCATCACGGCCTGCGCCAACAGACGGCTCACGCCGCGCAAGGCGGCAATGGCGACCACCGCCACGGCCCAAAGCGCCATCCAGGCCGCGATCACATGTGTTTCGGCCCAGTCGTCAATCAGGTGGTCGGTCACCACCACCAAAGCCGCAACGCCAGCGGCGAGCATCCAGGTGGCCAGGGTTTTGGTCGAGGTTGTGGGTGCTGACGGTGCAGCAGAGGGGGCGGGCATTTGGCCCAAGACAGATTTGGAAGTGGTCGTGTTCATTTTGAGTTCCCTTGATTTGATTTTGTATGCTTTGGCAATCCAAACCAGCAAAACCATGACCTGAATCATAGGGTTTTTACTCATGCGATTCAACTTTATATTCATGATGTTTACCATTCATAATGGTGATATATCACCGGTATTTGCATGAACTCCCCCATCCCTGCCTCATTTCGCACGCTCGACCTGAATTTGCTCCGAATCTTTGACGAGGTCATGGCCGAACGCAGCCTGACAAGGGCGGCGCGCAACCTCTCGCTGACCCAGCCCGCTGTGAGCAACGCCTTGCGCCGCTTGCGCGATGCACTGGGCGACGAACTGGTACGCCGCCATGGGCACGGCATCGAGCCCACCCCACGCGCCTTGGTGCTGTGGCCCAGCGTGCGGGAAGCGCTGCGCCAGCTGCAAGAAGCCATCGTGCCCCAAACGTTTGTTCCCCAAGAGGCCAGCAGCACCTTCATCCTGGCCATGGCCGACGCCACGGCAGCAGAACTGATGGGCGGGCTGGCCCGTCAAATCCAATCCGAGGCGCCGGGCGTCTCGCTGCGGGTGGTGCCGCTGACCACGCGGGACCCCCGCAGTCTGCTCAGCGATGGCGCGGCCGACATGGCACTGGGCTACTTTCCCGCTGTGCTGACCGACTTGACCGGGCGCGCACAAGCGGGTGAAGCCGTGTCCTTTGAACACCAGCGCCTGTATGCCGGTGAATATGTGTGCGTGATGCGACAAGGCCACCCACTGGCCAAGCAGCCCATGACACTGGACAGGTATTGCGCCGCCCGGCACCTGTTGGTGAGTTTTTCAGGTCGGCCCTATGGCTTTGTGGACGAAGCGCTGGCCACGATTGGTCGACAGCGCCGCATCGTGATGACGGTGAACCAGTTTTTCACCGCCGGGCAGGTGGTGGTCAACTCCGACCTGCTCACTGTGCTGCCACGCCACTTTGTGCCCACCACCGGCATGGGCGATCAGTTGCTGCTGCGTGAGCTGCCGCTGGACGTGCCCCCCGTGCATGTCGAGGCTTTGTGGCATCGGCGGCTGCAACACGACAGCGCGCACCAATGGCTGCGTGAGCAGCTGCTGCAAGTGGCGAAAGCGGCTTTCGACACCGAAACCACTGAAGCCACGGGGGGAATGGCATGAACATCCAGCTCCTGTCGGACCTGCATCTGGAGTCCAACCCCGGCTTCATGCCCACGCCCGCGCCGGGTGCCGATGTGCTGGTGCTGGCAGGTGACATCGGCTCGTACCAAACCGGCTCAGCACTGGCCGCGTCCGGCGATGACGACTTTGGCCTGGCGCGGTTTTCGCCGCTGCACGGCTGGCCGACGCCTGTGCTGTTTGTACCGGGCAACCACGAATACGACGGCCTGGACTTTGACCAAGCCCACACCCGTTTGCAGGGCACCTGCCAACGCTTGGGCATCACCTGGCTGGAGCGCGAAGTGCTGGAGCTGGACGGTGTGCGTTTTGTCGGCACCACGCTGTGGACCGATTTCGATGCACTGGGACCGTTGGCAGGCCAGACCTTGCCAGACCCCACATCCGCCAAATTTCCAGCCCACTTTCACCATCCCAACAGCCAGTACACACGCCAGCTCAAGGCACGTGACAAGGCTTTTCGGGCGGCCAACTATTACCTGCGCAAAACCCTGACCACACGCCATGGCGAGCCCTGGCTGGCCGAGGGCCTGCGCGAGCAGGCCCTGCAATGCCAAGTCTGGTTGAGCCAGGCCTTGGCCCAGCCGTTTGATGGACCCACCGTGGTCATCACGCACTTTGCGCCCAGCCTGCACAGCGCTGATCCGCGTTACGGCCACGTGCCGGGCACGGCCGGTTTTTGCAATGCACTGGACCACTTGCTGCCACACGCCCAGTTGTGGCTGCACGGCCATTTGCATTGCGCCAGCGACTACACCCAACACGGCTGCCGCGTGGTGGCCAATCCGCTGGGTTATGCGCACAAAAACGAGCAGCTGCAATTCCAGCCTGGCTGCCTGCTCGCACTCTGAATGAATGCCAGATCACATGGGGTCACACACACCCCGGCATCCCGTCAAATTTCATGACCCAAGTCAAGACAGGGCTCTGAGGCTGCGGTTAAAGTCAAGACTTCTTTGATCCGCAACAGGAGACCTTCATGAAAATCTTATTGGCCGTTGATGGCAGCGAATACACCAAAAAAATGCTGGCCTACCTGACCACGCATGACGAACTGTTCAGCGCGAACAACAGCTACACCCTGCTGACGGTGAATCCACAACTGCCCCCCCGTGCGCGCGCAGCCGTGGGCAAAGAAGTGGTCGACGCCTACCAACGTGAAGAAGCCGAAAAAGTGCTCGGCCCGGTCACCAAGTTCCTGTTACGTCACGGCATCGACGCCAAGACCGTGGCCAAGGTGGGCCATGCGGGCGAGACCATTTCCAAAACCGCCGACAGCGGCAAGTTTGACCTGGTGGTGATGGGCTCGCACGGCCACGGCACGCTGGGCAACCTGGTCATGGGCTCGGTCGCCACCCAGGTGCTGGCACATTGCAAAGTGCCCGTGCTGTTGGTGCGCTGAGCATTGGGGTATCAGCCCGGCCCTTAGCCAGCATTCGCGAGCAGGGGCTCGCTCCCACTCCAGACCGCGTCAGCGGGCGCTCAGGCCGTCGAAACAGGTGCTCATCACCAGGTCGAGGATTTGTTCGTCGGTGTGTTGCTCGCCCATTTTGAGAAACTCCAGCACCGGATCGCAGGCCCGTGCAAACAGGGTGTAGAGCACCGCCACCGCAGGCAGGGCTTGGTTGATCTGACCTTGCGCCTGGGCTTTTTCAATCCAGCCGCCCAGCGCATCGCTGACTTCCATCAAGCCATCCATGTAGTCCTTGCTGGCCATCAAGGTGGCGCGCAGGCTGGAGTTCTGGCTGGGCAAGGAAGGCATCAGACCTTGCAGTTTGAGGGTCATCGTCCAGCGGGTCACCGCCTTGAGCTTGTCGATGGCCGCCTGTTCGGCAGGCAAAGTCAAAATGAACTCTTGCGCCTTGCGCATGGCCGTCACCATGGCCGCGCAGGCCAGCTCTTCTTTGCTGGTGAAGTGCTTGTACAAGCTGGCCTTGGCAATGCCCACCTCGGCCGCCACTTCGTCCACAGTCATCGCATCAAAGCCTTTTTCGGCCAGCAATCGGTTGACCGACTGGATGATGGCCGTCTCTCGGGCGGCCAGCATCTGGACCTTGAAGGATTTTTTGGGCGGTGTACGGGCTTCTGTATTCATCGGCGGATTCTAGCCCGGCAGACCAAAAAAAGACCCTGCGGTCATCCCTAAGCCTGTTCAATTCAAACCGCGAGAGTCCCGTTTATCCACACGGGCCGGTGGGCGTCAGGCTTTTTGCAAGCCTGGCACCCCCGCGCGAACAACCCACTGCCCCTGCGAGCGAAAAACCCCGTCCGCCTGGGCCGGGTTGGGGGTGGTTCTGAACTCTGCCGCCACGCCCTCGGGCCGCACATCCAGCACGGTGTAACCGCGTTCGTCCGAGCGGGCATGCAGGATGTCCGGGTTGCTCTCGCGGATTTGGGCCAACAACTTCTCACCCAGACCGCGTGAGGTGACCGATGTGGTCACGATCTCGCTGGCCACCACAGGCGAGCGCTCGTCGTTGGCTTGCACGCGCAATTGGGCTGCCACGTTCATGTGCACATCGCCGCCCAACAACACCACATTGGACACCCCTGCCTGCGCCACCGTGCCGAGCAGTCTGGCGCGGGCTTGCGGGTAGCCGTCCCAGCCATCGGTGAAGGCACTGCGCCCCAAAGGCGTGTTGACGCCACTCGAACTCATTTGTGTGGACTGCGCCACCAGTTTCCAGCGCCGGGTGCTACGCGTCAGGCCCTCGGTCAACCATTGCTCTTGCGCCGCGCCCAGCATGCTGCGCGCCGGATCGCTCAGGGCATCACAACCCACCACCACCCGACCACCGCCCCGGTTCGGGTCCAGACAGGCCTGGTGGTCGCGGTACTGGCGGCAATCGAGTGTCCACAGATCGGCCAGTTTGCCCCAAGCCATGCGGTCATGGATGCGCATTTGGCTACCGTTGACCGGGTCTGGCCCCAGGCGCAGCGGCATGTGTTCAAAATAAGCCTGGTAAGCCGCCGCGCGGCGGCGCAAAAACACCTGTGGGTCGGTGAACTGGCGATCGAGGTCGTTGGCGTAATCGTTGACCACTTCGTGGTCGTCCCAGGTCATGACCCAAGTGTGCGCGGCGTGGCAGGCTTGCAAATCCGCGTCGGTCTTGTATTGCGCGTGACGCTCGCGGTATTCCTCCAGCAACTTGGGCACGCCCCCTTGGTGCTTGCGCAACATGTACTGGGGGTTGGAGCTTTCGTAAATGTAGTCCCCCACAAACAGCACCAAGTCCAGATCGCTTTGGGCCATCTCGCGGTGGGCGGCAAAAAACCCCTGCTCGTAATGCTGGCAAGAGGCCAGGCCCATGCGCAAACGCGCCACGGCCTCCTCGGCAGCAGGGCTGGTGCGTGCACGGCCCACCGGGCTGATGGCGTTGCCGCAGACAAAGCGGTACCAATAAGGCCGCCCGGGCTGCAAACCACTGGCCAGCACATGCACGCTGTGGCCACGTCTGGCATCGGTCTGCACGTGCCACTGGCGCACAGGCTGGCGCAATGCCGCATCGGCAAACACCTCGCACACGACGGGCACGCTTTGGCTCTTCAGCGCCGCATCGGCCTCGCTGATGCGAAGGCGCGTCCACAGCACCACGCTGCCCGGCTGGGGCTGCCCGCTGGCCACCCCCAAACCGAAGGGGTCCACTTGCCAGCGTAGCCCGTTGCCCGAAGGCGAGCCCTGCAACAACTGCGCTTGGGCGGCGGCGCTCAACCAAGGCATCAAGGCCAGGGCCAAGGCCCGGCGGTGCACATCACGGCGGGAAACAAGGGGGCGGTTCATGTCTGCAAAGCGTTCAGGGCGGGATGACCAAAATTCAGCAGGCATGTTAACCGGGGCGCTTCGGCTGGCCTGCGCCAGTGGCCGCTTGCCAAGCGGTGACAGGCAGGCACGCCAGACGGCGGCACAATGAACGGCATGACCCCGCCCGAAAAAATCCGCAAAGACCACCTGGACACCCTGGCCGTGAGCATGCTGCTGGTCTGCTGCATGTTCTGGGGGTTTCAGCAGGTCCTGGTCAAGGCCACGGTGGCCGAATTGCCGCCCGTGTTCCAGTCCGCGGTGCGCGGCGTGGGGGCCACGCTGCTGCTGTGGCTGTGGTGCCAATGGCGCGGGGTGCGCCTGTTTGCACGCGACGGCAGCCTGTGGGCCGGTTTGCTGGTGGGCTGCCTGTTTGCTGCGGAGTTTGCTTTCATCTACATCGGCCTGCAGCACACCTCGGCCTCGCGGCTGACGGTGTTTTTGTACACCTCGCCCTTTTGGGTCGCGGCGCTGGTGCCTTTGTTCATCCGCACCGAGCGGCTGCGCCCTGTGCAATGGCTGGGCATGGCCTGCGCGTTTGCCGCCGTGGTGTTTGCCTTGCGCGAAGGTTTTGGCGGCGGCGGTGCCACGGGCGACCTGATGGGCCTGGCGGCCGGAGCCTTGTGGGGCCTGACCACCGTGGCCATCCGCGCTGCCAACCTGACGCGTCTGGCCGCCGAAAAACTGCTGTTCTACCAACTGGCCGTCAGCACCGTTGTGCTGGTCTTGCTGTCACACCTGATGGGTGAGCCCTGGGGCGGTGAGTGGAGCCACTTTGCCATCGGCTCGGTGGCGCTGCAAACCGTGGTGGGTGCATTCGCCAGCTACCTGGCCTGGATGTGGATGCTGGGCCACTACCCGGCCACCAAAATTTCCGCCTTTGTGTTTTTGACGCCGCTGTTCGCGCTGCTTTTCGGCATGCTCTGGCTGGGCGAAGCCGTAACCCTGACGCTGGCGCTGTCCTTGGCGCTGGTGGCGGTCGGCATCGTGTTGGTCAACCGCAAACCTGGCTGAGCGCGGCATGGGTTTTTCGCTCTGTCAGCCGTACCCGCCCGATCTGTCATTCCCGCGAAGGCGGGAATCCATCTTCCTTTCCCCATCGGTAAAAAAACCTCACACCAATTCCACCCCTTGAACCTCCTTTCTGAAAGACACGCATGACCTACCAAGCCCTCCAAATTGAAAAAGACGACGCCGGTTACCGCTGCACCCTGCAAACGCTGGATGACAGCGCCTTGCCCGAAGGTGACGTGACCGTACAGGTCGACTATTCCACCGTCAATTACAAAGACGGCTTGGCGATCACCGGCAAATCGCCCGTGGTGCGCAAGTTCCCGCTCACGCCCGGCATCGACCTGGCGGGCACGGTGACCGACAGCCAGCACCCGCTGTTCAAAGTGGGCGATCAAGTCGTGCTCAACGGCTGGGGCGTGGGCGAAAGCCACAGCGGCGGTCTGGCGCAAAAGGCACGCCTCAAGGGTGACTGGCTGGTGAAGTTGCCCACCGCCTTCACCCCGCGCCAGGCCATGGCCATTGGCACGGCCGGCTACACCGCCATGCTGTGCGTGATGGCGCTGCAAAAGCACGGCGTCACGCCAGACAAGGGCGACATGTTGGTCACGGGTGCTGGCGGCGGCGTGGGCAGCGTAGCGATTGCGCTGCTGGCCAAGCTGGGTTACCGCGTGGTGGCCAGCACCGGCCGCCTGCAAGAAGCCGACTACCTGCGCCAGCTGGGCGCGGCCGACGTGATGGACCGGGCCGAACTGTCGGCGCCCGGCAAACCCCTGGCCAAAGAGCGCTGGGCCGGCGTGGTCGACACCGTGGGCAGCCACACCCTGGCCAACGCCTGCGCCAGCACGAAATACGGTGGCGTGGTCACCGCCTGCGGCCTGGCCCAAGGCATGGACTTTCCGTCGAGCGTGGCCCCCTTCATCCTGCGTGGCGTGACCTTGGTCGGCATCGACAGCGTGATGGCCCCGCGTGCCGTGCGCGAAGCGGCCTGGGCACGCCTGGCCCAAGACCTGGACACATCGCAGCTGGAGCACATGACCCGCGAAGTGGGCCTGGCCGATGCCATTGGCTTGGGCGCGGAGATTTTGGCGGGGCAGGTGCGTGGGCGGGTGGTGGTGAACGTCAACCGCTGAAAGACCCTGAGGATTGTCAGCATGTCACCGATAATCACGCCTTCTGATTTCCAACGGCTTGCACCTTCGCAGGCCCTCTTCCCGGAGCAAACATGAGCACTTTCCAAACCACCGGCGCACGCGCCACGGGCCTGGCCACCATCGCCGCCGACGGCACCGTGCTGGACACCTGGTTCCCGGCCCCCGAACTGGCAGGCGATGTGGCCGCCAGCGGCAGCACCCGCCTGACCCAGGCCGAAGCCGTGGCCGCCTTGGGCGCTGACGTGGCCCAGGCACTTGCCACATGTGCGGTGCGCAACGTCACCGTGGTCGCCGTGCGCACCGAAATCAAAAGCCTGGCCGACGCACCCGCCGACACCCACGACGCTTACCTGCGCCTGCACCTGCTGAGCCACCGCCTGGTCTTGCCACACGGTGCCAACGTGACCGGTATCTTTGGCCTGCTGCCCAACGTGGCCTGGACCAACTTTGGCCCCTGCGCTGTGGCCGATGTGCCTGCCGCCCGCCTGAAGGCGCGTGGCACCGGCCGCGTGCTGGAGGTCAAGGGCCTGGACAAATTCCCGCAGATGACCGACTACGTGATCCCGTCCGGTGTGCGCATTGCCAACGCCGACCGCGTGCGCCTGGGCGCGCACCTGGCCAGCGGCACCACCGTCATGCACGAAGGCTTTTGCAACTTCAACGCGGGCACCTTGGGCGCCAGCATGGTCGAAGGCCGCATCAGCGCGGGCGTGGTGGTGGATGACGCCAGCGACATCGGCGGCGGCGCGTCCATCATGGGCACGCTGTCGGGCGGCGGCAAGGAAGTCATCAAGGTCGGCAAGCGCTGCCTGCTGGGCGCGAACGCCGGCATCGGCATCTCGCTGGGCGACGACTGCGTGGTCGAAGCCGGCTGCTACATCACCGGCGG
>JACCDS011077905.1_pt1 | contig 22887 bp, 18 predicted proteins | sample 7446441 | NCBI WGS metagenome assembly JACCDS01 (sample SAMN15323445, study PRJNA562643) | freshwater metagenome | isolation source: river surface water | place: USA:Blue River Watershed | collected 2017-08-17 | reverse complement strand
GGCGCAGAATTCGATCGCGAAGTCACGGTCGGATACGGCATCGAGCGAGTTGTGGCATACGTCATCAAAGCCCCGCGTCTTCGCGACGCGCTCGCGGTCGATCGGGAAGGTGGTGCCGGCCAGTGCGGCCGAGCCCAGCGGCAGGCGGTTCACGCGCTTGCGGCAGTCGGCCATGCGCTCGGCGTCACGACCGAACATTTCGACATACGCAAGCATGTGGTGACCGAAAGTCACCGGCTGTGCAACCTGCATGTGCGTGAAGCCGGGCAGGATGGTGTCCGCATGTTTGTCGGCCAGATCCACCAGTGCGCTGCGCAGCGCTTTCAGCAGACCGAGAATATCGTCGATCGCGCCCCGCATGTAGAGGCGGATGTCGGTCGCCACCTGATCATTGCGTGAGCGGCCGGTGTGCAGTCGCTTACCGGCATCGCCAACGAGTTCGGTCAGACGCTTTTCGATATTCAGATGCACGTCCTCGAGATCAAGCAGCCATTCGAATTTGCCCGCATCGATTTCGGACAGGATCTGCGCCATGCCGCGCTGGATCTCGGCATAGTCCTGCGCGCTGATGATCTTCTGCGCTGCCAGCATTTCTGCATGCGCAAGCGAGCCCTGAATGTCGACGTGCGCGAGGCGCTTGTCGAAGAATACCGACGCGGTGTAGCGCTTGACGAGGTCAGAGACAGGCTCGGAGAAGCGGGCGGACCAGGCTTCGGATTTTTTGGAGAATTGGTCGGTCATTTGAAGATAGGCGGTTACTTTTCGAAGGGCTTCGGCGACGCCGGCCGCTATCGCGAGACAAGCGCGGATTATAGAGGAAGGGCTGGTATCAGCCCGTATTCCGCAATCCTGCCGCCACCCCGTTAATCGACAGATGGATCCCGCGATGCACGCGGATATCCGACTCACGCCCCTGTTCCTTCCAGCTGCGGTGGCGCTTGATCAGCTCCACCTGCAGATGGTTCAGCGGATCTAGATAGGCAAAGCGGTTCTTGATCGAGCGGGCCAGCGTCGGGTTGGCGGTCAGCCTGTCTTTCGCACCGGTGACCATCGACAGGTAATCAACCGCCAGCCCGTGTTCGGCCGAGATGCGCTTGAAGATCGCATTGCGCAGCTTGCGGTCCGCAACCAGGCTTGCATAGCGCGATGCCACGGCCAGGTCGGTTTTGGCCAGCACCATATCCATGTTCGACAGCAGCGTCGAGAAGAACGGCCATTCCTTTACCATCGCGCGTAGCAGCGCGAGCTTCTTCGTGCGGGTGCCGCTGCTTTCGTCCTTGAGCCACGTATCGATCGCACTGCCAAAGCCATACCAGCCCGGCAGTAGCAGCCGGCACTGGCCCCACGAGAAGCCCCACGGAATGGCGCGCAAGTCTTCAATTCGCCGAGTGGCCTTACGCGATGCCGGGCGCGAGCCAATATTCAGCTCGGCGATCTCGGCGATCGGCGTCGCCGCGAAGAAGTAGTCGGTGAAGCCCGGCGTTTCATAGACCAGATTGCGGTACGCGCGGTACGCATGCTCGGACAGCGTTTCCATGACGCGCTCGAACTCCGCAAGCCGGCGCGCGCGCCGGCCGTCCGCATGCGGCGGGCGCAGGCTCGCTTCCATCACGGCGGCGACCACCAGTTCAAGGTTGCGCCGGCCGATCTCGGGATTGGAGAATTTGGATGCAATGATCTCGCCCTGCTCGGTCAGCCGGAATTGCCCGTTTACCGTGCCGTCCGGCTGCGCGAGGATCGCGTCATGGCTCGGGCCACCGCCACGTCCGACAGTACCGCCGCGGCCATGGAACAGCCGTAGCTTGACACCATGCCGCTCGAATACCTGCACCAGCGCGACCTCGGCCTTGTACAGCTCCCAGTTCGAGGTCATGAAACCGCCATCCTTGTTCGAATCCGAATAGCCAAGCATCACTTCCTGCTGCTGCCCCTGCTGCGTGACCAGCGCGCGCACCTGCGGCAGCGACAGCCAGCCCTCCATGATGCCGGGTGCGTTGCGCAAATCGGGAATGGTCTCGAACAGCGGAATTACCATCAGCTCGGCTTCCAGCTGCCCGTCTGGCCTCACCCGCAGCAGTCCGGATTCGCGCTGCAGCACCAGCACTTCCAGCAGGTCGGACACGGTCTCAGTATGCGAGATGATGTAGTTGCGGATCGCGCGGCCGCCAAAATCTGCACGTATCAGCCGGGCTGCTTTCAGCACCGCCAGCTCGGACAGCGTTTCGTCCGAGTAGCGCAGGTAGGGCGAGCGCAGCAACCGCGGCTGCGCCAGCTCATCGAGCAGCAGCGCGACTTTGTCATCCTCTGGCATGCCGGCATAAGCCGAGGTCACGCCGGCTACCTTGAACAGTTCGCCCAGCACGCGCTCATGCACGTCCGAGCTTTGACGCATGTCGAGTGTGGCCAGATGGAAGCCGAAGATGCTGGCTGCGCGCCGCAACGTGTCGAGCCGCGGCCGCGTCAGCGCCAGCCCGTGATTCGCGCGCAGCGAATCGCCCATCACGTCAAGATCGGCAATGAATTCATCCGGCGACGCATACGCATTACCCGTGCCGACTTCATGACGCAGAATATTCGTCACACCCAGCTTTCGTGCCGTCGCGGCTAGTCGCGCATAGATCAGGATCAATGCGCGGCGGTAGGGTTCGTCGGTGCGGTGCAGCGACTGGTCGGGCGAGATATCCGCCATCGCCTGCAGCGCGGGGCTGACCGACACCAGCAGCGTCGAGATCGACAGCTCGGCACCGAGCGCATGTACTTCGTCGAGATAGAAGTCGAAGATCGTTGTGGACTGGCGCGCCATCGCGCGTTCCATGGTCGATGCATTCACGTTCGGATTGCCATCGCGGTCGCCACCGATCCAGCTGCCCATCTGCACGAACGGCGGCAGCGACAGCTTACGCAGGTTCGGATACTGCGCCAGCGTTTCCTGTTCGATGTCTTCCATCAGTCCCGGCAGCTCGCGCAGGAAGGTGATGCGGTAGTACGAGAGCGCGTTCTCGATTTCGTCATCGACCGTCAGCCGCTGGTAGCGCAGCATACGCGTCTGCCACAGCTTCGCTACCTCGGCGTGCAGCAGCTGGGTGTTGCGTACACGTTCGCCGGCCGTCATCGGCAGGTCACGCAGCGCGAGCAGACGCGCGACTTCGCGGCCCGCATCGAGAATGCTCTTGCGCTGCACTTCAGTCGGGTGCGCGGTCAGCACCGGCGAGACCAGCGCGTCGGCAAAGAAGTTCTGTAGCGCCTTGCCCGGCACGCCGGCCGCGTCCAGTGTCGACAGCGTGGCCGCGATACTGCCCGGCTGCGGCGCGGAGCCAGCCAGCAAATGTGCGCGGCGGCGGCGGTTGTGATGCTGATCCTCAGCGATATTGGCCAGCTGCGAGAAATACGAGAACGCGCGCACCACCGCATTGGTCTGGTCGCGCGTGAGTTTTTTCAGCAGCCGGTCGAGGTCGGCACCGGCCTGCGGATCAGATTCGCGGCGAAAGCGCACCGCCGTCTGGCGAATCGTCTCGACGATCTCGAACACGGCCTCGCCCTCCTGCTGGCGAATCACCTCGCCGAGCAGACGGCCGAGCAGACGAATGTCTTCTTTCAGCGGCGCGTCTTTGGCAGCTGGCTTGGCTGCGGAAGGCGTCCGGTTTGAAGGGCTGGCTTGCGACGCCGACCCGGGCGCGCGTGCGGGAGTTTTTCTGCTGGCAGGCATGATCTGTGGAGAGGGTAGATGCCGGTGGGGGGACGGGGGCGCGTGCTAGAATCCGCCGAAATCCAACGGCTGTTGCAAGCCATCCAGAGCGAACCCTGCAGGCCGTCCCGCGCCCGAGACGGCCTCCAACTGAAAGCCTGTCTTGAACGCTTCATTTTCCGGGAAACTGATCATCGCATCGCGCGAAAGCCGCCTCGCCATGTGGCAGGCCGAACATGTCCGCGCGCGCTTGCTCGAATTATATCCGCACAGTACCGTCGAGATCCTCGGCATGACCACGCGTGGCGACCAGATCCTCGACCGCACGCTGTCGAAGGTCGGCGGCAAGGGCTTGTTCGTCAAGGAGCTCGAGGTCGCGATGGAAGAAGGTCGCGCTGACTTTGCGGTGCATTCGCTGAAGGATGTACCGATGGAGCTGCCTGAAGGCTTTGAACTCGCTGCGGTGCTCGAGCGCGAGGATCCGCGCGATGCCTTCGTATCGAACGATCACGCTAGCCTGGCTGCACTGCCGGCCGGCGCCGTCGTCGGTACCAGCAGCCTGCGCCGCCAGGCGCTGATCGCGGCGCGCTTTCCGCATCTGGTGATCCAGCCGTTGCGCGGCAATCTGGACACGCGGCTGTCGAAACTCGATCGTGGTGAATACGCAGCGATCATCCTCGCAGCGGCTGGACTGAAGCGGCTCGGCCTTGCCTCACGCATTCGCGCTTTCATCGAGCCGGAAGACAGTCTGCCGGCACCGGGGCAGGGTGCGATGGCGATCGAGGTTCGCTCCGGCCGCCCCGAGCTGATGGCTTTGCTCGCACCGTTGAACCATGCCGATACCGAGCGTGCGGTGCGCGCCGAGCGTCAGCTGTCGCGCAGCTTCGGCGGTAGCTGCCAGATACCGCTGGCAGCGTTTGCAACCGTCGCGCAGGACGGCCTCAAGCTGCGCGCAATGGTGGCCACGCCTGACGGCAAGCGCATCGCCAAGGCCGAAGTGCGTGGCGCTGCCGACGCACCCGAAACGCTCGGCATGCAGGTCGCAAGGGAGCTCGAGGCGCAGGACGCGACGGCGATCCTGGCAGCCTGCAAGACCGAGTGAGCGCGGGCGTCGTCATTACCCGCCCGCAGGCGCAGGCCGCACCGCTGGCTGCGCGCCTGCAGCAGCTCGGCATTCCTGCCGAAGTTTTTCCGCTGCTCGACATCCAGCCGCTGGCCGACACCCGTGCGCTGGAGTCCGTGCTGGCGCGATTAGCCGACTATGCACTGGTGGCCTTCGTCAGCCCGAACGCGGTCGACGCCGCCTTCCGCTTCATCGATCGCTGGCCTGAGGGCGTGATCGCTGCCGTGGTCGGCGCAGGCAGCCGGCAGGCACTCGCCAGCCATGGCCTGACCGCCGCGAATACGCGTATCGCGAGTCCGGTCGATCCGCACCGTACCGATTCCGAAACCCTGTTCGATGTGCTCGATCTTGACGCGCTGCGTGGTCGCAAAGTGCTGATCGTACGCGCAGAAACCGGCCGCGAGCTACTGGCTGACCGGCTGCGTGCGGCCGGCGTCGTAGTGGATTGGGTGGCGGCTTACCGGCGCGGTGCACCACCGCTCGATGCCAAGCGCCGCCATACGCTGACGGCACTGCTGGCGGCGGACCATGACTGGGTCATCACCAGCTCCGAAGCCTTGCGCAATCTGCAGCAGGATGTACTGCAGCTGGCCGGTCCGGCTGGCTGGACGGCACTCACCGCATGCCGGCTGGTCGTCCCGCATCAGCGGATCGCCGAGACCGCGCAGGCAATGGGCTTCGCACGGGTAACGCTGACCGGATCAGGGGACGAAGCCCTGCTTGCCGCGCTACAATCGCGCCCATGAGCGACCTCAACGATTCCGCCAACACGCCGCGTCCGGCTGCGGACGCCCAGCCGGCTCCCCCATCGCCTGCGGCCGGCAATACCGCTTCTCCCCGAAATGATGCGACCGCCGGATCGCTGCGTTCACGCCTGCAGCAGGCTTGGGCGGGTCGCGAATCGCGGCTCAAGCTTGCCCTCGTTGCCCTGGCCGTGCTGCTGGTACTGCAATGGTGGAATGCGCATACTGAAATTTCCGGACTGCGCCGCGAAGTCGCGCAGCGACTCAAGAACGGCGACAACCTGAACACCCAGACCAAGCAGATTGCCGACCGTCTCGACGAAGAATTGCGTGCTGTGCAGGGCAAGCTGGCGGTGCTGGATGCACGTCAGCTCGAATCGCAGAGTCAGCAGATCGCGCTCGAGCAGATGTATCGCGAGCTGGCGAAGAACCGCGATGACTGGGCACTGGCCGAAATCGAGCAGGTGCTGTCGACCGCCAGCCAGCAGTTGCAGCTGGCCGGTAATGTGCGCGGTGCTCTGATTGCCTTGCAGAATGCCGACACCCGACTGTCGCGCGCGGACCGGCCGCAATTCATCGCGATCCGCCGCGCCATTGCTCAGGACATCGACAAGCTCAAGAGCCTGCCCAGCGTCGACCTGACCGGCGTCGCTGTACGTCTCGATACGCTGATCTCGCAGGTCGACGGCATGCCGCTGTTGTCCGGCGAGCAGCCGGCCGCAGTCTCGCTGCCGAAAGCACGCGCTGCGAGCAAGCAAAAGGCCACGCCGAAGCCCGCGTCCGACTGGCGCAGCCAACTGCAGGAGCGCTGGAGCGCATGGTCTTCCGACCTGTGGAACGACATCGTACAACTGGTGCGTGTGCGCTCAGTGACGGCACCCGAGGCTTTGCTGCTAACACCCGATCAGGCCTTCTTCGCTCGAGAAAACCTGAAGCTGCGACTGCTGAATGCGCGCATTGCGCTGCTGTCGCGTAATGAGTCAGCTTTCCGCAGCGATCTTGCCGAGGCCGACCGGGCGCTGCAGCGCTACTTCGACGCGGCCGATCGCCACACACAGGCCGGCCGCGAGCTGATCCGCCAGCTGCGCGAAAGCTCGCTCAGCATCGAGATGCCGGCGCTGTCGAACAGTCTGGCTGCCGTGCGTCAGTCGCGCGCGCGCCCGTGAGCGGAGGCCAGCCTTGAGCATGCGCTTTATCCTGTGGATTTTGACTCTGTTCGCTTCGGCGATCGGTATCGCGGTGCTGGCCCGCTTCAATCCGGGCAACGTGGTGCTGTTCTATCCGCCGTACCGGATTGACCTGTCGCTGAATTTCTTCATTGTGCTGCTGGTCGCTGCATTCCTGCTGCTGCTGGCGATCGTCAGCGCGGTGCGCTCGACGATGGCACTACCGCGCCGTGTGGCGGAATACCGCGCAATGCGACAGCAGCGCGAATCCGTTCGCGCGCTGTTCGATGCATTGCGCTCTTACCTCGAGGGTCGTTTCGGCCGCGCTGAAAAGTCTGCAGCCCGTGCTGCCGAAGCGCCCGAGTATGCCGGCCTCGCAGCGCTGATCGGCGCACGCTCTGCGCAGCGCGTGCATGAACCGGAGCGCCGTGACCAGTGGCTGGCCAATGCGGCAGCTGACGGCAGCGTGCGGACCGCGCGACTGATGAGTACGGTCGAGCTGCTATCCGAAGACAACAAGGAAGCCGATGCCGCGTTGGCTGCGCTGCAGGAGCTGAATGCGAATGGCATCCGTCACGCTCAGGCGCTGCGGCTGGCGCTGAAGGTGAACCAGAACACGCGTAACTGGCCCGAGGTATTACGGCTGGTACGTCTGCTGGACAAGCATCAGGCCCTGCATCCCACCTTGTCGCGCCGCTTGCGCGACCTGGCCTACGAAGCGCTGCTTCCGAAAGCCGCGGATGATCTCGAGTCGCTACGTAAGCTATGGTCGACGGTACCGGCGGCTGACCGGCAAAGTGCGGCTGTGGCGACGCTGGCAGCCAATGCATTTGTCACCGCAGGCCGTCCGCAAGAGGCGGCGGACATTCTCAGCGATGCGTTGGCGTCGCAATGGGATGTGCGGCTCTTGCGTGCCTACCGGCAGTGTGCGGCGCCCGAGGGCTCGGCTGCGCTGCTGGCGCAAATTGATCAGGCAGAGCACTGGCTGCGCGAGCGCCCGAATGATGCTGAACTATCTCTGCTGCTCGGTGCGCTGTGCCAGAAGCAAAAGCTGTGGGGCAAAGCGCAGCGCCATCTCGAACAGGCTGTCGCCGGTGCGAACGACCGCGCGACAGTGCAGGAAGCCCATCTGCGTCTGGCGCAGATGTTCGAGGCGCTTGGCCAGAACGATACAGCGGCCATGCACTACCGCGAATGCGCGCTGACCACCGGACCTGCCGCCAGACATTCCTGAGGCCTCGCCTGTCAGGGTGGGGCAAGCGACTCCCGCTATAATCGCGGGTTTCGAATTTTCCAAACGTTACCCGAGGAACACGATGAGCCTTAACAACGTCTCGCCCGGCCGCGACGTGCCGAACGATTTCAACGTCATCATTGAAATCCCGATGAACGCCGATCCGATCAAGTACGAGGTCGACAAAGACACCGGCGCGCTGTTTGTGGATCGCTTCATGGGAACGTCGATGCACTACCCATGTAACTACGGCTATGTGCCGCAGACCATTGCCGATGACGGCGACCCGGTCGACGTGCTGGTGATCACGCCTTTCCCGCTGATTCCGGGCGTGGTGGTGCGCTGCCGTCCGATCGGCGTGCTGAAGATGACCGACGAATCCGGCGGCGATGCGAAAGTGCTGGCCGTGCCGATCGACAAGGTGCTGCCGATCTACACGCACTGGCAAAAGCCGGAAGACCTGAACGACCTGCGCCTGCAGCAGATTCAGCACTTCTTCGAGCATTACAAGGATCTGGAGCCGGGCAAATGGGTGAAGGTCGACGGTTGGTATGGTCCGGAAGACGCGAAGGCGGAAATTCTGGCCGGCGTTGATGCTTACAGCAAGCAGGCGAAGTAAGCATCACCTGCATATCGAAGACGCGGGATTCCGGCCTGCTGTGCCGGGATCCCGCGTGTGTCTCCGCGAGCTGACAGTCCTCACTTGAACGGACTGCGCTCGTTTAACTCATCCACATAAGCGTCCATCCCTTGGCCCTCCTGCGCAAGGAAGCGCTCAACCGCATCGCCAAAGCTCGGGTGCGCGAGCCAGTGCGCTGACCACGTCGTCTGCGGCAAGAACCCGCGGGCCATCTTGTGCTCGCCCTGCGCACCGCCTTCAAACGCTGCAATACGCTGCTCGATACAAAACTCCAACGGCTGGTAATACGCGGTCTCAAAATGCAGACAAGGGTGATGCTCGATGCATCCCCAGTAGCGGCCGTACAGCGCATTGGCGTCATACACCACCAGCGACGACGCAATCGGCCGTCCCTCGCGTTCCGCAACCACCAGCAGCAGGTTTGCCGGCATGGCTTCGGCAATACGCAGGAAGAAATCCATGTTCAGGTAGGGCGTTGAATAATGCTCGCGATACGTTTGGTCGTAGCAGCGCTTGAAAAAGCGCCAGTCCGCTTCTGTTGCCTCGGTGCCGGGCACGCGCCGTAGCGTGATGCCGGCGTCGGCGACTTTGCGCCGCTCGGCGCGGATGTTCTTGCGTTTTTTCTGTTCGAGTGTCGACAGGAAGGCGTCGAAGCTGTCATAGCCTTCGTTCTGCCAGTGAAACTGCACACCCTTGCGTAGCAAGAAACCGGCATCCTGCAGCTGCTTCGCCTGCGGCTCAGGCGGATACAGTACATGCGTGGAGGACAATCCGTTGGCCTGCTGCAGGCGCTTCAATGCATTCACCAGCGCCGAACGCGCACCGTCATCGGCAGCCAGCAGACGTGCGCCGGTGACCGGTGTAAACGGTATCGCCGACAGCAGCTTCGGGTAATAGTCGAGCCCGTTACGCCGGTAGGCGTCGGCCCAAGCCCAGTCGAATACATACTCGCCGTAAGAATGAAATTTCGCGTATAGAGGCAGTGCAGCCGCCAGTGCGTCGTCTTGCCAGAGCGTCAGGTATTGGGGCTGCCAGCCGGTATCGTCAGACGCGCTGCCGGACTCATGCAGCGCATGCAGGAAAGCAAACGACAAAAACGGGTTGGTGTCAGCCTGCATGCCAGCCAGCCGGTCCCATGCGGCTTGCCCGGCATCGGACAGAGAGGAGAGGATACGCGTGCGATAATGAAGGTTTTCCAGAGTCGGCCTCACAGAAGCTCAAGCAAGTACAGTCACGATGACAGTCACCGTAGCCCTAGCCCAGATCAACAGCACCGTCGGCGACCTCGCCGGCAACAGCGCACGCATCGCCGACGCAGCAAAGCGGGCGGCGGCCGCAGGTGCCGATATCGTGATCACGCCCGAACTGTCATTGGTCGGCTATCCGCCGGAAGATCTGCTGCTGCGCCGGTCATTCTACGCAAAATCTCAGCAGGCCTTGCGCGAGCTCGCTGCCACGCTTGCCGGTCTGAAGGGCCTGCATGTGGTCGTCGGCCATCCGCTGTCTGATGGTAATGAGCTGCAGTACAACGCGGCATCGGTACTGTGCGACGGCGAGGTGATCCATACCTACCGCAAGCATGCGCTGCCGAACTACACGGTATTCGACGAGAAACGCTATTTCACCGCAGCCGATGATGTCTGTATCTTCGATGTGAAGGGCACGCGCTTCGCGCTCAATATTTGCGAAGACACCTGGTATGCCGAGATGCCGCGCAAGGCACGCGAGCATGGCGCACAGGTGCTGCTGGTACCGAATGCGTCGCCGTATCACATGGACAAGCAGCATCTGCGTGTGGAGACCATGCGTGAGCATGTGAGTAGCCAGGGGCTTGCAATGGTCTATGCGAACCTGATCGGCGCACAGGACGAACTGGTGTTCGATGGCTCGTCTTTCGTGCTGGATGCGTCCGGTACCGTCTGCGCGCAGCTCAAACCCTTTGATGAAGATTTCGCACTGGTGCGCTTTGTTGATGGCCAGCCTCAGCCACAAGCATTGCCTCCACCGCAGTCACTGGAGGCGCAGGTGTACTCGGCGCTGGTACTCGGCGTGCGTGATTACGTTGGCAAGAACGGTTTCCCGGGTGCCATTATCGGTCTGTCCGGTGGCGTCGATTCGGCGCTAACGCTAGCCATTGCGGTCGATGCGCTCGGTGCAGACAAGGTGCGCGCGGTGATGATGCCTTCATCGTATACCGCCGAGATCTCATGGATCGATTCACGCGACATGGCCGCGCGGCTCGGTGTGCAATACGACGAGATACCGATCGCCGATTGCTTCGATGCCTTCACGCGCTCGATGTCGTCATTGTTTGCCGGCCTCCCGGTGGACACCACCGAGGAAAATCTGCAGGCGCGCATTCGCGGCACGCTGTTGATGGCGCTGTCCAACAAGACCGGCGCGATTGTGCTCACCACGGGTAACAAGAGCGAAATGGCGACCGGCTACTGCACGCTGTATGGCGATATGGCCGGCGGTTATGCGGTGATCAAGGACATTGTTAAGACCCTGGTCTACCGGCTTTGCGACTACCGTAACAGCCTGTCCGACGTGATCCCGGAGCGCATCCTGACGCGCGCGCCGTCCGCCGAGCTGCGGCCGAATCAGGTGGATCAGGATTCGCTGCCGCCTTACGACGTCCTCGACGGCATCCTGAAGCTTTACATGGAGGAAGGGCAGGGCGTTGCGGAACTGCTGGCCGCGGGTTATCGTAAGAACGATGTGGACAGGATTACCCGGCTGATCAAGATTAACGAATACAAGCGCCGGCAGGCGCCGGTGGGTCCGCGCGTGACGCACCGCGCATTCGGGCGCGACTGGCGCTACCCGATCACGTCGCGCTTCAAAGAGTAAACCGTTTCCCCTATAAGTTCGAAAGAGGAGTTGTCGTGAAACAGATCACCGCCGTCATCAAACCATTCAAGCTCGACGAGGTGCGCGAGGCGCTGGCCGCCGTGGGCGTGAGCGGCCTGACCGTCACCGAGGTGAAGGGCTTTGGCCGCCAGAAGGGGCACACCGAGCTGTACCGTGGTGCCGAATACGTGGTCGATTTCCTGCCGAAAGTGAAACTCGAAGTCGTGGTCGCTGATGATGTGGTCGACCATGCGGTCGAGGCGATCGTGAAAGCGGCGCGCACCGGCAAGATCGGCGACGGCAAAATTTTCGTGACCGCAGTGGAGCAGGTGATTCGGATTCGTACCGGCGAGACGGGCGAGGAAGCCGTCTGACCGGTTGGTCGCAGGGGAGGCTTTCACCTGCGACCCGTTCAGCTGCCTGCGCTGCCAGGCAGTGGAACGTCACAGCATTTGTAGCAGTCGAAATACCATTTTGCAGCTCGTATTGGCATTCCCGAGCACAGTCGCCTCATATTTTCGCGGATCCAGTTTTTCTTTCCCCTCGCTGATGATGCGGTCCCATTGGTCCCGATCTGCCACCAGCTTCGCTGCATCTTCCAGCGCCGAATGGTCGGGATTGGATAAACCTGTGGAGGCAGCGATCCACACAGTCGTCTTGATGCGGAATTCGCCATCAGATACCAAGAGATCGCCGGGAATACATCTCTCTAACCCGTTCAGTGCCCGGACGACGGCTTCCCCGAAGATTGCCGTGAGTACCGGTTTTCCTTCGACTAATGCATCTTTCAACGCACGATCGACGGGAAACGGGACCTGCCGATGATCGAGAGCACGCGGTGGCGAGGTCGATTCGGGTTCAGCAAGAAATTTCGGCTTGCTTTGCGAAGCGCGCAGCGTGGGCGTCGTGTGGGTGTTGATTGACGTTTCTAAAGGATGGGAAGTGCTGGGCGTGGTGGAACTTTTGGAAGAGACTTTGGGCGATTTGGCGCCCGGTGGCGAAAGCGGTGACGTATCGAACTCCGGATCGAATTCGGCACTCGTGGAGGATGCACTGCTGACGAGAACGTCGCCGTCCTCATCGATCTTGGGTGACGGATGGTGTGGAAACTTGATGGGATTGGGACGTGCCAAAGGATGCTCCTCAGGGATGAAAGAATCTCTCAGTCCCCGTGTCGCAACCCGGGTTCCGGAAAATCCGGAACCATACAATGCCCGCTTATGCTTGCAGCAAGACCATCAGCGCGCCGCTGCCACCATCGGCAGCGCGCGCCGTGCAGAAGGCAATGACTTCTTCTTTCTGCACCAGCCAGTTCCTCACTTTGCTTTTCAATACAGGCTTGCGGTTCATCGAGCCCAGTCCCTTGCCGTGGATGATGCGCACGCAGCGATCACCTCGCTTGACGGCATCGCGAATGAACTGAACGATCGCTTCGCGTGCCTGATCCACACGCAGGCCATGCAGATCCAGCTGGCCCTGTATCACCCAGCCGCCACCACGCAGCTTCTTCAGCACATCCGGTCCGACGCCGCTGCGCGCATAGCTCAGCGTTTCGTCGACCTCGAGCAGGGTATCGATGCTGAATTCGTCAGACAACGATTCGCGCAGCACCGCTTCATCGTCGGCGATACGCTGCTGAGCGATTGGCGCCGGCCGTGGCGGCTGCGGCAGTGAGCGCTCCGGGACGTTCAGCGGTGTGACCTGACCGATCGCATCGCGAAACACATTCGCTTCGCGCTCTCGCTGCGCCGCCAGTTCGCGGCGCTGCCGCTCGGCCTCGGCCGCAGCTGCAGCACGCTCCTTGAGCCTTTGCTGCAGGGCCTTCAGTTCGGCCAGATCTTTCATTGCGAAGGCCTCCGGAAAGGCGGGCCCGCAGGCCCGCACAGGTGCTGGTTACGCCAGTTACTCTTGCGATTCGAGATAACGCTGAGCGTCGAGCGCGGCCATACAACCGGTACCGGCGCTGGTGATCGCCTGACGGTATACATGATCCTGCACGTCGCCGGCAGCGAAGACGCCTTCAACCGAGGTCATGGTTGCCATACCCTCGATGCCGCTCTTCGTGATGATGTAGCCGTTGTTCATCTTCAGCTGGCCATCGAAGATGCTGGTGTTCGGCTTGTGGCCGATTGCGACAAACAGGCCATGTACCGATACCGCGCTGATTGCGCCATCGACGGTCGATTTGATTTTGATACCAGTGACGCCGCTGTCATCGCCGGTTACTTCGTCCAGCGTGTGATTCCAGCGGATCTCTACCTTGCCTTCGGCAACCTTGGCCATCAGCCGGTCGATCAGAATCGGCTCGGCGCGGAATTTGTCGCGGCGATGAATGACGGTGACCTTCTTCGCGATGTTCGACAGATACAGCGCTTCCTCAACTGCGGTATTGCCGCCGCCGACCACGGCCACGTCCTGGTTCTTGTAGAAGAAGCCGTCGCAGGTCGCGCAGGCGGACACGCCCTTGCCCATGAACGCTTCTTCGGACGGCAGGCCGAGGTATTGCGCCGAGGCGCCGGTAGCGATGATCAGCGCGTCACAGGTGTAGACGCCGGCATCACCTACGAGGCGGAAAGGACGTTCGTTCAGATGCGTGGTGTGGATATGATCGAAAAGGATCTCGGTATTGAAACGCTCCGCATGCTGCAGCAGGCGCTGCATCAGTTCCGGTCCCTGCACGCCCATTGGGTCGCCGGGCCAGTTCTCAACATCGGTCGTGGTCATCAGCTGGCCGCCCTGTTCGACGCCGGTCACCAGGACCGGGTTCAGGTTGGCGCGCGCCGCGTAGACGGCGGCGCTGTAGCCGGCAGGGCCGGAACCAATGATCAGGACACGTGCATGTTTGGGGCTGGACATGGGGAATCTTCAGAAGTGAACAAAAGAATAAAAAAGCAGGCTGGCGACGGCCGTGGTTTTCGACGAGGGAAGGCGGGCGGAGGGGGTATCATCCTGCCTTGAATCGTGCGATATTGCCGCGCGAAACGAACGCTCATTATAGAGGAACTGACCGATCGCCTCAGGGCGGCCCAAATCCGCGATCCATGACCCGAACCACCGCTCCCTACACCCGCACGGCGCCGCCGCCCCCGCCCGATCCGCTGCCCAGCCGCCTGATCCGGCTGCTGATTGAGGCGCGCTGGGTCGCGTTTTCCGTGCTCGGCGTTTACCTGACGCTGGTGCTGTACACCTACACGCCGACCGATCCGTGCTGGTCGCGCGTGGGGCTGGGCACGCAGCCGCAAAACTGGGGCGGCAGCGCCGGCGCGCTGTTGTCTGATGTGCTGCTGTATGTCTTCGGATTTTCGGCCTGGTGGTTTTGTATTGTGCTGCTGGCCCTGGTCTGGTCGAGCTACCGGCAACTGGCCAACCGTTTCCTGTTGCAGAAGCAGCCCGAGAAACGTCACCGGCTGGAGAACGCGATTCGCGGTGGCGGCTTTGTGCTGATGCTGCTGTCGAGCTCGGCACTTGAGTTCATCCGCATGTATTCGCTGAAAGTGCCGCTGCCGTATGCGCCGGGCGGCGTACTGGGCCGCGTGCTCGGCGGTGCAGGCCAGTCGCTGCTAGGCTTCAATGGTGCGACGCTGATCCTGCTGATGCTCTTCCTGCTCGGCTTTTCGCTGTGCTTCCATGTGTCGTGGCTCGCGGTGGCTGAAAAGGTCGGCGGCGCGATCGAAGACAGTGCGCAGTGGATCTTGCAGAGCTATCGCGCACGACAGGACCGCCGCATCGGCGAAGAGGCTGTCGTCAAGCGCGAGGAAGCGGTCGTCAAGGAACGCGAAAAAATTGTCGAGGCGCCGCCGGTACAGATCGTGCCGCAGGTCGTGCACGTGCCCAAATCCGAGCGCCTGCAGAAAGAAAAGCAGGTATCGCTGTTCCTCGACATGCCCGACACCAACCTGCCGCCGCTGTCGCTGCTGGATGAGCCTCCGGTGGTGCAGGAGACCGTCAGCGTCGAGACGCTGGAATTCACCAGCCGGCTGATCGAGAAAAAACTCGGCGACTTTGGCGTGGAAGTGAAAGTCGTCGCCGCTTATCCGGGCCCGGTGATTACGCGCTATGAAATCGAGCCGGCCACGGGCGTCAAGGGCAGCCAGATCGTGAACCTTGCGCGCGATCTGGCGCGCGCGCTGTCGCTGACCTCGAGTCGCGTGGTCGAGACCATCCCCGGCAAGAACTACATGGGCCTCGAGCTGCCGAATCCGAAGCGGCAGATCGTGCGGCTATCTGAAATCATTGGCTCCAAAGTTTATAATGACAATACATCGCTGCTGACCGTTGGCCTCGGCAAGGACATTGCCGGCAACCCGGTAGTGGCGGATCTGGCGAAGATGCCGCACCTGCTGGTGGCCGGTACCACCGGTTCGGGTAAATCGGTCGGCATCAATGCGACCATCCTGTCCTTGCTGTACAAGGCCGATCCGAAACAGGTGCGACTGATCCTGATCGACCCGAAGATGCTGGAGCTGTCGATCTACGAAGGTATTCCGCATCTGCTGGCGCCGGTGGTTACCGACATGCGTCAGGCCGGCCATGCACTGAACTGGGCCGTCAACGAGATGGAGCGTCGCTACAAGCTGATGTCCAAACTCGGCGTGCGTAACCTCGCGGGCTTCAACCAGAAGATCGCCGATGCGGCCAAGAAGGAAGAAAAGATACCGAACCCGTTCAGCCTGACGCCGGACGCGCCGGAGCCGCTGGACAAGCTGCCGACCATTGTGATCATCATCGACGAACTGGCCGACCTGATGATGGTCGTTGGCAAGAAGGTCGAGGAACTGATCGCGCGCATTGCGCAGAAGGCGCGCGCGGCGGGTATTCACCTGATCCTCGCGACGCAGCGTCCTTCGGTGGACGTGATTACCGGCCTGATCAAGGCTAACGTGCCGACCCGCATTGCGTTCCAGGTGTCGTCCAAGATCGACTCACGCACGATTCTCGACCAGCAGGGCGCAGAAACACTGCTCGGCATGGGTGACATGCTGTACATGCCGCCGGGCACCGGCCTGCCGGTACGCGTGCATGGTGCGTTTGTGTCCGATGATGAAGTGCATCGCGTGGTCGATCATCTGAAGGAACAGGGCGAGCCGAATTATATTGAGGGCATTCTCGACGGTGGTGTGGCCGAAGGCGGCGACGGAAGTCTTGGTGGCGATGCACCCGGTGGCGAAGCCGACCCGATGTACGACCAGGCCGTGGCCGTGGTGCTGAAGCACCGGCGCGCATCCATTTCACTGGTGCAGCGCCATCTGCGCATCGGCTACAACCGCGCTGCACGACTGCTGGAGCAGATGGAGCAGAGTGGACTGGTATCGAGCATGCAATCCAACGGCAACCGTGAAATCCTGGTGCCGAATACCAATCAGGAAGGATGATCTTGAAGCCACTGACTACGACATTTTCTGGCAAGGCGGCTGTGTTGGCCTTGCTGTGTGTTCCGCTATTGGCCGGCGCGGCCGCGCTCGACCAGTTCAAGGCCTTTGTTGCCAACAACAAATCAGCGCGCGGTGAATTCGTGCAACGGATGGTGAAGGAAGAAGGTGGCAAGCTGCGCACGTCCAATGAGGCCAGTGGCAGCTTTGTCTTTGCGCGCCCGGGAAAATTCGTCTGGACCTACAAGAAGCCTTACGAGCAGGTGCTGCAGGCCGATGGCGAGAAGCTCTACATCTACGACAAGGATTTGAATCAGGTGACCGTGCGCACGCTGGGTAATGCGATCGGTTCATCGCCGGCAGCAATCCTGTTCGGTAGCAATGACCTGGAAAAAAACTTCGCGCTGTCCGAAGCGGGCGCGAGGGACGGGATGGAATGGCTGCAGGCGGTGCCGCGAGCGAAGGATACGCAGTTCGAGAAGATCGGCATTGGTCTGAAAGATGGTGTGCCTGTGGCGATGGAGCTGCGCGACGCTTTCGGGCAGGTGTCGCTGCTGACCTTTACCCGCTTTGAGAAGAACCCATCGCTGTCGGGCTCGCAGTTCCGGTTTGTGATGCCGAAGGGGGCGGATGTATTGCAGCAGTGAGTGTGACTCCCGCTAGGTTCCTTGACCGACAGGCGCAAGCCCCCCCAAAAAAGCATGACTGCCCCCCTAGCTGAGCGCCTGCGCCCATCCACCCTCGATGAAGTCATGGGTCAGCAGCATCTGCTCGGCCCTGGCAAGCCACTGCGCGTGGCCTTCGAATCCGGCGAGCCGCACTCGATGATCCTCTGGGGCCCACCCGGCGTCGGCAAGACCACGCTGGCGCGGCTGATGGCGCAGGGCTTCAATACCGAATTCATCGCGCTGTCCGCAGTGCTGTCCGGCGTCAAAGACATCCGCGAAGCGGTCGAGCGCGCACAGCTGCTGCAAGCCACGTCTGGCCGCCGAACGATTCTGTTTGTCGATGAAGTCCATCGCTTCAACAAGAGCCAGCAGGATGCGTTCCTGCCGCATGTGGAGAGCGGGCTGTTCACCTTTATCGGCGCCACCACCGAGAATCCGTCATTCGAGGTAAATAGCGCATTGCTATCGCGTGCAGCGGTCTATGTGCTCAAATCGCTGTCTGAGGAAGATCTGTCGCAACTGGTCGACCGCGCCTTGGCGCTGGACGGTTCATTCAGCATCGAAGACGAACCCAGGGCCATGCTGGTCGCCAGTGCCGATGGCGACGGCCGCAAGTTACTGAACAACACCGAGATCGTGCTGCGCGCCGCCGCGCAAAAGCAGCAGGCTAAGATCGACGTCGAGCTGTTGAAGCAGACGCTGGGGGATGCACTGCGCCGTTTCGACAAGGGTGGCGATGCGTTCTACGACCAGATCTCGGCATTACACAAGTCCGTGCGCGGCTCGAACCCGGATGGCGCACTGTACTGGCTGGTGCGCATGCTCGATGGCGGCGCCGATCCGCGCTACTTGTCGAGAAGGCTGATCCGCATGGCTGCCGAAGATATCGGCCTCGCCGACCCGCGCGCACTGCGGCTGACACTCGACGCTGCAGAAACCTACGAGCGCCTGGGCTCACCCGAAGGCGAACTCGCCCTCGCCGAAGCGGCTGTCTATCTGGCATGCGCGGCCAAATCGAATGCTATCTATAACGCATACAACCAGGTACGCGCCTTCATCGCCAAAGACAAGAGCCGCCCGGTGCCAGAGCACCTGCGCAACGCGCCGACCAAGCTAATGAAGCAGCTCGGTTACGGCAAGCTGTATCGCTACGCGCATGACGAGCCGGAGGCCTACGCCGCCGGCGAGACCTACCTGCCAGAGGGATTAGGCGAGCCGGGCTGGTATCAGCCGACGCCGCGCGGGCTGGAGGGGAAGATTGCAGACAAGCTGGCTTACCTGCGTAGGCTGGATGAAGAGGCGCGCCAGAAAGCGAAATAGTTCAGCCATCTTCACCTAACGGCATGCCATGCGCGGTAACGAGCCAGGGTAGCATCGGCTCACCATTGGACTGGCCGCCTGGCCGTTGATTACCCCGTTCTCGTCTTGCCTGCTGAAATGCTGGATTTTTACCGGTAGTGTGTGAACCGCACATGCATCGCTGCTACTCAGCGTCTTTTTATGCAGGCCTTGTGCCTGTAACGACATGGAGATGAGCAATGCAGGCAGAAAAAGCTGGCCGTGGACAGAACCCTTCGAGCGCATTACGCACTGCACAGCCGAGCACCACCAAACTCATCGAGTCCGACAAACGTATGGGTACGCTGACCCATATGCCCGACGGCTTTGAGGAAAGTGTGTCCGTTGCGGTGCAATTACCTTCTAATGGAACAGGGAATTCTGTGTTGGTGCGGCCTGCGGCGACACATGCGGTGCAGGTGATTGGCGACCTGTCCAGATTAGGTAAGAAGCTGCGCGACTCCCGGGAAGTGCAAACGAAAAAACGCACGCAGAGCGAGGCAGGAATTGGTGAGGAACACGGCGATCATCGCAGCCAGCCCAAACGTCAGCGCACCGAAGATACCGCCGTCCCGCGAGCGCCAGTCCTGGGCGATGGATATGACCATCAGATCAGCCAGCCTGTCTCACAAGTAATTTCTCAGCCCGTCATACAACCCGGCCCGCTGCCTGCTCCGCAGCCGATCGCACTAACTCCGGTAGTACGGCATGAACCTCCGTTTGCCAAAACGCCTGACATCCAGGCAAAGATCGCTATGTTCGAGGCATCTCGCATGGCGAAGTCCATAATGCCCTTCCAGCCGGAGAAGATCAGCGAACTGTTCCAATATCTGTGCCGGGCGCAGCTATGGCCACTGCTCAAGCTGGAGGAGCAGCGAGTGCTACACCTGACGAACATATATGGCGGTTTGCCATCGCCTTACGGAGTGGACGCCGTCAGCGGGGTTGGTGCGGTCTTGGCGGTCAATTCCCCGTCGTCATCGTCGACAACAACGACGACAACGACGACAACGCAGCCAGGTTTACCCTTGGTCATCCCACGCGCGGGCATCGCATCCAACGCAACTGACGCCGTCGCGAGGCAAGCGCCGTTACCCAATCCGGAGCCCACCACCCGATCGCGTGGGCCGATTGCCCAGACGACCCAGACGGATCCAGGCAGCAATGTCTGCAAGATCAATGAATGGCTGCTTCCGAAGCCTCCCAACCCGCCATCGCCGGATTATGCGCGGGACCTGCTCTCCTCGCTTCCGGAGGACGCTCAGCGCTTGATGACAAATCCTGCTGCAAAGATCTGTGAAATGATGAAAGTGGATACATTTGACCTGGCCACTACCAACAACATGGCAAACTTCACCTGCCTCCTGGTTGAAATCGCTTCGCATGGGGGGCTGCCGAATCACGCCGGGAAAACGGATGACATCATTCACGATTTGCTGCAGCACTATCTTTTGAGTCACCGCCACTTTGACAATCTGTACAGGGCAGTCAGCAAGAGGGATGTCCGGAAGATTGGTGGCGTAAGAGACCCGGCCTTTGCCTATGTGTTGAGATTGCTGCCGACATACCCGCAATTTGCCCGGATGCTTGGCAACGGCATCAACAATCTGTCGGCCGCACAACGGAGTCATCTCGCCCTCTCGAGAAAGTTCAACTACGTGCTGGAACTCATGCGGGACCGCCGCTCACGCTCACTTTCGGATGCCGAATTCAAGCAGCGCCTGGACGACATCATTGGTGACGCATCACTACCAGCACCCTCTTCCAGGGCGACGGCGTCAAGCACAACGGCAAGCACGCCGACATCCGCCCCAGCCGAACGGCGCGAGGGCGATGTCGACGAAGGCAGCGACGGCGACATCTGAGGCGAGGCCAAGCATGAGCGCCATCCGTATCCTGCTTGACGACATGGCCGGGCAATCCTGGCCCGCGCCTTCTGGCCCGGGCGATCCCTACCTGCTGCAGATAGACAGTGATGTCGTCATCGCCCTGCAGGAAGACGAAGACGGCAGCCACATCCACTTATCCAGCTGTCCAGGCTATTTCGCTCCCATCGGGTGGCTGGAACAGCATGCGATCGACGGTGCATGGTCGACCATCACGCATGATGCCGACACCGAGCCGGGCGTGGCGCGCATGCTGTCCATAGAGCAGCCGGACGGTCGCGTGCTGCTGAGTGAGTCCTGGCCACGTGCGCTGCTGGATCAGGTGCGCTTCGTCGAGCGGCTTTCCTATTTCACCGAACTCACGCGCTGGTGGCAGCGCATGCTGGTGCCGGTAAGCTCGTCAGCATCAGCCGATTGATCTAATTTCTGATGCGCAAGCGCCGACTATTCCTGGCCTAATTCGGCATGCAGCTTGAAGCCAAGCGCTTTGATGACTTTCATCACGGTCGCAAACTCTGGATTGCCTTCGGGCGACAGGGCCTTGTAAAGGCTTTCCCTTGCCAGCCCGGTTTCGCGAGCTATCAGGCTCATACCTCTCGCTCTCGCAATATCTCCAAGCGCGGCACGAATCAGGCTGCCATCGCCAGGGTCGTCATCCAGGCATGCCTCGAAATAAAGAGCAATATCTTCCTCGCTCTTGAGTTCGTGAACTGCATCCCATTCGGTGAATCGTTCGCTCATGTCTCGGTTCTCCACGATTTTTCCAATCGTATGGCGCGGTCGATGTTCGCATCCTGCGTGGTCTTGTCGCCACCTGCTAACAGCAATATCAACGAATCGCTACGGACGGTGAAATACACACGGTAGCCAGGCCCGTGATCGATTCGTAGTTCTCTTAGCGAATCACGAAGAGACTTACAGTCCCCAAAGTGGCCGTTCGATAAACGTCTAATTACATGCAGTTAAACTTGCAACCGTGACCCGGTCCTTCAGCTTGCTTCGCCAATCCCGGAAAGTCTCGCTTTCAAGCACTCGGACCATGCTTCTACTGTAATTCATGGATCACAAAATGTAAACCATGAGCTACAAATAACCCGCCCCAACAATAGCGCCGGGGCCGGGAATGTCGGCCGAGGTGCCGGGCTTGATACAATCCCAATTTCGCCATATCACCCGCACCATCCCATGATCGACATCCAGATCCTCCGCAAGGACACCGCCGCCGTCGCCGAGCGTCTCGCGCAGCGCAAGTTCAAACTTGATGCAGACACCTTCAACGCGCTCGAGGCCAAGCGTAAGGCCATCCAGACCCGCACCGAGGAACTGCAGGCGCAGCGCAACAGCTTGTCCAAGCAGATCGGCATCCTGAAGGGCAAGGGCGAGGACGCTAGCGCCGTGATGGCGCAGGTCGGCGGCATTGGCGACGAACTGAAGGCCTCGGCGGACCAGCTCGATGCGGTGCAGGCCAAACTGTCCGACTTCGTGCTGGCGATCCCGAACATCCCGCATGAATCCGTGCCAGCAGGTACGGATGAAAGCGGCAACGTCGAAGTGCGCAAGGTTGGTACCCCGCGCCAGTTTGATTTTGCGGTTAAAGACCACGTCGACCTCGGCGCTCCGTTTGGCCTGGATTTCGATACCGGCGCCAAGCTGTCCGGTGCCCGCTTCACGGTCATGAAGGGCGGCATCGCCCGGCTGCATCGCGCGCTTGCGCAGTTCATGCTCGACACGCACACCGCCGAACACGGCTACACCGAATGCTATACCCCGTATATCGTCAACGCCGATACGCTCAAGGGCACCGGCCAGCTGCCGAAGTTTGAAGCCGACCTGTTCGCCGTAAAGAAGGGCGGACAGGAAGGCGAGGGCGAGGCGCTGTACCTGATCCCGACTGCCGAAGTCACGCTGACCAACTTCGTCAGCGGCGAGATCGTGAATGCTGATCAGCTGCCGATGCGTCTCGTCGCGCATTCGCCGTGCTTCCGCTCCGAGGCCGGCAGCGCCGGGCGCGACACCCGCGGCATGATCCGCCAGCACCAGTTCGACAAGGTCGAGATGGTGCAGATCACCACGCCCGAGCAGAGCCATGCCGCGCTCGAGCAGATGGTCGGCCACGCCGAGGCCATCCTGCAGCAGCTCGAGCTGCCCTACCGCGTGGTGCTGCTGTGCACCGGCGACATGG
>JACCDS010143980.1_pt1 | contig 22891 bp, 28 predicted proteins | sample 7446441 | NCBI WGS metagenome assembly JACCDS01 (sample SAMN15323445, study PRJNA562643) | freshwater metagenome | isolation source: river surface water | place: USA:Blue River Watershed | collected 2017-08-17 | reverse complement strand
TCACGGGCATTTTTCCTACACGGGACATGTTCGGACTCCTGCGATCAAGCGACGTAGCACAAAACTTCGCCGCCCACGCCGGTGGCGCGCGCTTTGCGATCGGTCATCACGCCCTTGGGGGTGGTGACGATCGCCACACCCAAACCGTTCATGACCTGCGGAATGTCATCGCGGCCTTTGTAGACGCGCAGACCCGGGCGACTGACGCGCTCGATGCGCTCGATCACCGGACGACCGGCGTAGTACTTCAGGGCGATTTCGAGTTCGGACTTGCCGCCCTCGGTCTTGACCTGGAAACCGTCGATGTAACCCTCGTCCTTGAGGACTTGGGCAATGGCCACCTTGACCTTGGAGGCAGGCACCAACACGGTGGGTTTAGCCACCATCTGGGCATTGCGAATGCGGGTCAGCAGGTCGGCGATGGGATCACTCATGCTCATGAAATTTCTCCTGCCTTTTACCAGCTGGCCTTGGTGATGCCGGGGATGTTGCCCTCGAAGGCCAACTCACGGATCTTGGCACGGCCCAAGCCGAACTGACGGAAGGTGCCACGGGGACGACCGGTCATTTCGCAACGGTTGCGCTGGCGGGTGGGGTTGGCGTTGCGGGGCAACTTTTGCAAGGCAGCACGGGCAGCCATGCGCTCTTCTTCACTGCGCTTGGCATCATCGGCGATGCCCTTGAGCTCGGCGTACTTCTTGGCGTACTTGGCCACCAATTTTTCGCGCTTGAGCTCGCGTTGGATCAATGCTACTTTAGCCACATGCCACCTCAGTTCTTGAACGGGAAACGGAAGCCCGACAGCAGTGCCTTGCACTCTTCGTCGTTCTTGGCCGTAGTGGTGATGCTGATGTTCAGGCCGCGCAGAGCGTCGACCTTGTCATACTCGATCTCGGGGAAAATGATCTGCTCTTTGACGCCGATGTTGTAGTTGCCACGGCCATCAAAAGCGCGACCTGAAATACCACGGAAGTCACGCACACGAGGCAGCGCCACGGTCACGAAGCGATCAAGGAATTCGTACATGCGCACGCCACGCAGGGTGACCATGCAGCCGATGGCTTGACCTTCGCGGATTTTGAAACCCGCGATGGCTTTTTTAGCCTTGGTGACGACCGGCTTTTGGCCTGCGATCTTGGTCAGGTCGCCGACGGCGTGGTCCATGACCTTTTTGTCGGCAACCGCCTCACTGACCCCCATGTTCAGGGTGATCTTGGTGATGCGCGGCACCTCCATGGGAGATTTGTAGCCGAACTTGGCTGTCAGTTCGGGAACCACTTTTTCGCGATAGTGTTGTTGCAGTCGTGCCATGATCATGCCGCCTTGATTTCTTCGCCGTTGGACTTGAACACACGCACCTTGCTGCCATCGGCCAGCACCTTCACGCCCACGCGATCGGCTTTGCCGGTGGCGGCGTTGTAGATGGCCACATTGGATTGGTGAATGGGCATGGTCTTTTCAACGATGCCGCCCGTGATGCCCGCCATCGGGTTGGGCTTGGCGTGTTTTTTCACCAGGTTGACGCCCTCCACCACCAGGTGGTCGTCGTCTTTGCGCAGCGTCACCACGCCACGCTTTCCCTTGTCTCGTCCGGTCAGGACGATCACGGTATCGCCTTTGCGTAATTTGTTCATGGGGCCCTCTGCTTAGAGAACTTCAGGCGCCAAAGACACGATCTTCATGAACTTCTCGGTACGCAATTCACGCGTAACCGGGCCGAAGATGCGGGTGCCGATGGGCTCGAGTTTGTTATTGAGAAGCACGGCGGCGTTGCCGTCGAACTTGATCAGGGAACCATCGCCACGGCGGATGCCCTTGGCGGTGCGAACCACCACTGCGCTGTAAACCTCGCCTTTTTTGACGCGGCCACGCGGAGCGGCTTCCTTGATGCTGACCTTGATGATGTCGCCAACGCTCGCGTAGCGACGCTTGGAGCCGCCGAGCACCTTGATGCACAAAACCGATTTGGCACCCGTGTTGTCGGCAACATCGAGCCGAGATTCTGTCTGGATCATTTTGAATAATTCCCAACTTGTACCAGAGGGCATGTGCCGCACTGATCAGTCTTGGTCCCGTCACTGGTCTGGCACTCTGCCAGCGTCGTGTTTGGGGTTGAAACTCCCGCCCTTTTCAAAGCGGAAGCCCTCTATTATGACACAACTCACGGGTTTTGCACAGACCCGACATTTATTTTTTAGCACGCACTCGCACGGCGCGGGCCATGGCACCGGTTTCAGCCGAACTCTTTTCCCAGTTCGGCAGCACGTATTCTAGCTTTTTCGAGTGCCTCTTCGAAGTGAGCACCAACATTTTTAGCCTGAAGGTGGGTCAGTGCAGCGTAGGTGGTCCCGCCCTTGGAGGTGACTTTTTCACGCAACACAGCCGGGCTGTCGGTGCTGGTGCGGGCGAGTTCGGCGGCGCCTGCCATGGTGCCGATCGCCAATTGTTGGGCCTGCGCCTCGGTCAGCCCCATGGCGGCACCGGCACGCACCATGGACTCGATGAAATAAAAGAAATAGGCCGGACCGGAACCGGACAGGGCAGTCACGGCATCGAGCAAAGGCTCGGCCTGCACCCAGGTGCAGGCCCCCGTCGAGGCCAGCACCCGCTCAACCGCTTCGCGGTCAGACGCTGTGACTGCCGCACGGGCAAAAAGTCCGGTTTGACCCAATCCCACCAAGGCGGGTGTATTGGGCATGGCGCGCACGATGCGCTCTGAGCCCAGCCAGGCGGCGATGCTGTTGCTGGTGATGCCGGCCGCCACGCTCAAGTGCAGGGCTTGCCCGACATAAGGCGCAGCAGCGCGCGCCGCTTCGGCAAAGACCTGCGGCTTGACCGCCCAGATCACCAATTGGGCGCAGGCCAGATCGGCGTGGGCTTGAGGCGCCACGGCCACGCCCAAGGCTCGCAGGCGCTCGGCCGCTTCAGGCGAAGGGTCCACCACCTGGATATTTCCGGGCTCTACGCCTTGGCGCATCAAGCCACCCAAAATGGCGCTGGCCATGTTGCCGCCGCCGATGAATGCAAGGTCCAGTTTCATGCGCCAAGTGTAGTCTGCCCCCGGAACGCTTCAACGCAAGGCAAAGCCCAGGGCAATGCCGGCAAACAGCGTTGCGCCCAGCCAATGATTGATGCGAAAGGCCAAAAAGCAGGGGTCACGCTGGCGGTTTCGGATCAGCACAAAATGCCACAGGGCCTGCAATGACGCCATCACCAGGGCGAGATGCCAGGGCCAACCCAGGTCAAAGGGGGACAACAAGACCCCCCAGATCAGCAAATGCAAGGCATAAAAGCCCATGATGGCCGCCACATCGAAACGCCCCAGCGTGATGGCCGAAGTCTTCATGCCAATGCGCAAGTCGTCATCGCGATCGACCATGGCGTACTCGGTATCGTAGGCCAGCACCCAAAACAGATTGCCCAGCAACAAAGCCCAGGCCAGCGGCGGGACCGCATGGCCGGCCTGATGCCAGGCCAGGTCACCTCCCTGCACCGCGGCAAAGGCCATGGGGATGCCAAAACTGAACGCCACGCCCAACACCGCCTGCGGCATCGACACGTGGCGTTTGGCGTAAGGGTAGATCAGGGTCACGGCCAAAGCGGCAAACGACCAGGCGATAGTGACCTGATTCAGGGTGAGCACCAAGCCAAAAGACAGCAAAGCCAACAGGGCTCCAAAAGTCAGCGCCTGTTGCGCGCTGAGCACGCCGCTGGTAACGGGCCGTTGGGCCGTGCGCTTGACATGGCGATCAAAGTCGCGATCAGCAACATCATTGATGGTGCAGCCAGCGCTGCGCATCAGGATCGTGCCCAACACAAACACCCCCAGCAGATGCCAGCCAGGCCAACCTTGCGCCGCCACCCACAGCGCCGACAACGAAGGCCACAGCAGCAACAGCCAGCCGGCCGGCCGGTCCCAGCGCACCAGATCCAAATAAGGCATGAGCCTCATGACAAACGCACCACCCCCGGTAATTGGCACATGTAGATGGCGTTGCGCAAGGCAGCGATGGCCTCGTAGCGGGTAAAGCTGCGCCGCCAGGCCAGCACCACCCGGCGCATCGGCGGGCTGTCGTCGCCATCGACAATGGGCAGATAGCGCACATAGTTGCCCTCAGTGCGGCTGCGGCGCGCCTTGGGGGCTTCCAAAGCTTCAGCGGGCACCGACAAACGCGGCACCAAGGTCACGCCCATGCCGGCAGCGACCATGTGTTTGATGGTCTCCAGGGACGAGCCCTCAAAACTTTTGCGGATCCCTTCAGCATCGCTGGAAAACCGTGCGAACTCGGGGCAAACCTCGAGCACATGATCCCGAAAACAATGACCGGTGCCAAGCAAGAGCATGGTTTCGGACTTCAGTTCGCGTGCGCTGATCTGCTTTTTTTGCGCCAGCGGGTGAGCGCTGGGTAATGCCGCCAAAAAAGGCTCGTCGTACAGAGGCGCCATGGCCAGGCCGGTGTCGGGAAAGGGCTCGGCCAAAATGGCACAGTCGATTTCTCCGGTGCGCAGCATCTCGAGCAATTTGACCGTGAAATGCTCTTGCAGCATCAGCGGCATTTGCGGAGTCTGCTCGATCGCGTGGCGCACCAGCTCCGGTCACAGGTAGGGGCCGATGGTGTAGATCACGCCCAACTTCAGCGGCCCCGCCAGCGGGTCTTTGCCGCGTTTGGCGATTTCCTTGATATTTGCCGCCATCTCGAGCACGCTTTGGGCTTGGCGCACAATTTCATCACCCAACGGGGTCAGGGTGACTTCACTGGCATTGCGCTCGAACAATTTGACTTCGAGCTCGTCTTCGAGCTTTTTGATGGCCACAGACAAGGTGGGCTGTGAAACAAAACAGGCTTCGGCGGCACGCCCGAAATGCTTTTCGCGTGCCACCGCAACGATGTATTTCAACTCGGTCAGGGTCATGGCCTGATTATCCCCGCATTGCGGTTTTCAGACCGTCAAGCTCAGGCTTTGAGAAAGTCGGCACGCTGACCCAGCCAGCGGTTCAGGTGTTTTTCGGCCAAATCAGGATGCTGATCAAGCATTTGCCCAGCAACGCGCCGGGCCCATTCCAGCCATTCGGTATCGGTTTGCAAGTCGGCAAAACGCAGCAGGGCCACACCCGACTGGCGCGCCCCCAAAAACTCACCGGGCCCCCGAATTTCCAGGTCGCGACGAGCGATCTCAAAACCGTCGGAGGTCTCGACCATGGCCCGCAAGCGTTCGCGTGCGGTGTCGGACAAACGGCCACCCTCGCCCACCGAATACATCAGGACACACGCCGAGGCTGCGGCGCCACGCCCGACCCGGCCGCGCAATTGATGCAACTGGCTCAAGCCAAAACGCTCGGCGTGCTCGATCACCATCAGCGAGGCGTTGGGCACATCCACCCCGACCTCGATGACCGTGGTGCTGACCAAGACCGCCATATCACCCTTCGTGAAAAGGTCCATCACAGCTTTCTTGTCAGCGGGCGGCATGCGCGAGTGCAGCAAACCGACCATGACGGGGCGGTCCGGGTCGCGATTGAGGGCCTCGGTCAGTCGCTGGTGGGTCTCGGTGGCGTTGCTCAGGTCCAGTGCTTCGCTTTCTTCAATCAGGGGGCAGACCCAGTACACCTGACGCCCCTCGTCGATTTGGGCGCGGATGCGCTGCAACAGCTCGGCCTTGCGGGCATCTGCCACCAAGCGGGTCAGCACCGGTGTGCGGCCGGGCGGCAACTCGTCCAGGGTGGACACATCAAGATCGGCGTAGTGGGCCATGGCCAGGGTGCGGGGAATCGGGGTCGCACTCATCATCAACATGTGCGGCTCTTGCACGCCGCCAGCGTCAACGGCACTTTGGGTTTTGCGGCGCAGGGTCAGGCGTTGCTCGACACCAAAACGGTGTTGCTCATCGATGATGGCCAGGCCCAAGCGTTGGAAACTCACATCCTGCTGAATGATCGCATGGGTGCCCACCACCAGCAACGCCTCGCCCGTGGCGATGGCTTGCACCATCTGTTGCCGCTCTTTCTTTTTTTGGCTGCCGGTCAACCAGGCGACCCGCTTGCCTAAAGGCGCCAGCAGGGGCTCGATCCAATGCACCAGCTTGCGGAAATGCTGTTCGGCCAGGATCTCGGTGGGGGCCATGAGAGCACATTGCCATCCGGCGTCCATCGCCAGCGCAGCAGCCAGCGCCGCCACCACGGTCTTGCCCGATCCCACGTCACCTTGCAGCAGTCGATGCATGGGGACGCTGCGAGCCAGATCGGCGGCAATTTCTTGGCCCACGCGTTGCTGCGCCCCGGTCAGGGCAAAAGGCAGGGCGCGCCGCAGGCCGTCCAGGATTGCGCCTCCTTGGGGGGACAACACCGGGGCGCGCAACGCATCGCGCTCGCGCTTGGCTTTGAATTGCGACAACTGCTGGGCCAGCAATTCTTCGGCTTTGAGGCGACACCAGGCCGGGTGCGATCGGTTCTCCAGCGTAGCCAAGCGGGTATCAGGAGTGGGATGATGAAGAAATTGCAAGGCCTGGCCCAAGGGCCAAATGCCCTCGGGCTGCAAATGGGGTGGCAATGTTTCGGCAAAAGCCCCCTCACGCATGGCGCGCTCCAAACCGCCTTGCACCGCTTTGCGCAAATAAGCCTGAGGCAAGTTGGCCGTGCTGGGATAAACAGGTGTCAGGGCTTCGGCCAGTGGTGCACCCGCCGTCGAGACCGTGGGATGCATCATGGTGCGCCCCATGAATCCGCCACGCACCTCGCCGCGTACCCGCACCCGCTTGCCCACTTCGAGGACTTTTTTCATGTTGGGGTAAAAGTTGAAGTAGCGCAGGGTGCAGTTGTCGCTGCCATCGTCGATCACAGCCAACAACTGGCGACGCGGCTTGAACGCCACGTCACAACGCAAGACCTCGCCCTCGATCTGCGCCACATCGCCCTCGCGCACGTCGCGCAATTTGACCACCCGGGTTTCGTCTTCGTAGCGATAAGGCAGGTGCAGTGCCAGATCCACCGGGCGCTCCAACCCCATCTTGCGCAAGGCTTTTTGCGGCGCTGACAGCGTGGGCTGGGCTGGACGTGGGGTTGTTGCGGACATGCCCCTGATTGTCTAGGATATTGCGCCACAATCGCAGTTCGATTCACTTGGAACGGGCCCGTCCGGCCCTCAAGCACCATGCACACGACTGCAAGCCTCCGCCCCGAGTTCACGCTCTCGGACTTCGACTTCGCCCTGCCCCCGGAACTGATTGCCCAGCATCCTGCGCCCGAACGCAGCGCCTCGCGTTTGCTTGATGGCCGGGCCGGCAGCCCGGTCGATCGGGTGTTTCGCGACTTGCCCGACCTTTTGCAGCCCGAAGACCTGTTGATTTTCAATGACACTCAGGTGATCAAAGCGCGCCTGCATGGACACAAGCCCAGTGGCGGCGCTGTGGAATTGCTGGTTGAGCGGGTGCTGGCCGACGTGACGGGCGAGCCGCCGCATCAGGTCGTGGCCCACATGAAGGTCAGCAAAAAACCGTCGCTGGGCACCCGATTGCAGATGGCGGGCGGCTTCGAAGCCGAACTATTGGGACGTTGGCCCGACGCCCAAGGCCCCCTGTTTCGATTGGCCTTGAGCGGCCCGCCGCACGACCTCATGGCGGCCCACGGCCATGTGCCCTTGCCGCCCTACATCACCCACGAAGACGATGCCGAGGACGAACGCCGCTACCAAACCGTCTTTGCCCGCGAGCCGGGTGCCGTGGCTGCGCCCACCGCCGCCCTGCACTTTGACGAAGGCGTGCTGGAGCGGCTGGGGCAATGCGGCGTGCAACGTGCCAGCGTCACCCTGCACGTGGGTGCAGGGACCTTTCAGCCCGTAAAAACCGAACGCATCGATCAACATGTCATGCACCACGAGTGGTATCGAATTCCTGCGGCCACACTGGCTGCCATTGAGTGTTGTCGCCAGCAGGGCGGGCGCATCCTGGCGGTGGGGACCACCACCGTGCGCACGCTGGAATCGTGGGCCCGCACGGGTCAGGTCGAGGGCGACACCAACATCTTCATCACCCCGGGCTTTTCTTTTCAGGTGGTTGATTTGTTGTTGACCAACTTCCACTTGCCCAAGAGCACCCTCATGATGCTTGTTTCGGCCTTGGCCGGCTACGAGCACATCATGGGCTTGTATCGGCATGCCATCGAGCAGCGTTACCGCTTCTTCAGCTATGGCGATGCGATGCTCCTGCAACGGCAACCCTGAACTCATCCCTCTCCTACAATTTGATCGTGCTTGAATTCAAACTGCTCACCACCGACCCTGCCAGCCACGCCCGGCGTGGCACACTGACCCTGAACCATGGTCAGGTGCAAACCCCCATCTTCATGCCGGTGGGCACTTACGGCACCGTCAAAGGGGTCATGCCACGCAGTCTGGAAGACATGGGGGCTCAGATCATTTTGGGCAACACCTTCCATTTGTGGATGCGCCCCGGGCTGGACATCATGCAAAGCTTTGGCGGTCTGCACGGCTTTGAGCGCTGGGACAAGCCGATCCTGACCGACAGCGGAGGCTTTCAGGTCTGGTCTTTGGGTGAGATGCGCAAGATCACCGAAGAGGGCGTGCATTTCGCCTCGCCGGTCAACGGCGACAAGTTGTTCATGTCGCCCGAGGTCAGCATGCAAATTCAGACTGTGCTCAACAGCGACATCGTGATGCAACTCGATGAATGCACGCCCTACGAGACCAAGGGTCACCTGACCACCGAGGTCGAAGCACGCGCCAGCATGGAAATGAGCCGGCGTTGGGCCTTGCGCTCCAAAGCCGAGTTTCAGCGCCTGCAAAACCCCAACGCCCTCTTTGGCATCGTCCAAGGCGGCATGTTTGAACACCTGCGGCAGGAATCGCTGGAAGCGCTGGTCGAGATGGATTTTCCGGGCTATGCCGTCGGTGGCGTGAGCGTCGGCGAGCCCAAAGACGAAATGTTGCGCATCATGGCGCACACCCCACACCGTTTGCCAGCGCACAAGCCCCGCTATCTGATGGGCGTGGGCACACCCGAAGACCTGGTTCAGGGCGTGGCCGAAGGGGTCGACATGTTCGACTGTGTCATGCCCACCCGCAATGCCCGCAACGGCACGCTGTTCACCCGCTTCGGAGACCTGAAGATTCGCAACGCCCGCCACAAAAGCGACCACGGGCCGCTGGACGACACCTGCACCTGCTATGCGTGTGCGGGTCACACCCGAGCCGATGGCAGCGTCAGTGGCGGCTTCAGCCGCGCCTATTTGCACCACCTCGACCGCTGTGGCGAGATGCTCGGCCCCATGCTGGCGACCATCCACAACTTGCACTACTACCTGAACTTGATGCACGAGGTCAGGCAAGCACTGGAACAAGGGCGCTACACCGAATTCCGGCGTCAGTTTGCGCTCGATCGCGCCCGCGGAGTTTGACCATGAGTCTCGAATCGGTGCGCGCGTTTTTCCAAGAACGAGGGCTCGATGTCCCGATCTTGGTCACGACCGAGACCACCGCCACCGTGGCCACCGCAGCTGCGGCGCACGGCGTGGCGCCGGGACAAATCGCCAAAACCCTGGCTTTCAGGCTGAACGACGGGCGGGTGATTTTGGTGGTCGCTGCCGGGGATGTGCGCATTGATCATGGCAAATTCAAAGCCACGTTTGGCAAAGGCAAGATGCTGCCAGCCGATGAAGTGGTGCTGCTCACAGGCCATCCCGTGGGCGGTGTTTGTCCGTTTGGCTTGGCCACCCCCTTGCCGGTGCATCTGGATCGCTCATTGCAGCTGTACACCGAAATGCTCCCCGCAGCAGGCAGCATCGACAGTGCGGTGCGGATTTCGGTCGATCTCATAGCGCAAGTTACCCAGGGCATGTGGGTAGACGTGTGTACGGCGCCTGTGGCTTAACGGGTTGCACCTGTGCTACCCCTCGCTTTGGCAGAGAGGGACTCAGGGGGAGGGCAACTCGATGCCTGGAAAAATTTTGATCACGGCGCTGTCGTCTTCACGCCCATGACCAGCTGATGAAGCTTGCATGAACATCTGATGCGCCGTGCTGGCCAAAGGCAACGGGAATTTGCTGCCGCGGGCCGTATCCAACACCAAGCCCAAATCCTTGACAAAGATATCCACTGCCGACAGGGGCGTGTAGTCCCCGGCCAGCACATGCGCCATGCGGTTTTCAAACATCCAGCTGTTGCCGGCGCTGTGGGTGATGACCTCGTACAGCTCGGCCGCGTCGACCCCTTCACGCAGACCCAAGGCCATGGCTTCGGCGGCAGCGGCGATGTGAACCCCTGCCAACAACTGATTGATGATCTTGACTTTCGAGCCATTGCCGGCGCGATCACCAAGCTTGTAAACCTTACCCGCCATGACTTGCAAAAAAGCCTCAGTGCGGGCGTAAGCCTCGGGTGCTCCGGCAGTCATCATGGTCATCTCGCCGCTCGCGGCACGCGCAGCGCCGCCAGAAATGGGCGCGTCCAGGTAATGCAAGCCCATCGCTTGGAGGGCTTGCTCCCAGGCGATCGAGCGTTGCGGCGCCACAGTCGAACACATGACAAAGGTGCTGCCCGGTCGCATGGCTGCGGCCACACCGACTTGACCATCGGCGCCCCATAGCACCTGGTCAGTCTGCTCGGCATTGACGACCACCGAAATCACCACATCGCAAGCGGCACCCAACTCGGCCAAAGTAGCGCTGGCCACCCCCCCTTGTGCTGCAAAAGCCTGCGCCGCTTCGGCACGCACATCAAACACATGCACCCGATGCCCGGCGCGACGCAAACTGCCCGCCATGCCCGCCCCCATGGCGCCCAAACCAATCAATCCCACCTGACTCATGCCGACTCCCCGGTAAACACCGTCAACACGCCCGTGTAGCCATACACATTGCGATGGGCGATTTCACCGCCCGCAAAAAAACCGACCAAGGGCACATCGCCCAAAGCCCTGCGAACCAATTGGAGTTCGGCGCTGGGGGCGCCGAAATGAGGTCCGCCACGACCCGCACAACTGACATATATGGCGCCGGCGATGCCACGCGCCAAATGGGGGCCCTGGGTGGCCTCGTTGGCCATCGCCTCGCCCCATTCGGCGCTGACTTCCTCGGGCTCCAGCGCCTCGCGAATTTCAGCGCCGATGCGCAACAAATCGGCCTTGGCGGCCGCCGGGTTGCGTTGGCAAAATGCCAGTTGCATGTCTTCTTCCAAATCTTGCGCCACGGCAAAGGCACGCCGGTTCGGATCCAGACCGATGATGTGACGCACCATGACTTCTTCGCCAAACTCGCCGCCGCGCTGCAACATGGCTTGCGTGGAACGAGTCAATCCGACCAGGGTTTGACGCACCTTGTCCACGGCGCGGCGCTGGTCATATAAATCGACACCCAAATCGGCCAACAACACATCAAGCGCCGCTTCGCCGTCGAGCTGGGTCACCACATGGCCCTCGCAACCCGTGACGGTGCGGGTGATCGAGATCGGTTGGCAACCCTGCGTGACCCGCGAGACCAAAGCGACATCGGGGGCGAACGCCACCCCGCTCAAGCCCCCTTGAAACACACCGGCTTCGATCGCCAAGCCCTCGTGCAAGGCCCACTGGGGCAACTGACCCCGGCCACTGGCCAAGCCGCCAAAGACATGGCCGCTTCGCGTGCTTTGGGCCAACTCGGCCACCAATTCGGCCAGGTCGGGAGTGTCGCCATCGGCATGCACCAGCGCCGTGCGGGCTTCGAACCCCTGGGACAGGGCTTGGCTCAGGGGCTTTTGACCACTGAACAGCCGATACGCCGGCTCAGGAACATCGAGCAACATGACGCTCAGCGCCGGTTCGTCGAAATACTCTACGCCGGGTGCGCACACACCGATCCCGGTGGTACCGCTCCAGTCGGTCACCATGGGCAATTCAGCGCGCAAATGATCCAGGATGGAGACGGCGTGCATCGCATAGCGATCGGTCAAGTACAACAAGCCCAACCGGGGTTGTTGGGCGTACTCGGGCAGGGCCATTTGAGCCCGCAATTGGGCCACCACCAAACCTGCCGCCATGGCCCATTGGGGGTGGGTGGCATGTCCATGAGGGAACAGCTTCATGTCTTTTTCCGCCCTTTGGGGGCCGGGGCCTTGCGCGCGGTTGCTCCTGTGGTCCGGCGAGACTGGGCCCGGGGTTTGGCAGTCGGGGCCGCTTGCGCGGCGGCCATTTTTTGCGCCTTGTCTTGCATGTCTTTCATGGCCTCGCCAGCAATTTGCTGAAATTGCTGCGTCAAAGAACCCCACCAGACCATCGGGTCGATGGCCCCCGCACCCTCGCTCGATGCGCTGGCAGCGGATGTCTGCTCACCCGCCTGCCGGGGGCGTTTTGCCTGCGCCCGGGGCGCAGCCGGGCCGGGTTCGGCCGCAGCAGGCGCAGGGTCAGCCGCTGGCTTGACCTTCAAAGCCTCGGCCAAGTGGCTCATGCTGACATTCATGCCCTGCAAGGTCGCCAAGGTCATGCGCTGCACCTCCAGAGCCTGAATGGTGGCCGCCACCGCCTGGGTGTTTTGCTCCAACCAGAACTGCACGGTTTTGAGGTCCTGGATGCGGCGCTCGAGTTCTTTGGGGTCGAGCGTCGGCGCCACCCAACTGCTGACCGAGGGCGCACCTGCAGGCGCAGAGGCCCCCGCCAACTTTTGCAAAAAATCAAAACCGGGGACGAACTTTGAAAAATCAGCAGTGGGGGTGGTTTTCATGGCGCTCCTTTGGGTTTGTCGGTCACGAATCCGATTTTTTGCACGCCCGCCATTTGGGCCGCTGACATGGCCTGCGCCACAGCGTCGTATTGCGCCTGCCGATCGGCCCAAATGTGCAAAGCGGCTTGGGGATCACGTGCGGCCAGTTGCGCCAATTTTTCGCGCAAGTCGGTCAGGCTCAGCGGTGACTGGTCCAGCACATAACGACCCTGGGCATCGACCAGCAGGCGAAATACCACAGGCTTGGGGTCCAACGGCTGACTGGCAGCCTGCGGCAATTGCAATTGAACCGCCTGCTTCATGACCGGCATGGTGATCATGAAAATGATCAGGAGCACCAACATGACATCGACCAAAGGGGTGACATTGATTTCGCTCATCACCTCATCGGCCTCTTCGTGCGACTCAAAACCCATCTCAGCCCCCGTGCCTGGCGCCGGTGCGCGCCGAAGAAAGCACCACCTCGGCATGCAAGGCCATGGCGAATGCACGCAAATGAGCTTGCCGGTTTTTACCCAGTCGCACCAAACCGTTATAGGCCAGCACCGCCGGGATCGCAACCGCCAAGCCAAATGCGGTCATGATCAAAGCTTCGCCCACCGGTGCGGCCACCTGATCGATCGAAGCCTGTCCCGACAGTCCCATTTGCAGCAAGGCATGGTAGATGCCCCAAACGGTGCCCAACAGCCCCACAAACGGGGCCGTGGCACCGACCGAAGCCAACAGGGTCAGGCGCGATTGAATCTCGCGCCATGAGGCGTCAAGGCCCGACTGCAAACGGCGGGTGACCCAGTCGCTGGGGTCAACGCGCATTTCGACCCAGCGCGTTTGTGCGGATTGCTCCAACTCTGCCTCAGCTTGATGCGCCAACACCGTCAGGTGTGCATAGGGATCGTCTGGTGCCGCCTGATCCTGCACAGCCAGGCGCTGCGTAGGGCTCAGGCCGGACCAGTCGCTCGACAAGCGGGCTTGCTTGCTCAGGCGCGCCAATTGCATCGCTTTAAGCCACAACACCGACCAAGTGACCACCGACATCGCCAACAACACCAGTGCCACCGCACGGGTCACCGCATCACCCTGCGACCAAAAATGACCCCAACCGACCGAACTGTCCATGTTTCAATCCTTGTGCTGTTTCAGATCAAACGTGATCGGTACATTGAACCACATGGCCACGGGCACTTCGCCGCGTTTGGCTGGCACATACCGCCAGGCCATGACCGCATTCATGGCCGCTTGATCCAAGCGACTGTAACCGCTTCTTTGCGCCCAATCGGCTTCGATGGGCTCACCCCGTTCGTCAATGTACACCCGAATCACCACCCGCCCCTGCTCACCCAAACGACGACTGATCGCTGGATAAATGGGCGGCGGGTTATTGAGGTAACTCGCACGCTCGCTGGGCAAGCTCAAGGGCAATGAAGGGGCGGGTCCAGGAGCCGGAGCTTGGCTTGCAGCCGGGTGCGGATCGGTCCGCGGCAGCGCTGCCGCACTGCCCGCAGGTGCCATGGGCAGATTCTGGGTCAGAGATGCCTGAGTTGCACCACGGGTCGGCTCCGGCACCGGGGACAGCGGCAAGACCGGAGCCTCTGCGGCGCGCTGAGGTGCCGCCAAGGCGGGCGGCCCCCCCGGGGCTGACGGCTTGGCTGGTGCTGGCGCCACGGCCGACGGACTCAATGGCGGCGGCGCTGGAAGCGCCTGGGCAGGAGCTTGGACCGACTCGACCCACTGAATCTGAGGCTGGCGGAAATCCGGCATGCGCAACCAGGTCCAGCCCGCCCAACCGATCCCGACATGAATCAGTGTGACGCACAAACCCACTTGCCAAGTTGCCGCACCGGCCAAGGCACGCACTGATGATCCCTGAACGACCGCCATCCAGCCCCTGTGGATCAGGCCAGAGGCGCGATCTTTTGGTCGATGGCCCCAAACACGCTTTGGCCATCCAGACCCTTCATTTCAATGCGGATGGTGTCATTGAATCGCATGTAGGCGGTGCTGGGCTGGCCATCCAAAATGGTTTCGATGGCACGCTTTTCTGCAATACAACTGTAGCCCTTCGGCCACGATTTGCGCCCCTCTTGCTCCACACCCTGATTGCTGATCGTGCCACTGCCCACGATGGAGCCGGCACGCACATTGCGGGTTTTGCAAATGTGGGCGATCAACTGCCCAAAATGAAAGGTCATGTCAGGGCCGGCGTCGCACATGCCCACCTTGCGCCCGTTCCAAGTCGAATGCACCGTCAGGTGCACGCGCCCGTGTTGCCAAGCCTCGCCCAGCTCGTCGGGTGTGACCGCCACCGGGCTGAACGCAGTGGCGGGCTTGCTTTGGAAAAAACCAAAGCCTTTGGACAACTCATCTGGGATCAGGTGGCGCAAAGACACATCATTGGCCAGCATCAACAGGCGGATCCCCTCGAGAGCGGCATCTGCATCGGTGCCCATGGGAACATCGCCAGTGATCACGGCCAGCTCAGCCTCGAAATCAATGCCGTGGTCCTCGCTGACGCACACCACATCGTCGGTCGGCCCCAGAAAATCATCGCTGCCACCCTGATACATGAGGGGGTCGGTGTAATAAGCGGCAGGCACGATGGCATCACGGGCTGCGCGCACCAATTCGACGTGGTTGATGTACGCCGATCCATCGGCCCATTGATATGCCCTGGGCAAGGGGGCCATGCACATGCGGGGGTCAAAAGGAAAAGCGTGTCGGGCCTTGCCCTGGTTCAGGGTGTCGGACAAGTCCTGCAATTGCGGTGCCACAAAATTCCAGTCGTCGAGCGCCTGCTGCAAACGGTTGGCGATACCCGTCGCATAATGGGCCATGGTCAAATCACGCGACACCACCACCAGCTGGCCATCGCGTGAGCCGTCTTTGTAAGTCGCCAATTTCATGGCTTGCTCCTTGGGTTCAAGTCGGATACCCGACGAGTTGTATGCTCGCATCTTACAGTTTTGTTGAATCGTCGCCGGATCTCCGACAGCCCACCGCCCCTGCACGCCACCATGACCCGCACCCGGCCTCCACGACCTGACCGCCGACCTTTCTCTTGGGTCGGTGCTGTGCTTGTGTCCATGGTCCTTCATGCATGGGTGCTCATGGCGACCCCCGGCCCGTCGTCTGGACCGGTTTGGGTTCAGGTGGTCGACCCCCTCCAGGTGACCCAGGTTCAACCCGAGCCCGCCGCACCTGGCGGGTCACTCCAGCAAATGGCACGCTCAAAAGCGGCGCGCACCCCGCAGCCCGCCCGCCCGCCGGCACAGCCGCCAGAATCGGCATCGCCCCCGGCAGCCGCCGAAAATCCACCCGAAATGGCCACTGCGGTCACCGAAGTCGTCGAGCCGTCCCACTCCACCGAGTCCACACCTCTTCCTGCGGGCCCCGCCGAGGCACCTTTGCCCGTGGCCACGCCCACCGCCAATGACCCGCCTGCGCCGACCGGCCCCCTGTGGTTACCCGGTCAAGCGGCTCAACTGTCAGCCGCCCAACAGGCCGCCTATCAAGTCGAGGGGACATCCAACGGACTGGCCTACCATGCGTCCGCGTCTCTGACCTGGTCGCCCGAACCCGATGAGCGCTACACCCTGGCCTACAAAGTTGGGGCATTTTTAATGGGTAGCCGCTCCCAACTCAGTCAGGGTCTGCGCGGCGCCTCGGGCTTGGAGCCGAGAACCTTCGTCGACCAATCCCGGCGGACCCAAACCACCACAGTGAATGCCGAGCGCCAACAAGTTCAATTTCCCAACCTGACCGCCCCCCAGCCCTGGGAGCCGGGTGTGCAGGATCGACTCAGCGTGTTTGTGCAATTGGGTGCTTGGGTCGCCTCGGCCCCGCTGGCGTTTGACAAGGGGCAAGCATTCAAGCTGGCGGTGTGGAGTTCGCGCCAGACCGAGATATGGCTGGTCGCCGCCCAGGGCCGTGAAAAAACGCCAACACCCTACGGCGACACGATGGCCGTGCGTCTCCGGCGCTTGCCCTTGGATGCGAGCGACGCCCAAATAGACGTTTGGTATGTGCCCGAATGGGGCACGCTGCCGGTGCGAATCGAGTGGACCCAGGCCAATGGCAACCGGGTCGATCAGACCCTCAAAGCCCTGGAGCCCCCTCCGGTTGCCAAGGCCCAGCAAGCGCCCTAGCGGGGTAGACCTCAGGCGTGCCGCTTGATGGCGTCGGCCAAAGTGCCGACCAATTGCTCGATGTGGCCGTTTTCAACGATGTACGACGGCGCCAACACCAGGTTATCGCCGGCAGGCCGCACCAATGAGCCGCGTTGGAAACAATCGAGGAAGATGTCAAACGCGCGTTTGCCTGACGCACCCGGCAAGGGTGCAAGCTCGACCACGGCGGCCAAACCCATGCTGCGGATGCCAACCACATTAGGCAAGCCCTTCATGGCCGAGTGCATGGCGTCGCCCAAAACGCGCCCCATCGTCCCGGCACGCTCAAACAGCTTTTCGCGAGCATACAGTTGCAAGGTGGCAATGGCAGCGGCACAGGCTGCTGGGTGACCGGAATAAGTGTAGCCGTGGAAAAACTCGATCGCCCATTCGGGTGCCGACACGCCCATCAAGCCGTCGTAGATGAAATCGCGACAAATCACGCCACCTAAAGGGAACACCCCGTTGGTGACGCATTTGGCAAAGTTGAGCATATCGGGCACCACCCCATAAAAATCAGCGGCAAATGCATGGCCCATGCGCCCGAAACCCGTGATCACTTCATCAAAAATCAGCAAAATGCCGTGCTTGTCGCAAATCTCGCGCAAGCGCTGGTTGTACCCCTTGGGCGGGATGTACCAGCCGGCGCTGCCCGCCACCGGCTCGACGATGATGGCCGCCACATTGCTGGGGTCGTGCAGGGGCAAAATGCGTTGTTCGAGATCGAGCAAAAAGTCTTCGTCGCTTTGTGGTTCGACGTGGTGCACATAGGCGTTTTTGGGATCGTGGATGAAACGCATGTGATCCACTCGAGGCAACATGGCCCCGCCGAACACCTTCCGGTTGCCCGGAATGCCGCCGACGCTCATGCCGCCAAAGCCCACGCCATGGTAACCCCGCTCACGTCCGATGAAGACCGTGCGATGCCCTTCACCGCGCGCCCTGTGATATGCCAGCGCCACCTTCAAGGCGGTGTCGGCGGCTTCGGAGCCCGAGTTGCAAAACAAAACCTTGTTCAGGTCGCCGGGCGCCAACTCGGCGATCATCCGCGCAGCTTCAAAGGCCTGATCGTTGCTGGCCTGAAAAGCCGTGCCATAGTCCAGGGTGTCGAGTTGGCGCTTGATGGCCTCGTGGATGGCGCTGCGGTTGTGTCCGGCACCGACACACCAGAGACTGGAAATGCCATCGATGACTTGCCGGCCATCGTGGGTGGTGAAGTGCATGCCGTCCGCCTTGACGAACACCCGCGGCTCTTTGCGAAAGTGCCGGTTTCCCGTGAAAGGCAACCACTGGTGGTCGAAATTGATACCGACCTGAGCAGCAGCCCCTTGGGCCTGAGCGGCGAAATCGTTGTAAGCCATGGCTCATCTCCAATTGCAAATGAATCAAAGACTCATTCTTACACCATTGCCATGAGCCTGAAAAGCCCTCAGGCGACAACCGGCCGAGGTCAGTAACGATCTAACTCGGGGAAAGGCATGCGCCCCCCCCGAATCACCATCTTGCCGTACTCGGCACAACGCGCCAATGTGGGAATCACCTTGCCCGGATTGAGCAGACCGGCGCTGTCAAAGGCCTGCTTCACCCCCAGCATCTGGGCGTTTTCTTCCGGGGTGAATTGCACGCACATGCTGTTGAGCTTTTCAATGCCCACACCATGTTCACCCGTCACGGTACCCCCCATGGCCACACTGGTCTCGAGGATGTCGGCTCCGAAAAGCTCGCAGCGGTGTAGTTGATCGGGGTCATTCGCATCAAACAGGATCAGGGGATGCAAATTGCCATCGCCGGCATGAAACACATTCAGGCATTTCAGGCTGTATTTGTGCTCCATGTCCGAAATGGCTTGCAAAATATCGGCCAGTCGCTTGCGCGGAATGGTCGAGTCCATGCACATGTAATCGGGGCTGATGCGGCCCGAGGCGGGAAAAGCGTTTTTGCGCCCACTCCAAAATTTCAGCCGCTGGGCTTCATCGCGGCTGACCGTGATGGCAGTGGCCCCGCTGGCACGCAACACCTCGCTCATGCGGCCGATTTCTTCTTCGACCTCCTCGGGGGTGCCATCGCTTTCGCACAGCAAAATGGCCGCTGCAGATAAATCGTAGCCGGCATGGACAAAATCTTCGACGGCAATGGTCATGGGGCCATCCATCATTTCGAGGCCGGCCGGGATGATGCCCGCAGCAATCACCGCCGCCACGGCTTCACCGGCTTTGCGCACATCGTCAAAGCTCGCCATGATGCAACGCGCCAACTGGGGTTTGGGCACCAGCCGCACCGTGACCTCGGTGGTCACGGCCAGCATGCCCTCGCTGCCCACCACGGTCGCCAGCAAATCGTAACCAGGGGCATCCAGGGCATCGCCCCCGAATTCCACGGGCTCGCCCTCGACCGTGAAGCCGCGCACCTTGAGCACGTTGTGAACCGTCAAGCCGTATTTGAGGCAGTGCACACCACCCGAATTTTCGGCGACGTTGCCACCAATGGTGCAGGCAATCTGGCTGGACGGGTCGGGGGCGTAGTACAGGCCCAAAGGGGCAGCCGCTTCGGAAATGGCCAAATTGCGCACGCCACACTGCACCACCGCCGTGCGGGTGTGCGCATCGACGGAGAGAATGCGGTTGAACTTGGCCATCGACAGCGTCACGCCCTCGGCGTGCGGCATGGCGCCGCCTGACAAGCCGGTGCCTGCGCCACGTGCCACCACCGGAACCCCCAAACGATGACAGACTTTGAGCACCTGCTGCACCTGCGCCTCGGTCTCCGGCAAGGCAACGCACAAAGGCCGCTGCCGATAGGCTGTCAGGCCGTCACATTCGTAAGGCGTGGTGTCTTCGGGGGTATGCAGCACGGCATGGGCCGGCAAGGCCTCGGTCAAAGCCGCAACGATGCGCGATTGCAATCGGGCTCGATCAACGGGGGGCAACGGGGACTCAGGAGCATTCATGCATCTGACTGTACTGGAAAAGCAACGCCCGCACGAGGCCGCTGGCCAAACAAAGCGGTGCCCACCCGCACCAGGGTACTCCCCGAATGAATGGCCGCCTCCAGATCGGCGGACATGCCCATCGATAACGTGTCCCAAGACGGCAAACCCAGCGCGCGCCCAAGATCCTGGAACAAGACCTGGGCTCGGCGATGGACTTGGCATTGGGCGTCAAACCCCTCCAGCGGATCGGGGATGGTCATCAGGCCCCGCAAGCACAAACCGGGCATGACTGCGACCGCCTGTGCCAAAGCCAGCGCGTGGTCAGGCGCCACACCGGCCTTGGTGGCGCCCCCATCGATGTTGACCTGCAAACACACTTGCAAAGGGGGCAAATGAGCCGGGCGTTGCTCGCTCAGGCGCTGTGCGATGCGCAACCGATCTACCGTGTGCACCCAATCAAAATGCTCGGCCACGAGTCGGGTCTTGTTGCTTTGCAAAGGGCCAATGCAATGCCATACCAACTCGGCGCCCAAGGGGGTCGCGGACAAAGCAAGGATTTTGTCCACACCCTCTTGCACATAATTTTCGCCAAAGTCGCGCTGCCCGGTGGCCTCAGCCAACTCTTGCACCGCCTGCGCCGGAAAGGTCTTGGACACCGCCAACAGGGCCACCGAGTGGGGTCGCCTGTCGGCGGCCTGCTCGGCCTGCCTGATCCGTTGGCCTACCGCGTGCCAACTGTCGGTCCATCGTTGCGTCATCCCTTTACTTTAACCCCGAGTGTCCCCGCACGTCACTTCGATGGCGCAAAGACTTATGATTTATCCATTCATTGTTAAAGGAACGATCCACATGGCCAGCACCAACCCCAAAACTTACGAACCCACACCAGCAGCCCGAGTGGCCTTTTTGGGTCTGGGCGTCATGGGGTACCCCATGGCCGGACACCTGGCATTGGCCGGGCACCACGTCACGGTGTACAACCGCAACCCCGCCAAGGCCCGGGCCTGGCAGCAAGAATACGGTCAAACCTCGGCGGCCACCCCGCGCGAAGCGGCACAGGGTGCCGACATCGTGTTCATGTGCGTCGGCAACGACGACGACCTGCGCTCGGTGGTGCTGGGTGCCGATGGCGCGCTGGCCGGCATGAAGAACGGCTCGATCCTGGTCGACCACACCACCGCCTCGGCCAATGTGGCCCGAGAGTTGCACGCCTTGGCCGCCCGGCAAGGCGTGGCCTTCATCGACGCCCCGGTCTCGGGCGGACAAGGGGGCGCCCAAAACGGTCTCTTGACGGTCATGTGCGGCGGCGACTCCGCACCCTTTGACCGGGTCAAACCGGTGGCCATGGCGTTTTCACGCGCTTTCGCCCTGATGGGGGCTCCTGGCGCGGGTCAATTGACCAAAATGGTCAATCAGATTTGCATCGCCGGCTTGGTTCAGGGTCTCAGCGAAGGCGTTGCCTTTGGCATGCGAGCGGGCCTGAACATGGAGCAGGTGCTCGACGTCATCGGCAAAGGCGCAGCGCAAAGCTGGCAAATGGACAACCGTGGCAAAACCATGGTGGCCGACAAGTTCGACTTCGGGTTTGCCGTCGATTGGATGCGCAAAGACTTGGGTCTGGTCATGGACGAAGCCAAACGCAACGGGGCCCGCGTGCCCGTGACGGCCTTGGTCGACCAGTTCTATGCCGATGTGCAACAGATGGGCGGCGGGCGTTGGGACACCTCAAGTCTCATTAAGCGCCTGGGATGAGTGTCGGCCGGCCCGGCCACCAAGGACCTCGAACGGGGCCCTGTCTGGATGACGGGGTCACTTCTTCGGGGGTTCGGGTAACAGGGCGTTGAGTTCGGCCTCGGTGATGGTCTCGAAAATCCGGACCACCTTTTTGACCCCGCTGACCTGGCGTGCCACTTCGGTGGCGCGGTCAGCTTCGCGCTGGGTCACGCGCCCCATGAGATAGACCACGCTGCGATCGGTGACGATCTTGTAGGCGTTGGCAAAAATATCTTTGCTGTCAATCATCTGCGCCTTGACCTTGGCCGTGATCAAAGCATCGGTCGAGCGATCTTTCAGACTGGAATTGGGGCCGATCACGACCTCATTGACGACCTTGCGCACGTTCTCGACCTCACCCACCAATTTGGCGGCATAGTCGCGATCCTGGGCATTGGGGGCCTCTCCCGTGATCAATACCTGACGGTTATAGCTGGTGACGCTGATGTGGGCGCGGCTGCCCATCATCTCGCGAATGCGATTGGCAGCCTTGAGCTCAATGGCCTCGTCTTCCAACTGAATGCCCGAAGTGCGCCGATCGGTCGCCACCATGGCTCCGCCCACCATGCCCCCAACCATCAGGGGAGCGCAGGCCTGCAAGGCTGAGGCCAAAGCCAAAATCACGGCTGATCGAATCAATGCTTGTTTCATGGGTTGTCCTCCTGAGTGCCTAACAACATCGTGTCCACGCCATCGCACAAGCAGTGCAGGGTGAGCAGATGTACTTCCTGGATGCGTGCGGTGCGGTCGTGCGGTACACACAAATGAAAATCGGTTTCGCGCAAAATCGTGCCCATTCGGCCACCGCCCTTGCCCGTCAAAGCGATCACAGTCATGTCGCGTTCGTGCGCCCCTTGGATGGCAGCGATCACATTGGATGAATTCCCGCTGGTCGAAATGGCCAACAAGACATCTCCAGGTTGACCCAGCGCACGCACTTGCTTGGCAAAAACCTGTTCGAATTGGTAGTCGTTGGCGATCGCCGTCAAAATGGAACTGTCGGTCGTCAAGGCGATGGCCGCCAACTCGGGGCGCTCGCGCTCGAACCGGCCCACGAATTCGGCAGCGAAATGCTGGCAGTCGGCAGCGGAGCCGCCGTTGCCACAGGCCAACACCTTGCCGCCGTTGGTGACGCAAGCCAACAATGCCTGTACTGCATCGGCAATCGGCTTGGACATTTGATCGGCCGCCTGGTATTTCAGGTCGGCGCTGTCGATGAATTGCTGCGCGATGCGTTGCTCTAACATGCCCGACATCATAAAGTAAATGCCCCCTGAATCCACTTGACCCCGTCGCATTCGAGGGCAACCACATCAAAACGGC
>JACCDS011891375.1_pt1 | contig 22902 bp, 15 predicted proteins | sample 7446441 | NCBI WGS metagenome assembly JACCDS01 (sample SAMN15323445, study PRJNA562643) | freshwater metagenome | isolation source: river surface water | place: USA:Blue River Watershed | collected 2017-08-17 | reverse complement strand
TCCATGTGCTGCCATTTACATCCCCCGCAAAGGGTAAAATATTCACAAAACGGTTCAATTCGTTGCTCAGATTTTTTATGGAAGCGAATAATCTGCCCTTCCATAAAATTCTTCTTTTTCTTTACAACACGCACATCAACCACATCACCAGGAGCAGCGTATTTTACAAAAACAACTTGATTTTCAGTTCTACCTATTGCGTGCCCTTCGGCACCCGCACTCACAATTTCAAGTCCTTCAACGAACTTGTGCAATTTTGCTCTTCTCGCCATCAATTAACCTTTTTTTGCTTGGATAGCCATATCCAACAAAGTAATGAAATCAGCAGGAGGCAGGTAGCCAGGTTGAACGTAACGTTTTTCGTCTTTTCCGGGATTGGTCCAGAAAATAGTGGTTGGAAAACCTGTTACTTGACCGTTACCAATATATTGCAACAACTCAGCGGAGCGCATTTTTTTATCAGCAAAAGCAAATGTTTCTTCCACTTCTGGATTCAATTTAATACAAACAAAAGATTGATTCAGTTTAGAAATTACGCTTGCATCAGTGTAGGTCTTTTTATCCATTACCTTACACCATCCGCACCAATCCGTATAGGCATCTACCAAGATAATTTTATTTTCAGCAACAGCTTTTTTATATCCTTCATCAAAACGATACCATTTCAACTCCGTGGATACTGGATCAGTCGCTACATCAGTCGGACTTTCCATGGTTTGTTCATTTGATACTGCAGTGGCATTAACATTCTCAGCAGTCATAACAGTAGAATCAGAGCTTTCAGTATTGGCAGCTGAATTACCACAAGCCTGTAGCTGAGTAGCAAAAACCACGAACAATACAGGTAAAATATTTAATTTTTTCATTTTATGTTTTTCTTACAATTTAAAATAAATCTTACGATAAGGTTGGTAATATATGTCACAATCTATGAATGTCCGAAATTATCCGACTTTCACAACATGCAAATATATCATTTTGAGAACGTAGAAGTTCCCAGAATGATTAAGTTCCATTATTCTGACTTGATCTTAGTCTTAAAACTAATATCCAACGCTTTTACACTATGAGTTATTGAACCCACGCTGATAAAATCAACACCCGCCTGAGCATAATCCACGATGGTATCCATGGTAATTCCTCCGGATGATTCAGTTTCACATTGTTTATTTACAAGTTTCACCCCTTGACGAGTTAATTCAGGAGTAAAATTATCGAACATAATTCGATCTACACCTGCTTTTAAAGCTTCAGCCACCTCATCTAAGTTCCGCGTTTCCACCTCGATTTTCAAATCCAAATTATGGGCGCTTAGATATTCCTTTGTACGAGCAACAGCAGTCGTAATCCCTCCCGCTGAATCCAAATGATTATCTTTTAACATAACCATATCGTACAAACCCATTCTGTGATTGAATCCTCCACCTTGGGTCACCGCCCACTTTTCGAATATTCTCAACCCCGGAGTTGTTTTACGAGTATCTAAAATCTTTACACCCGTTCCTTGAACAAGATCAACAATATGTCTAGTTTGAGTAGCTACACCACTTAAACGTTGCATTAAATTCAACATCAATCGCTCTCCCTTCAACAACGAATGCAAGGATCCAGTGGCAGTGCCTAATATGGTTCCTTTTTTCAAAACGTCTCCGTCTTGATAATCGGCAATAAATTCAACGTATGGATCCAAGAATTCAAAGAAGGCGATAGCCATTTCCAAACCAGCTACAACACCATCATCCTTCAAGATGAGCGTGGATTGACCTTGAGCATCCTCCGGAATAGAAGCCAATGATGAAAAATCGCCATTTCCAACATCCTCATTAAGCCACTGCCGATAACATTCAAACGCCTCAGAACTTCTAAAATCCATACGCAATATACTTTCTAAAAATTTAAACTATGTGTTACAATATTTGAATTATGGTTTTGCAATTTGCATTGCGGCAGTGCGACCATCTTTTGTACGAACCAACAGCAAGTAATTACCAGAACTCCAAGCGGAACCATCAATTAAAAATTTGGATTCACGGGTAGTTTTTTTAAATATGGTTCTTTCAAAGAAATCCACAACATAGATTGTCACGTCATCCCCCGAAAAACCCGATAAATCTACATTAAAATTCGATGATGATGGATTAGGGAACACCTTTACCGCTACTTCTTTCGAAACTAATTTTGTGGAGTTCGTCTTAGCTGGCTCACAAGATCCTGACTTGTTGTAAGTCATGTTGGCAAAATCAATATAGCAAGCCCAATCTGGGTGATCAATGAATGGGTTTCTATTGTTTTGAACTGAATATTGAGCAATGTACTCATGTCGTGCAATTTCCCAATTAGTTGGAGGAAATTGTTGATTCCAACGTTTCAATACATATTGATCTTGCATTTCCGTTACAAATGAATTGGATGTAGGAATGGTGAACGGCTTTGCTTCAGTATGATAAGTTGCACAAACATAGAAATTTGCTCTTGCTGCTTCGCCTTTAGCCGCATCGATTGGCTCATAACAGAAATTGCCTGAACTATCTTTACCGTATGTACCACCCCAGAATTTAGATATAACCGTTTTAACATTGTTCAACGGATAGTTGCTTCTAACCGCGTTCACTTCCGTTTGATGGACCGTTCTTAGAATATGCAAATCACTGTAGTTAGAACTATCTTGATTGCCTTCTCCCATGTAACTATAAGGGTATGAATGTTCACGCGACATTACCGTGTGATTAAACGGAGGGGTATAAACGTAGGGATAACCAGAATAGAAACAATTTAAAACTTGTTGACTATTGGTGGTATCTCTTGCCTCAAAGTTATTGACGATATACGAAGCATAATTGCTGTAAAAAATCTTTCTATGTGGACGCACTTTATTCTGTAGTTTCATCAAAAACGTAGAATCCGTTGGTTCAATTCCGTTGTAATACGATTGAGCATTCAATCCAGGAGTTTGAAAAATACCTGATGCTTTTTCTTTGATTAAATAATTAGTGAAATTATCAAAACCGTTGAATCCATAAACAGCTACCGAATAATTCGTATTTGCCACAATACCATCAAAATCAATATTCGAAGTTACCGGCCCAGAATAAATCACCCGCGACTTTCCAATGTATTCCCCACGTTGGTATGTTTTTCCATCTTGGGGGATGGCATTGGTGTCTGACACAGTAGCAATTACCAAGTATGCTTCCGCATCACTTGCCGTAAATGAACCATTCATTCTAAACGCTTTTGTAGTGACATTTAATCCCGTTGGAGCAAATTTCGGCTCAGAAGCAAACTGACCTTTAATAGTGGATATACTCAATGAAAACGTGTCGTAATCGGCGTTATTCGAAGCCAATTTCAATAATGTATTATGAGTACCTGGTACATCCGACTTCATATGAAGCAACAAATCCAATGTCTCAAGAGGTTTAATTGTTGCTGGCAATGAAGTTTGAACTTCGAAGTCCGAACCAGAAAGAAGTGCACTATATATCAATAAATCAGATTCTTTGCTATTATTTTTCAATTGCAATTTCACCAATGTATCATTGCCTGCTTTTAATGATTTTTTGTTGACCTGCTCAGTACCATTATAAAACACTTTCAACTCTGGCAAAATACCTGATGCTGCCGGACGAATTGTAACATCATCAATTGCCGCATTGAATCCTGTAATTTTATTCTTGAATAAAATTCTCATATAACGAGAACTAGAATTCAAACGAACCATATAGGCCTTGGTTTGAACACCTAAATCATCGGTATGAGTTTTAACATTTGTCCAAGCAGAACCATCCACACTTTCATCGATGGTAATTGTACCTTGCCAAGCAGTAATTCCAGATGCAGCAGTACCGCTTAACCAATAAGTCATCGTATCAGCTTTTCCCGACCAATTGGCCATTAAATATTCGCTGGAATTATCAATTCGCATAGCGTTAGGTGAGCTTTTTACATACGCCGCTAGCGTATAAACTTTATTACCTGTTGCTCCCAAACTTGCTGTAAATCCAGTTGGAATACTTGCTTCATCCATATTCGTGAACATGGGTAAAGTTCCTTGACCCCAGATGCTTCCTGTTAATAACAAGCTCGCAACGAATCCATATATATTTTTCTTCATTCTATTTTTTTTTAGGTTAAATTCTATCGAAACTGCTTTTTTATTCATTTTTCCTTTTTTCGGGGGATATTCTTTCGGGGGATGTTTTTTTAAATTCGCTTATCCGATTTGTCTAACCCACTGTTAATATTATATTTCTATTTTTTAAAAGGCAATTCGAATTCCCGTGGTATATCTCAAACCTTGTGATAAAAACACTTCCAAGTTTTTCGGATTGAACACTAAATCAGGATCCCCAGCCGCCGAAACACTTCGATGTTGAGCATCACTGATATAAATATTATTGGTTACGTTATTTACCATAGCGTAAAATTTCACTTGGGTCTGATTCTTCAACTTAAAGGAATATCCCGCATTCAAATTCATATACCAGTAATTTGGAATCTTGTAAGATTCTTTACCCGCCCAAGATCCTTGCAGAGCTATCGGTTCAAAATCAGCAAATTGCTTTCCAAAATAAACATATTGTAACGAAACGTAAGCGCCCTTTAAATAGGTAGGTTCCCAACGAATCAATCCAGCAACTTGATTTTGTGCAGCATCTCCTACGTGAACATTGGTAGCGTCAAACTTGAACTGACCCACCGAATCTCCTGCATCATTGCGCACAGTAGCATCGCTGCCAGACTTCCAAACCCAATCGCCAAATGCCAACGAAAACTCCAATGTAATTCCATCGCCTGCTTTTATAGCGGTTTGCATTTCAACACCCATGTGTCGGGCTTTCAATCCGTTGATATTATAAGAAAAGTCATTTCCTTCGGCATCTCTAAAAACAGGTCGGAAGTCCACCGGACGGTTCACCCAATTGGTGTAGTAAGCATTTAAATTAATCGCAATACGCTTCTTCTTATACCCCAAACCTCCCTCAACAGCATAAACCAATTCATTTTCAGCTCCTTGGATAATTTTATTCCGATTATCGAAAACGTTATTGAATCGGGTTGGGCGATTCAAATATCCCAAATTAACAAACGCATTGAGGTTACGAGAAAAATTATAATTCGCACCCGTTTTCAGTGTTAATCCATTAAAATTGGCTTTAGGAGTAAATTGAGGATTGCCCGATGAATCCAACTTGAAATAATCAACACGTTGGTAACTAGTTCTACTAGTGCTGACATTGATAAAACCTGAAAGTTGATTTTTCACATATTCCGCTTCAAGAAAACCACCTGCCCAATTCACCAATCCATCGTTGTGAAAGTTGAAAATATCTCCCTTACGATACATATAGTTATTGGGTTTTGTGGGATCCATTTCAGATACATCTGGAATGTAATAATCCCCTCCTAGTAGGTCATAAACCTCTTTGTAATGCTGACCTTTATAGGTTCTAACATCAATACCACCCGTTAATGTGGTATTTTTTGACATTTTATATTGTGTGGTATTTAACAATCCCCACCAAGTATGATTATTGACATTTCGAGCAATAATACCTTTCGCTTTGAATTCAGTATTTGAATAACGTGGATCCACGGCAGAAAAAGTTCCTAAATCCGTATTCTCATTCCAAGCACTCTGGAAATTAAATAAACCATACACCGCTGGATTTTGCTTCAAACGCTCACCCAAAGTACCGCCACCTTGACCATATGAAACATAAGCGGTAGTATTAGAAAACCATTTTTTATTGGGTTTATAATCCCATTTTAAATATACCTGAGGCTTATGAAATTGATTCACTCTTTCGTTAACAGCAATTTTCTTATTTCGATAAATAACATCTCCTGTATTGGGATCAAAATGTGCCGATGTATCCATCCATCCCCAGTGCTGGTTGTATCGAATCCCTTGATCCGTGGGCATTGCCGGAAGAGCCGTATCCATACCTAAGTCGCGGGCCATATCACGATCGTATAAACTCAAACGGGCACGATACGACCGTTGTCCATGGCTTTGAGGAGCTCCTATTGCAGTTAAGGAGAGTGTACTTTTCTTACCAAATTGCTTCTCAATCTTTAGGAAATATGCATACATATCGTCATACAGTTGATCAACATATCCAGTGCTACTTCGCTTTGTAAATGACATGACCATTCCCCAATCGCCTTTGAGTTTGCCGGTAGAATAATCAATACTGTATTTTTGATATCGTGAATCTCCCAATTCCACATTGGCTGCCAAAAAAGGCTTATTAGTAATTCCTTTTGTAATGATATTCATGGTACCACCAACAGCAGGATTAGCAATACGACTACTACCTAAACCTCTTTGCACCTGAGTAAGAGCAGTAACTCCACCTAAACCGAACCAATTACTCCAATACACCCATCCATTTTCCATGTCATTCACGGGAATACCATCAATCATTACGGCAATATTTCGCTGATTGAAACCACGTATGGTAATTCGTGCATCTCCTGCTCCGCCACCCTGTTGTGTAGCATACACACCAGGCATGTTATTCAATAAGACGGGCATATCACCACTTCCCAAACGCTCTTGGATATCTTTACCAGATATATTACTATAAGCGATAGGCGTTTTTCGATCTTTTGCAACCGAAGCGATAATTTGAACAGCTTGAATTGAAGCGCTTAAATTCTCTAACTCGAAATCCACACCCACAATTAAATTGCGATCCGCTTGCACAGAAAGGGTATCCGATTCGTATCCTTCCAATTGGGCAATTAAACGATACTCACCCAGAGGTAGTTTTAATGTGAATTCTCCCAATTTATCGGATTGCACTGAAACCGAACCTGCAGAAATCAATGCTTTTTCCAAAAGTTCACCCGAAATACGATCCCGAACTTTACCCTTTATCGTTGATTGCCCAAAGATTAATTGAGATATTACGAGAAGAAAATATAACGACGCTAATTTCTTCATTTTACTTGGTAAACTTTTCAAATAAAATTTGGCCGCTTACCGTCTTCACTTGAATTTGGTAAACACCTGAAGTCCATTTTTCACAAGATACTAAAATCTTATTTTCTGGAGATGAAATAGTGTATTCAGAACCTCTTGCAAATGTGGGTGTTGATTCTATTTTGTAGGAATAGGTTTTTACCAAAGCTCCATTCATATTGAAGATGTTTACACTTTCAATTCCTTCATTCGATTCAATAAAGAATGATTGAGTCGCTGGATTTGGAAACACTTTTAATTCAGCACTTAATCGTACTTTTTCATTCGATAATGTTGCACAACCTGAAGTATGAGTGCCCAAGGAATCAAAATAATTTCTTGGATATAATTCCCATTCTTTTGAAGGATTGAAGTATTGAGGATTCCATGCTTGATCGCACGTTGCTGTTAAACCGCGTTTAACAGGTGCAACTGTATCACAACCAGTCAAAATCTGCGCTTTACGAATCAATGTTTTATTTTCAGTGTACCAAGTTCCTAATCCCGTTGAGTAAGGGAAAGAATCACTCCATCCACCTGGCGTTTTGGGTCTTTCACCAATCTTACCAATAATGTCAACCAATACCCAAGTTTTGTAGGTAGCATCGTAGCGATCCAATGATAATGCATCGTCACCGTTAAACGACATCGAATAAGAACGATTATAATCTTTACTTAAAAACAAATCTGCTTTATTTTGAAGTTCGATTGCAACCGGTGTGTCCGAGCCCGTTCCAGCTGGATTACGACGATCAATTACTAAAACAACAACATCTTTGGGCTTCAACATTCCCGACAATGTATCGCTGAATTGCTTGTCCCAAATCGATGCACCATTTTGCCAACGCGTAACGCGATAGTTTGTTAAATCAACATCAGAATTGGTTGGATTATACACCTCTAATGCTTTATTATTTCCACTTCCTTCAACATATTCACTAAAATACAATTCTGCACAAGGTTTAACGGTTTGTGCGTATGCAATCGTTGTCAACGAAGCCAAAGCACCCAAGAAAAGTAACTTTTTCATAATTTTTTTTTTGCAAAAATCTCAAATAAATCGTGCATTATCAAAAATCCAAGCCGATTCTATGTCAATTTTACAAATAATTAATGACTTAATTTTAATTTCGTGCATAGAACTCACATTAGATTAAAGAATTTGTTACAATAAAATGCATCCGTTAAGGAATTTCGCAGTCGTTTAATTCCCAAACCGGTTCCATTTTTCCATATTTATTTCCAAACCAAAATCTCACATGCGATTAAAAAAAATCCTATTTTCGTTCATTCCAATTCTGGTTTTATTTTCTTGTAAACCACCTGCTTGGAAGGTGAAATCTGCAAAGAATTTGACCAATTCAAATGAAACTATTTCAAGTAAAGATCCTGAAATAGAAAGTTGGTTAAATACATATAAAGACAGCGTTAATAAATTAATGTCGAAAGTCATTGCTAACACTCAAGATGATTTACTTTCAGCAAGATCGAGGGGAAAAATCAATCAAGAAACTGAAAATCAAGCGAATCTCGGTAGAATTGCAGCGGACTATGTTCAACAAGCCGCTGATAATTACATGCTATCTCAGTACGGTTCATTATCTCATTTTACTGTTTTAAACCACATGGGTTTACGCAATTCAATTTTCAAAGGAGACATTACATTGGGCAAAGTATTTGAGGTAATGCCTTTTGATAACGAATTGGTTGTCTTACAATTAACTGGTAGTCAATGTGATTCTTTATTCAATTTTATTGCCCAATTAGGTGGTTCTCCCATTTCAAGTTTAGAATTAACGAATAATGATACAACCTACACCGATGTAAAAGTTAGAGGATTAAATTTTGACTCTCGTAAAACGTATTTTGTTGCAACAAGTGACTTTCTATTGGGAGGTGGTGATAATTTCATTATGCTAAAACATCCCAAAAAAATAATCAAAACAGGACTCTTGATCCGAGATGTTTTAATTGAGGGTTTTCAAAATGAATTCAAGCAAACCGGAAAAATAGACCCCAGATCCATTTCGCGCATTCACCATATTTCAAAGAAAAACTAAGATGACTTCCCGTAAAAAATTTATCAAGCAGTCCACATTATTGGTTACCGGTGGAATTTTTGGGTTGAATCGTGTTCAAGCCGCTAAAATTCAAGTACAAACGAATGATTCTATCAAAATTGATAGAAGTGAATTTTTAGGAAACATATTTCAATTAACCGAAAACTCTAGTTTAAACAGCAAATTCAATGAACATGTGTCAATTTATCATTTAACTGATGACGGCTGGCAATTTTCTAATCGAAATACAAAAAAACAAACGGTAACAATTCTGCATACCAATGATTTTCACAGCAGATTTGAAGCATTTGAATCTCAAAATAAACGTTGGGGAAATCAAGGTGGAATTGCACGTATGAAAGATCTAATTGATCAAGAACGATTCATTGACTCCGATTTATTGCTTTTTGATAGTGGGGATGTTTTTCAAGGCACTCCCTATTTCAATGTATTTAAAGGTCATCCCGAACTAGAATGGATGAATAAAGTGGGGTATGATGCGACTACTATTGGAAATCATGACTTTGATTTAGGAATTGACCATTTGCATCAAATCCGTATGCAGTATAATACACCTACCTTAAATTGTAATTATACACTTGATTTAAAGTGGGCAGAGAAAAACTTAATCAAGCCATTTAAAATAATTGAAAGAAAGGGAATTAAAATTGGTGTAACCGGCGTTGGTATAGATCTTAAAGGTTTACTTTCCGAAAATAGTTATTCGGGAATTTCGTATAACGACCCAATTGAAATTCTCCAAAAAACGGTTGACCATTTGAGGAATTCTGAAAAATGTGATTTGGTGATTGTATTATCTCATTTGGGTTATAAGTATGAAAACGACAAAATGGATGATCTAAAACTTGCTTCTAAAACTCATGGAATCGATGCCATTCTAGGAGGACATACGCACACATTCCTAGATAAACCCACAATGGTTAAAAATGTAAAAGGAAAGAGAGTGATCGTAAATCAAGCTGGTTGGGCTGGACTTCGATTAGGAAAATTGGTTTTTGCAATTTAGTTGTTTGGTCAAAGAGTTACTTCAAGTAGTATTTTAAATAGTTACTCTTAGTAGTTACTTAAATTAGTTACTTAACTTGGTTGATCAAAATGGTTACTTGAATTAGCGGAATAAAGTAATTACCCAAATAAATGATCAAGAAAGTTGCTTAAAGTAATTACTCAAAAAAGTGGCGCTAAAATAATTAAATCAGTTTCTACATATTACCCGTTTTATAGAATTACCTTTGTGGATTATTTGAATCCCCACACACAAAACAAAAGTAACTTGAACAAAGAAGAAGAATTTGAATTAGAAGAAGGATGGTTTGAGCACCATGCATTTACGGTAGATCCTGGGCAAGAACCTATGAGAATTGACCGGTGGCTTATGCATAAAATTGCCAATGCCTCTCGAACAAAAATTCAAGCTGGAATCGAAGCAGGTTGTGTCCTAGTAAATAATAAAGTTGTTAAAAGTAATTATAAAATTAAGCCCCTCGAAGATGTTCGTGTGGTAATGACAACTGAACCTCGAGACACCGAAGTATATCCGGAAGATATACCTTTAAATATTATTTATGAGGACGATCACGTGGCTGTTATCAACAAAGTTGCAGGTATGGTTGTTCATCCAGGTTTTAATAATTATTCAGGCACTTTGGTTAATGCCTTGTTACATCACTTTGGCAACCTTCCACAAAAGCAAGCGGAACACCGTCCTGGACTTGTTCATCGAATTGATAAAGACACCTCTGGTTTATTGGTCATTGGAAAAACCGAATTTGCTTTAAGTCATTTGGGAAAGCAGTTTTTTGAACATTCAATTCACCGAAGATATTGGGCATTGGTTTGGGGAGAAATTGCAGAAGATTCAGGTACCATTCAAGGGTATCTATCGAGAGATCCAGCAGATAGAAGAAAATCAAAACATTACACAGACCCAGAAAAAGGGAAAATTGCTATCACACATTTTAAAGTTTTAAAGCGTTTTCAATTTCTTACGTTAGTGGAATGTAATCTTGAAACAGGAAGAACGCATCAAATTCGAGCTCATTTCTCTGCAATGGGTCATCCGTTATTTTCAGATGAAATGTATGGTGGACGCGAATTAGTTAGAGGAAGCAGTATTCCAAAATTCAAACAGTTTATTCATAATTGTTTCACGGTGATGCCTCGTCAAGCATTACACGCTAAAGAACTTGGATTTGTACATCCAAAAACAGGTGATTACAAGCAATTTTCCGCAGATTTACCTCAGGATTTCAATAACTTATTATTAAAAATTGAGCAATTTAGTCTTTGATGAATTATTCAAGAGTTTTTATTTTGGATACAACTAAAGGACTCTAATAAACTCAAGCTCAATTACACAAACTATTCATTTCGACTATATTCAAGTCATTTTAATACTTTTAATTCTTTGAATTATAGTTTTCATATCAATTCTTTGAGTATCAGAAATATATACCTGAAAATACACTTAAAATTTATCTACATTTGGCTTCTAAATTAATAACAAAGCCTATGTTTAAAACAAGACAAAATGAAATTATTCAAAAAACTGGCGCTCTGATTTTAGGTGCAATGGCTTTTTTGAGTTCTTCAAATTTGTTCGGACAATCTATTTGTTCGGCAACGAATTCTTATGGATGCTCAATTGATTGGTTCGATGGGGTTACCATTAAAAACAGTTCAGGACAAACCGCATCTTTTACGGGATTAACTTGTTCAAATACTGGCGCTACGAATAAGCTTCTTACTACATCTCCCTGCATAGACATTATGCCCGGTGAAGAAATAGAAATGACCATCTCCAACGGTTGCTCTTATAGCGAATGGGCAGGTGTTTGGTTAGATTTGAACCGCGATAATCAGTTGCAAAAAGAAGAGTGTTTATCAGGCGCAAGCGGCCCTTTTGGTAAAGTTCCAGCTTATAGCTCTTCTACCGTAAAAATTAAAGTCCCATGTATTTCAAGTGCTTCAGGAAGCGCAATTTTACGTGTACGTTGTCTATATAGTAGCTTGACTGCAAATATGGGATGTGGTACTTTGAGTGATTATGGGAACATCCTAGACCTTGAAGTAAACATTCTAAAAGTCCCTGCTCCTACAGCAACATTTACTGTTCCTACTTCAAATAATTATATTAAAGCTCCTATAAAATTCCCAGCTAATGGTGGTGGTTTATGGAATTACACATGGACTTTTGACCAGGCGTCTAAAGTGATCAGTGACAATACATCTCAAGGTGTTGCATCTTGGAACACAGCAGGAACATATGATGTTTCATTGAAAGTTGATTTCTGCGGAATTAAAGATTCCGCCACAAAAACAGTCAAAATTGTTGCTCCTACTATAGCACCAAATGCAGATTTCATTGCAAGTACTAACGAAATTGAATTGGGATATGACTTGCAATTATTGGATTTATCAGATAATGGTGCGCATACTTGGAACTGGGAAATCTATTCACCAACGGGTATCGACGATCAATTCCCAACAGACCAAAATCCTAAGGTAACTTTCAGTGAATTAGGATTCTATAATATCTGTCTTACATCTACAAACGACGTGGGATCATCAAAGAAATTCTGTAAATCTAAATACATTGAAGTACTTCCAACTTTGGACAACTACATGGGGCCACAAAAAATTAGTGATACCCGATACGGAAGATTATTTGATCATGCTGGTCCAAGTGGTGATTATTCCAATGGCCGAAAACCATCAATCGACTATTTCAAAATTGTCCCATGCGGTGCTAAAGAAATCCGTTTGAAATTCAAAGATCTAAAATTAGCTGATGCTGGTGATAAGTTGAGAATCTACGACTCCGATGAGTCTGACCCTAACAAAGAACTTACTGGTGCTGATGGTATCAATGGTTTGAATTATCAATTGTGGGATACTACAATTATCAAATGTAGTTCTGGTGCAGTATTTATTACTTTCGAAACAAATGGATCTGGGGTTGATAGAGGATTCAATATCGAGTGGGATTCTGACTTAAATACGCCTACTTTACCTAATGCAAAATGGGAAAGTGATTACACAAGCATTGGAACTGGCGTTCAATTGGATTTCAAAAACAAAACAGATAACACCAAGGGTGTTCCAAGTTATACTTGGGAAATTGATGGTGTTCAAGAAAGCGCGTCCGACGAGTTTTCATATACATTCCAGAATACTGGAACGTTTAATGTATGTTTAATCGCAAATACATGTACCGGTTCAGATACGTTTTGTAATAATGTAACCGTAGCTACTCCTACATCAGCATTAGATGTTGATTTCAAGGCAGACAACTTGCGACCAAACATCGGTCAAATTGTTAGCTTTACTACCAAAACTAACTATGCGGATGTGTTAGAATGGAGCATTTTTCCTACTACTTTCAAATATGAAAATGGAACTACTTCAAAAAGTAAAAACCCACAAATTTCATTCACCGCAGGTGGATCTTATACTTTCACATTATCAGCTTACAACTACGCGGGTGGAAGAACAAATACTGAAAAGAAAGTAATTAAAAACAAATACGTAGTTTGTTTAGATTACTGTATTCCTATAACCAACCTAACTTCTAAAGACGTATCTATTAGCAACGTTGAGTTAACTGATCAAAATAGTCGTTACTTAGTTAAAAATCAAAGCGAACCTGCAATTTCATATACATTTAACGACCAAATAAAGCCCGCTAAAGTAACTTTTGGTGGTACTTACAACTTGTTAATTTCACGCAAAACAAGCTCAAATCCATTAAATTATAAAGCTTGGATCGATTGGAACATCGATGGTGATTTTGACGATGCAAATGAAGAAGTATTGAGTTCTGGTACAATTTCTAGCACAAGTACAACTGCTTCTTTCACCGTGCCAAATATTAGCAATTGTTTCCCTGGAATCACTCGTTTGCGTGTAGCCGCTTCTTATGGATCACTTTCAAACTCTCCTTGTGGTGTTAATCAAGTGGGTGAATTTGAAGACTACCAAATTGAATTGGTAAATGATAACCAAACTCCAGTAATCACATTGATTGGTTCAGACACCGTTCGCGTAGAAAAATCAAACACCTTATGTTACCAAGAAATTGCAAAAACCACATTCAGTGCATCCGATGCAACCGAAGGTGATATTTCAAACATGGTTACATTTAAATCTGATTTAGACTGTTCTTCGGCAGGTATTTACTCTATTGAATTGAATGTTGAAGACGCTTCTGGAAATAAGGCAACTCCTGTATCTAGAACTATCATTGTAGTATTAGATAGAACTGCTCCTGTATTAACACTTCAAGGCAATGATACAATTACAATTGAACAATGTGGAACTTTTGCAGATGCTGGTGCCGTTGCATCAGATAATGTAGATGGCGATTTAAGTTCAGCAGTTAAAACTATAGGTACCGTTGACCCATCGATAGTTGGTGATTACAATATCACTTACACCGTTAGTGATGCTCAAGGAAATGCTTCGATTAAAAACAGAATTGTTAAGGTTCGCGATACTAAAAAACCAGGTATTTTCCGTCTTGGAAAACGTATTACAGACGGTATGAGCATCAATGTACAAATCAATCAGGCATTCGTAGATGATATTTATGCAATTGACGAGTGTAATGGTAATATTTTCTTGTCTGTTACCCCAGGTTTCAACGGCGTTGTAAACAACCAAGTTAGAGCCACTTATCCTATCGTATATGGAGCTAAAGATCCATCCGGGAATGAAGCTACTGAACAAGGATTTACAATCAACTATATCGTAGATGATTTCATTGCTCCCAATATTGAACTAAACACAGAAGATACCGTTATTCATAATGTCAACGAACCTTATTACTCGAGATCAGTAACACTTTCTGATAACTACTATTCTTCCAACCAAGTATCTCTAAGCAAATCAGGTTCGGTTGATCCTTACACTTTGGGATTGTATACTGAGAAATTCATTGCATCTGACCCAAGTAGCAATAAGACCACCAAAATGCGTTTTGTTAAGGTAGTAGATAAAATTGCTCCTTCAATTACCGCTCCTGCCGTTAGTGCGTGTGTTGGAACTCCATTCTGGGCAATGACAGGCTTAATTATTAAGGACAACTACTATTCTGCAGATGATTTGAAACCTTTAATCAAAGTGGTTCAACAAAATGTAAATATTTGGGAAGCGGGTGTATATTCAATTGTTTACCAAGTATCCGATCCAAGCGGTAACTTGTCAAAGACTGTGGTACGCGACGTTTATGTTAACTATCCTCCTAATTGTCAAAACACCTATATGGATGCTGCTGATTTAAATAAGCAATCGGTGAAAATCTATCCAAACCCTTCAAACGGTCAATTCAATATTGATTTTAGCCAATTGCAGTCTGAATCAACTCAAGTAATTGTACTGAATGGCATAGGACAAGTAGTTTACTCTAACGCCTTCAATTTGAATAATAGCAATAAAATCCAAATAGATTTACAAAATCTTGCTAAAGGCATTTACCGTGTTCAAATTCAAAACCAAAAACTAAATGTAATTGAATCTGTAATTGTGCATTAAGCCAATCATTCGTTCAATCCATAAAAAAAACCCATCCAAATGGATGGGTTTTTTTTATTATATCTCGTTATAAAGAGAGTTAAAATAGCTGTAATCTTATTCGTAAGTCAATTCAATCTTATTACTTCTTGGAACCGATTGACAAGTCAATACAAAGCCATCAGAAATTTCTTTATCACTTAAACCTTCCCTCTCCATCATATGTACAGATCCTGAATGAACTTTTGCTCTACAAGTAGTGCATACACCAACCGTACAAGAATAAGGAGGATCAATCCCCTGTTTCATTGCAGCATTGAGCACTGTAGTGTTCTTATCGCATGTTATTACATGTGTTTTACCATAAACGTGCAATGTAATTTCGGCTGTTCCTGAAAAATCATCAGAAGTTGAAGTAGATAATGCAGCCACTTCTTCTTCGGTCTTTCTAGAAGTTGGAGCAGTAAAATATTCAATGTGGATTCGCTCTGCTGGAATTGAGATACCCATTAAACCATTTTTGATTACTTCCATCATCGGACCAGGCCCGCAAATAAAGTACTCGTAATAATCAAACGATCCACCAATTTTGGTTTTAACAATGGATTGTACCTTTTCTTCTGTTAATTGTCCCTTTAGTCCAAACCAAGTAAAAGGCGCTTTATCAAAGCTCAACAAGACTTTAAATCTTCCATTGAATTTACCTTCCATTTCATTCAACAAGGTCTTGAAAATTACCGATTCTGGATCGCGATTTGCGTATATCAAAGTCACATTACTTTGTGGTTCATCTTTCAAAACGGCCTTGGCAATACCTAAAACGGGTGTGATACCACTACCACCAGCAAACAACACGTAATTTTTGGCAACACTCAATTCAGGAGTAACCGTAAATTTTCCCAAAGGTGGCATTACCTGCATGATATCCCCCTCACTAATCTGGGAGTTCATGTAGTTACTCATTTTACCACCTTCAACCTTCTTCACTGTTACAGCGGGTTGGGAATCAACACCTGCATAGGTACACAAAGAATAAGATCTGCGAACCTTTTCTCCAGCAATTTCAGCTTCAAATGTCAAATATTGACCTGCTGTATATGCAAATTCCGAACTTAAATTTTCGGGAATTTCAAAATAGAATGTTGTTGCATCAGCTGTTTCTTTAACAGTTTTTGATACTTTTAATGGAAAAAATCCTTGACTCATAATACTACAACAAAATTAGTCATTCAAATTCAATTTCCACTAAATAAGACATCCAGTTTTCTAATTGTAGAACTTTAATTCAATAAGTGTGAAATTGCACATCTATGTTAGATGCCTATTTCACCCCAATTAATGATTCTATTTACCTTCCGTTTAAAGGGAAAAAATCAACCCTAGGCGCAAAAATCAAACTACATACCACCTCGTTTCCTAAACTAAACAGATCGAAAATAGCGTTGTTTGGACTTGGCGATTCCGCAGATCTAATACGAACTCAATTATATAATTTAAACTGGCGTTTCGACAATTTGGAAATTGTTGATCTAGGCAATATTGTTGGCACAACAGATCCAAAACAACGTGAATTCGCATTTTCTGAAGCCTTAGGCGAATTAAATCAGTTAAACATTAACTGCATTATTTTGGGGGATGTAGAAGGCATGCTTTTCTCGCATTACCATGCATACAGAAACCACTCAGAGCCCATTGAAATAGTCAATATTTGTAATGGTTTAACATTTGATAGTGGAACTGAACTTTACCGTATCGTTTCACACGATAAAAATCATCACTTATTTAATATTGATTTCGTAGGAACTCAAGCATATAACATCAGTTCAAACACCGCATCTATCCTGGAAAAACTCTATTTTGAAAACCACCGCTTGGGTAATATCAGAGCTCAAATTGAAGAAACTGAACCTGTACTTCGTTCTTCACATTTGATGATGTTTGACCTAAATTCAATACGTTCATCCGATGCAAACGCACTATCTAATCCATCTCCAAACGGACTTTATGCAGAAGAAGCTGCTAAAATTGCCCGTTATGCAGGACTATCAAACAAATTAAGCTCTGCTTATTTTTACGGTTGTGATTTAAACAATCCGAAATTCTCCGAGAATCAAATCCAGCAAACCGCATTACTCGTAGCCCAAATGATTTGGTATTATATCGAAGGATTTACAACCAGATACAATGACCACCCTCAACCAGGCGATACTGATTTCTTAATTTACCGAAATAAACTTGAAAATACTGGCCACGAAATTACCTTCTACAAAAGTAGAAAGAGTAATCGCTGGTGGATGGAAATTCCGCACCCATACGATAATAACTCCTTCTATATTGGTTGCTCTTATAATGATTATGTAATGGTGAGTAACGGCGAAATGCCTGATCGCTGGTGGAGAGCTTACCAACGATTAATCTAAAGAGTATAAAATTACTTTAACTTAACCGATCCAGTCGTAAAATCATAACTACCAAAAACACCTATAGCACCTTCGCTAAAATTCGAATTATACAATATGGGTTCTTGAAATGGATTTTCATCATCTTGCCATTGAACCAGATACAAATCGCGATACGCCTTATCCATAGTGTAAATCGCGCCTCTTAGTTCGGTCAATTTAAAGGGTCCATTCAAACCAAATCCAGAATAGAAATTAGTGCGCTTGAAGAATACCAATGGTTTGTTACCCTCGCCTTCCTGCATCTCTTCATTGAAATATAACTCAAATTGTGATTCTTGTCCCAATACATTTTGTGCTGCACCTTCTAATTGCGGTGAAACATAAAAACCTTCATTTAATCCTTTGTAAGCGAATTCAATCGTAACAGGATTAAGGGTATATGTAGGACCTCCCCATGGATCTGTTTCTTCATAAGGCTTTCCTAATGTAGCAAAATTTACACTTAAGTTACTAAAATCAGCCAAGGGAGGAATGGTTGATTGCGCCTTATGTACTTGACCGTTCTTCATATAAACACGTAGTTCATATTTATGCAAAGGCACAAGCGATACATTCTTTAATAACAACTGATACAGTCCCAAACCGGTGTGCCCGAACGTATCTTTGGTACCTACATTCAGATCCTCTAGAACCAACGTTGCATCGGCAATATGCTCAATAGTGTTATCTGGAACGCCATAATAAGGCTTAGTGTAATTTAACTTGGCCTCAACAAAATTGGATTTAGGCGTCATTAGGCAGGTGATTACTGGCTTTTTGACAAATTTGGGTGGATCAACTTCCGCATCCTGTTCACAGCCAACAAAAAACACACTAATTGCAACTATTAAGAACGTATTCAACGAACCGTTCATAAACTTCCCCAAATAACTAAACGCATCTACAATACGAAATTGAAATGTATGATTAGTATAAGTTGGGATATTATTTTTCGAATTTCTAACTAACATCTGAATAATTATTTTTATTTAAAATTAACTGAATAGGTAATTGAATAAACAATCAGAATTATAAATCTCTTGATAATTGTTTTTATTTAAACTTAAATGAATAGGTAATCGATGGAATTACCGGAAACAATGAAATTTTCTTTAATTTCAACTCATTTGGATTAGGTCCATCCCAATCATATCCCCCATAATAAAAAAATGGATTGGCCCGATTGTATGCGTTATATACACTAAATTCCCAAGTTTGAACGCCTAACTTCTTAGTTTTGCTAAATTGTAAACCAAAGTCCAAACGATGATACGCTTCCATCCTAAAGCTATTTCTTGAACCGTAATCAATATAAGAACCTGGAAATTGAACTTCTGGACTCCAAATAAATGGGAATTGACTCATTTGATGACCTGTAGCAGGTATAATTCCTTGTGGCGCTGTAATGGCATTTCCTGTTCCGTAAACCCAAGTTGCAGAGGCAGTTAAATGTTTGGATATTTTATAAATACCCACAACAGAAACATCATGTCTTCTATCGTATTTAGCATTAAATACTTTACCTCCGTTCAACTCATCAAACTGCAATTGCGTCCAACTCAATGTATAACCAACCCAACCTGTAAGTTTACCCATTTGCTTTTGTAAAAAAAGTTCAGTTCCATAACTCCAGCCACGACCTGCAGTTACTTTCTTTTCCCAAGAACGACTGTCTGTTGGTGCTTGAGGGTCAAATAAATCTTCATCTAGTAAGAATGAAGCCCCATCACGGTACTGAATCATGTTAGTCATGGTTTTATAATATCCTTCCAAACTCAAACTAAATCCTTTCTTGAAATCTTTAGCCAACCCTGCCGCTACTTGTTGGCTCCTCATTGGTTTAATGTTTTCAGTTGCAGGAACCCATAAATCAGTGGGCAACGAAATCCCGGAATTACTCAAAAGATGTATGTATTGATTCATTAAAGCATAGGAAGCCTTAAATGAAAGATCTTTTTGAATATTATATGAACCTGAAAATCTCGGTTCTGGGAACAAATATTGTTTTTTACCCACTAGATAATGACTCAATCGGAACCCGGGGAATACTGTCACTTTTTTATTAATTCTCCATTGATCCTCAATATAAACACCGCTCTCATAATTGGTAATTGTTTGAATTGCGCGATCCAAAGCATTAGTTTGTCCAAATTTAACAACCACCGCTCCTGGTCTAAATTGATGCATTATGGTTGAAAATCCATATCTAATCGAATGACCAGGTAGTGGTCGCCAATCAAAATCGGCCTTCACCCCATAATCGGTTATTAGACTTGTGTAGTTGAGTAAAAATGTATCCTCTGGTGCATAATTCTCAACACCAATTCCCAAATTATAATGACTGTAAATCAGAGAAGTGTTTACAAACAATTTAGGATTAAATAAATGATTCCAACGCGCAGTAAGTGTTCTATTTCCCCAACCAAAATCAGAATCAAATCGCGAGGTCTTTTCCTTAACTCCGGTGTAAAATTTATCTTGTCCAAAATAACCGCTCACATACAACTTGTCTTTATCACTAAGTATATAATTCGCCTTTGCATTAAAATCATAAAAGAAATATCCGCCTGTGTTTCCACCACTTTGGGCCATAATGATTGGCTGAACCAATAAATCTATATAGGTTCTTCTTCCTGAAATCATGAAAGAACTTTTTCCCTTTTTTAATGGCCCTTCCACCAGAAAGCGAGAGCTAATTAAACCAATTCCAATTTCACCCGTAGTACGTTGATTATTACCTTCTTTCATGGTCAAATCAATAACACTTGATAATCTTCCGCCATAACGAGCTGGGAAACCACCTTTCACAAGCTCCACCGATTTTAAAGCATCACCATTGAACACACTAAAAAAACCAAATAAATGCGAAGCATTGTAAACCACAGCCTCATCGAGAATCAACAAATTCTGATCTGGACCACCTCCGCGCACATAAATTCCACTTTGCCCCTCACTCCCTTTTTGAACACCTGGTAATAATTGAATTACTTTCAACACATCCTTCTCGCCCAAAAGTGCAGGTATTTCTTTTATCTGGTTCACCGGAATCTCAATTCGACTCATCTCCACCTTGTCTGCAATGGTTTTCCGCACTTTGATATTCACCGTATCTATTCGCTCAACATCCTTAGCAAACTGCTTGAGTTCAAAATTTACAAAACTGTCGATTTGTCCCGACCAAGAAAAACTATCCATTTGAAAAGTGGGATAATTTGCCACAACAGATTTATAAATATTTGTTGTGTTTCGGGGGATGGTAATCGAGTAAAAACCGTATTTATTTGTTGCTGTAATCACACCATTTGGAAGCACAGCTACATTCACACCACCCAACATTTCACCACTGTTTTGGTCTTTTACAAAACCTGAAATAGTGACCGTGTTTCTTTTATTTGTTGAATTTATTTTGGTGGATGGATCTTCAGCCTGTGAATATGAAACTTGAAACGAAGAAAATACCAAAATGGTTGGAAAAAGAAAAAAAGCAAAAGAACGAACCCTCGTTCGAATTTGGGGGTAAAATAACATCATAAATTTTAAGAATCGAGTGTACAACAACAAAACGGATACTATCCCCCAAAGGTTACAAAAAAAAATTACAAAAGATGATTTATTTATTGTCTACAACAATTGTTTACTGGGATTAAATAATAGAGCCACGGCTAAAGATGTTGAATAAATACGAATTCAATCGCAACGATAAATTGAATTACCGTTTACTGTATCATTCATTTTCAGCGAACTATATCGCTACTGGCGCTTTGATTGCAGGCCAAGGATCGTAGCCTTCCAATTTAAAATCCTCGTATTTGAAATCAAATAGATTTTCCACTTCAGGATTTAAATTCATATTGGGATAAGGTTTCTCTTGTCTGGAAAGTTGTAATTGAACTTGATCAAAATGATTCGTATATATATGTGCATCCCCAAATGTATGTACAAAATCACCCGGTTTTAAACCAGTAACTTGAGCCATCATCAAGGTCAACAAAGCATAACTCGCAATGTTAAAGGGTACACCTAAAAATAAATCTGCACTCCTTTGATATAGTTGACAACTTAGTTTTCCATCGGCAACATAAAACTGAAACAAGGTATGACAAGGCATTAATGCCATCTTATCCAATTCTCCAACATTCCAAGCATTCACTAAAATTCTACGAGAATCAGGTTGATGCTTAATTAAATTCAATGCATCTTGAATCTGATCAATAATTTTCCCATCTTTTGATTCCCAACTGCGCCATTGTTTACCATAAACAGGACCCAATTCTCCATTCTCATCAGCCCATTCATCCCAAATACTGACTCCATTTTCTTTCAAATAGGCAATATTGGTCTCCCCTTTTAAAAACCAGAGTAATTCGTGAATGATGCTTTTTAAATGTACTTTTTTAGTTGTTATCAAAGGAAATCCTTCTTCCAAATTGAAACGCAATTGTCCGCCGAAAACAGAAATGGTGCCCGTACCCGTTCTATCGGTTTTGCGCGTGCCATTTTCCATCACATGCCTTAAAAAAGTTTCATACTGATTCCAAGAATTTGCCATAATTAATCACAAATTTAATCGTTCAAAGTATTTCTTAAATCATTTAATCAAAGAATTATAAGAATATGACTCCATACGATTCCTTCCCTTTCAACGTATTTGTAGGATAGTTAATCGCAATATTTGCAACAAGACAAATAAATTACTTCAAGATATCCTGTAAAATATCTTATTTTTGCACGCTGATAAGAAAATCAATTATGGCTGAAATCATCACCTTGCCTAAAATGAGCGATACCATGACCGAAGGGGTCATCGTTCGTTGGACTGTTAAAGTAGGCGATTCTGTAAAAAGCGGAGATATTATTGCAGAGGTTGAAACGGATAAAGCAACCATGGATATGGAAGTTT
>JACCDS011545731.1_pt1 | contig 22908 bp, 18 predicted proteins | sample 7446441 | NCBI WGS metagenome assembly JACCDS01 (sample SAMN15323445, study PRJNA562643) | freshwater metagenome | isolation source: river surface water | place: USA:Blue River Watershed | collected 2017-08-17 | reverse complement strand
TCCAGCACCTTAAATAGTTAAAGATGCCAAACATTCTTTGTATAAATCAACTGTAAAAGCCATGCCAGAACCCGCTAGGGTAGCGGATGACCCTATTTGAAAAAGTACCTTTCCGTCGTAAAAATGATAATAGATATCTCTTGCCGCATCCAAACAAGCAAAAGTAGTATTCAAATTTTTGGCTTTACGCTCTCCTTGAACAGCAATGTAACCACGATCAAACAATTTATTGAGTTCCAATAAATAATCTGGTTTTACCAAATTGTCACTATCAATAATTGTAAGTCGGTCGTGTAGGCGCTGAAAATGCTCAATTGCATAAAAGTGCGATTTGGTATTGCTCGCCAACGTTTCAGGGGGGCGAAGTACAATTACCTTATCGTTATTGAAATTTAAGTTACTCACGTCGCACTTATCCGCTACAATATAAATCAAGTAATTACTGTATTGTAATTGTAAAAGCGATTCAATAACCGGAGGAAGGGTGTGCGTTTGTTCATACGCTGTTACAATGACGGCATAATCCGCTTGTGTGTCGGATACTAATTTTGTAGCCGATGGCCTTTTTTTGGGTTTACATACATAAATAATATACAATACTATTGGCATAATCAAATTGTATCCAATGAGTATCTGTAATGTAATCCAGAGAAAATAAAAGAAGTTATTGAACATGTTTCTTGCGTTTTTTTCTGCTTTTTAGTTTCCAAATAATGCGCTGTAGCCTTGATTTTTTCTGTGCTACTTTATTCAGTATCCAACCGGCAAATTGTCCGTCTAGCTCTTTTAAATAGTTGATTCGTAATTGTTTTGCACCATCAATACTATAATTGGCAAGGTACACGCTGACAATTTTGTTGCTCAATACCAACCATTCTTTGGCTTTATTCAGCGCTTCCAATGAGGGTGTGTCTATTATAATTAAATCAAATGCATTTGCTAGCAACTCCATTTGTGTTCGGATGAATTGCTCACTACAAAGTTCGTAGAGCGATACATCACCTCCTTTATTACCCAAAATGGTCACATTGCTTGAGCTAGCAAGTTGTGGTATCGATAAACTGCCTGTAATCAAATCCTCTACAAAAAAACTAGTTTTACTAATGTTAGTAGTGTCTGGATTTTCAAAATTGCCGTCTATAATGAGCACTTTTTTGTTTGTTACACTGTAAGCATATGCCAAACTAAGGGTTACAAATGTTTTGCCTTCTCCAGAGCTTAAACTTGTTAGTGCAACAATTTTGTTCGTTTTCAATTCTTGCTCCACTTCAAATCTTGCTGAGCGCAGTAAATCTTTGTATTTTTGAAAATCAGCATTTCCCGCACTTTTCTCCCAAACCTCTTGTAAGTTCAAGAGCGATTTTTTTAATTCAGGCAAATAGCCCAAAACGACGGTTTCTGTTTTATTGGCCAACTCTTTCGATACCTTAATGGAATCGTCCATGTAAAAAACAATAAATAGTATAATTATATAAAGTACTAGAACAATAACACCACTTGCTGCCACTAAAATCATACGTTTGGACGGTGCGGGAGGTCCGGGCATTGCCAATTCAATTTGTTTGAGGCGCAGTACAAAGCCCGATTCCATGCTCGTTTGGTTGTACTTATTCTCAATTTCAAGGTATTCTTTTTTGGCGATGTCAATTTCTGACTCTAGCGATTGAATAACAGCTTCATGTGGAACTAGTTTGTCAAAACGTTTGTATAGTTTTTCTAATTGATTGTTAACCGTAGCTACGCTATTTTTTGCCATTTCTAATTGGATTTCCAAACTCAATTTGTTGGCAATCAATGCTTCTTTGGTAGCTAACGGGTTTAAGATGTACTTATCGGTAGATAGCTGTATTTCTGAAGTTAAAACTGTTTGAAGGGAATCTATTTTAATTTTAATCTTTGGGTCGTAATTGCTTTTGATGTAATCCACGGTTGTTCTACGTAGATTTTCTTTCGTATTAATAATGTCGTTATTAATTTTGATTAAGGTATTCTCAATGTATTGCCTTTCCTTTGGATTGAATTTGTTCTCAATTTTTCGTATAGTGCCCGACATGGCAATAATTTCTTTTTCGGTACTTGCTTGTCTTTCTTCGTAGGCCGATATTTGTGCATATAAGCTTTTGGCTTGCTCGCTTAAATTCAGGATTCTGTTTTCAATTTTGTAATTTTTGAGCTTTAACAATTGACTGTTCATTGCATCTTTTCTTTCTTGCAACAAACGTTCTAAAAAGTTAACTGATTTTATTTTATTTTCTTTCGTTAAATAAGTATAATAATTAATAAATTCGGTGCAAAGTGTGTTCAACACAAAGGGTGGCATCTGCTTACTTTCCGATTCAAAATCGAGATCAATAAAGTCGCTGTTCGAAGCCCTACTTATTCCTAATTTGTTTTTTATTGCTTCTATGTCATATCCCATTGAGCCAATCAATTCGTTAACTGCACTTTCTTTTGCATTGAATAAATACAAGGGTTCTCTATTTCTATATTTATTGAGCAATAATTCGATGACTTGCTTTTTCTCTTGGTCTGAAACTGCTTGTAGCTTTTTGCTAGGTTTTCTGAATGCCGAATCGGGATGTTGTAAGTCGTTGAGCATCAATTTGTACGATACTTGATCCAGCATTTTTTTTAATTGCATGCTTTGTATCAAGTTGGCAAATTGTAGGTTGATTTGCGATTCACCCAAATCCCCTTCCGAACTGAATAAAAGCGCTTCCGATTGATCTACCAAGCCTGTAGCAATTCTAGCTTTCGCAGAATACGAATCGGGCATTTTTTTGGTCAATGTAAGGGTTACAAATACAGCCGCTGCGGCTGTTAGCAGCATAGCATACTTTTGTTTGTAAATGAGGTATACAAAATTTTTGAATTCCATTTAGCGTATATCTTCTAATTTTTTTCCAATAAGTTCTTCCAAATTTATTTTAGCCATATATAGGGCTGCTTCAGATGCAATGATGTTTTGTTGTATTTCGGTATACGAAATCAACGCTTTACTATAAGAGTCAAAATTTTCCTCAGCTTTTTCATATTTGTATTTGATTAATTTGTAGCTCGCAAAAATTTCCACTGCATTTTGGTTTTGTACTTTTAAAGTAATGGCTTGTTGCAAATATTTAATGTATCTGCTTCTTACATCACTTTCGAGGGATATGTAATAGTCGTCTCTACTTAGCAAGGCCATTGTATAGTCGTCCTTTGATTGCCTGACTGAATATTTTTTTTGTAATAAACCGGCTAAATTTACCGACATAGATGCCTGATAGCCTGATAAAGATAATCCTGTAAGTGTAGTGGTGTTTGATGGGCTATAGGAGGCCGAAAAACTTACAAAATCAAGCCATGAATTTTTTACTTTCTTAATGTTGTCATCCGCCATTTTTACCTTTAATTCAATACTTTTCGATTTTGGATAATTCAGTTTTGCCAAAGCAATCAACTTACTAATAAATGGCTCCGAAATTTCGGGCAAAAAATATCCTTGTGCCCTCGTAAGGGCTGGAAGCAGTAATAGTAAAGTAAGTAATGGTAGCGCCGTTTTTTTCAACATTCTTGTATATGCGTTAAAGATAAAAATTAAGTTACAATACGTGTTAATTGATTTTTTAAATAAAAGTATGGATATAAGCTATTTTGGTTTGTTTTTTGTTTACAAATTGAATTGTTGTTAGGATAAAATAAAAAAATAATTGGTAAACTGAAAGTAGGCTAAAATACACAAAAAATACATTTCGATGTTTGATTGTCAGTAGTATTACAAAACTGCTCTTTTTTTATATTGTATTCAGACATTTTTCAAATGATTTTTTGATTGGATAAAAGTAACGCCGGAATAACCTGTATCGACAAATGATGCTTCCTCATTATCTTTGAAACAATTCTACTTTTTGCCAAAAAGCCCATTATGTCTTTAAAAGAGTCCATTAAAAAAAATCCTGCCCTTAAAAAAATCATCCATTGGCTACTCATTCCTTCCGGTGAAGCTAGGCCTAGGCTGTGGGTAGCTTATTTACTCAATCCTTTTTTGCACAAGAAAAGTTGGTCAGCAACCGTTCGTTGGCGCACTAGAATGGATGTATTACCTTTCAACCGGTTTGAATTGGGCTCAAAATCTGTGATTGAAGATTTTTGTACCATCAACAACGGAGTTGGCGATGTGCTTATTGGTAGCAACACCCTCATTGGTATGAGTAATGTAATAATTGGGCCTGTTACTATTGGTAACAACGTCATTTTTGCCCAAAATATAGTGGTTAGCGCACTCAATCACGAGTATCGGAATATTGTTCCACCAATTAAAGATCAGCCCATTATTACCGCACCCATTGTAATTGAGGACGATTGTTGGATAGCCGCCAATGCCGTAATTACTTCGGGCGTTACTATTGGCAAACACAGTGTAGTGGCAGCGGGTGCTGTGGTAACCAAAAGTATTCCGCCTTATTCGGTGGCAGTGGGTAATCCGGCTAAAATATTAAAACAATATAGTTTTGAGCAACAGCAATGGTTGCGTGTTTAAAATACAGAATTGATAACTCAATTGACCATTCTTTGTTTTTCCACAATGCACATTTACATTGTGTTGTACTCGAAATTGCAGGCAAATAGGGTGTTTTATATTATTTTTAAATAAGTACGAATATGATGGAGTTGAGCAATAGCAATTATACCGAAGATGATATTAAAAGTCTCGATTGGCGCGAACACATTCGTTTGAGGCCGGGTATGTATATTGGTAAACTTGGCGATGGCGCGGCTCCCGACGATGGTATTTATGTATTGATGAAGGAAGTAATCGATAACTGTATCGATGAACACATGATGGGCAACGGACGCCACATTGACATTGCTTTTAAAGGTAAGCAAGTTACTATTCGCGACTATGGTAGGGGCATTCCTTTGGGTAAATTGGTAGATGTAGTGAGCAAAATCAATACCGGTGCCAAATACGATAGCAAAGCATTTCAAAAAAGTGTTGGTTTAAATGGGGTTGGTACCAAAGCAGTTAATGCCCTTAGTAGCTACTTTAAAGTAACCGCTTTTCGCGAAAAAAAAGAACGTACTGCGGAGTTTGAACGTGGGATACTAACCAAAGAAGGTGCCGAAACAGCTACTTCTGAAGACAATGGTACCGAAGTAACATTTATTCCCGACGATACCGTTTTTAAAAATTTTCAATGGCGGTTCGATTATATTGAAACGCAGTTGTGGAATTACTGCTATTTAAATGCCGGCTTGGTTATCAATTTCAACGGCAAACGTTTTGTAAGCAAAAATGGCTTACTCGATTTGCTTAAAAAACGTACCAACGAAGACGAATTACGCTATCCTATTATCCATCTTAAAGGGGAAGATATAGAAGTGGCCATTAGCCACAATGGCGATTATGGAGAAGATATTTACTCCTTTGTTAATGGACAGTACACCACACAAGGCGGCACTCACCAACAAGCCTTTAGAGAAGCATTTGTAAAAGTAGTACGCGATTTTTTTAAAAAGGAATACGATGTAGCCGATATCAGGCAAAGTATTGTGGCTGCGGTGGCTGTGCGTGTGCAAGAACCGGTTTTTGAAAGCCAAACCAAAACCAAATTGGGCTCGCAATATGTTACAGAAGGCGGACAAAGTATGCGGGTATTTATACAAGAGTTCCTCGGTAGAGAGCTCGATAATTTTTTGCATCGCAATGCCTCAGTGGCAGAAGCTTTGAAAAAAAGAATTGAACAAAGCGAAAAGGAACGCAAAGAACTGAGCGGCATCCGAAAATTGGCTAACGATAGAGCCAAAAAAGCCAATTTGCACAACAAAAAATTGCGCGATTGCAGAGTCCATTTTAACGAAGAACCTCCGGTAAAAAACAGAGAGGAGTTTATTGCGAACCAAAAAAACACCACCATCTTTATTACAGAGGGCGATAGTGCTAGCGGAAGCATTACCAAAGCTCGTAATGTAGATACCCAATCGGTATTTAGCTTGCGGGGTAAACCGCTGAACAGTTTTGGTTTAACCAAAAAAGTAGTGTACGAAAATGAAGAATTCAATCTCTTGCAGCATGCCTTAAATATAGAAGATGGCTTGGAAAGTTTGCGATACAACAATGTGGTGATTGCTACCGATGCCGATGTGGATGGTATGCACATTAGGCTGTTGCTAATGACGTTTTTCTTACAATTTTTCCCCGATTTGGTGAAGCGTGGTCATGTTTATATTTTAGAAACGCCCTTGTTTAGAGTACGCAATAAACAAGAAACCATTTATTGTTACGACGAAACCGAAAAGCAAGCCGCCGTAAAAAAACTGGGAAATAAACCCGAAATAACCCGTTTTAAAGGGTTGGGCGAAATTAGTCCGGGCGAATTTGGTCGTTTTATTGGTCCTGAAATGCGTTTGCAACCCGTGGTTTTGGAACAAGGCGATCATATTCAACAATTATTGGAATATTACATGGGTAAAAATACCCCGCAACGGCAAGACTTTATTATCGACAACCTGCGTTACGAATTAGATGCTGTTGTATAGTGTGCTCCTTTTTTTACAAAACTATTGATTGAATGATACACGTTGTTTTTAACGATGCGGGCTACAAAGTGTTGCAACAGGCATTTGAATTAGATGCGTCGATGTTGGGTAGTATCTTGATAATAAAAGACAATTTTGCCGTTGGCCCAATTGCCAATATTTACGAAACCGAAGGCTACCAACTCCGTCGCGAATGGTGGAAACAATTATTGGTCAATACGCCAAACGAGCAACAAGGACAATTGGCCGATGATAAATTAACCGTACACCAACTCCTCAAAACGCTTAACGACCAACCCGAAGAAGAAGTGTGGCTGTGGATGGCGCAAAATACCCGCGATGTGTGTGGTTATTATTGGTTAGTAGGTCAGTTAGCATCGTTTCAAGGGCGTGTTCAAGTATTGTATTTAAACAACTTACCTTTTTTTAACGAAAAAGGGGCCTTGTTTTATCCTACACAACTTGGCGAAATTCAACCCAAGGAATTTCTGAAAGCCAAAAAATTGGCGCGTTGTATCACCGCTAGTGAGTTTGAACTAGATCCCGAAGAATGGGCTAAACTCTGTGCCGAAAATGCAGTACTGCGTTTGTTGGAGGGTGGCAAAAAAATAGTCGGCAAAAATGCCAATTACTTCGATAAGCAAATCATGGAATGCCTTTCTTCTGAGCCACAAAAAATGTATAAAGTACTCCAAACGTTTTCCAACAAATATCCTTTGCCCATTGAGGATACTTTTTGGATATGGCGACTCAATGCGCTTGTTGCTACTTCAAAAGTGCTTGTGGTAGACCATACTAAGAAAGATTGGAAAGACATGACCATACAACTCGCATAATCGAAACTCATAAACGTGATTTCTCTTGAATAAGCATTGGCTGCAAGTATTTATCCAACAACCTTATTTCAAGCATTTGCTCATCGCTTGCGGCTTGTTGTGCTTGTTGTTCCACATTCAGTTGGTTTTCTTAAGCTTTTACAACAACGACGACTTAAATTATATTCGTTATGCTGTTCAATTGGCTAATCATGGTCAGCTGCCGGTGCTCACCAACGACCATTTTGCTTTACGATGGGGTACCATTGTGCTTACGGCTGTTTGTATTAAAGTACTAGGATTGAATTTGTTGGCCACTTGTTGCGTTTCTCTCATTGCTATTGGCCTAACGGCTTATTGTATCAAGTGGTTAATGGTCAACGCCAATCTAGCGCAGTATGGGCTAGCATTGTTTTTGTTTTTTTTCAATTATAGCACGGTTTTTTTTGCCCATCGTGTTTTGGCCGATGTGGGTGTGGCGGCATGTGTGGCGGTGGCATATACCATGTATGCTAAGAGTAACAACGGCGCAAAGCGTTGGTCGTATGCTGTTGGCTTTGCGGGGGCGCTACTGTGGGCAGTCATCACCAAAGAAACCATTGTGATCACCATTCCTTTATGGATTTGGTTATTGACTACCGATGTACTACAAAAACAAAAACACCACTTTTGGTGGTTAGCTGTGCTGTTGTGTGTGTGTGGCATGGTTGTCTATTTGGGCATGTTTGCATGGTACACCGGTAACCCTTGGTATCGATTAACGGTATTGGAACAAAATGCCTACCTCAACGATTGCAGCTACCATTTATTGCCGATAACGGTTACGCTGCAACGCATTGGTTACCAATTGTGGCAAGCCTTTTTGTTAAATGGCAATGGACTGTATTTCTTGCCGGCTTGTTGGGCATTTGTTTACCGCAACCAAATTTTCTCCTCAGCACAAACGCACGAAAAACGTTTGGTGACAGCTTTTGTAGTGTTGTTGCTATCAAGCAATTTTATGTCGGTTTCCCTTACGGAGTATGTGCCTTTGTGCAACGATCCTCGACATTTTTACTTTGTAATGCCTTTTGCATGCATCGCAGCGTCATATATGCTTTTGTCTTATCACCAACATCCGGCTAGATGGTGGATGCTGCCTGTTTGTTACGCCATCAGCGGGTGCTTATGTGGTCTTTCTAATGCCGGCGGTGGTACTAAATGGTTGTATTTTGGGGCGGCGGTCATTTTGGGTTTGCACTTGGTTGTGCAGCAATTGGGTAACCTGAAGGTACGGCGAAAAGTAAAAAAATATTATGTATTTGCGGCTTTGTTGCTTGTTTTGGTAGTACCGGTGGCCGATTTAAGAAAGCCCATGCCAATCTTGTATCAACAACATATTCAAATTATGCAATTGCCGGTTTTTAAGCAAACCAAGCCATCGGTGGTATATACGGGCAATCAAATTACTGCCGATATCAGTTTGTTTGCTTCGCACTACCAACTTACCAATTGGCAGTTTAAAAGTGTGGATACCGCCCAAATTCCTGCTGTGCTAAAAGCCGATACCAACTATTGGGTACTTTTGCCGCTTAACGGACATTTGCAGGAAGCCAATCAAACGTTCAGTAGCGCTGCGCAATGTGCTACTTTGGGTATTCAACCCGTTTGGCAAACAGATAATTGGTTGTTGGGAACACTAACCAACCCTATAGCCCTACATACATTGAAAAAGTTTTATTCTATACATAAATAAGCACTTGAATGACCATCAATCGCATCCATCACATCGCCATCATTGCGGGCAATTATGCTGTAAGCAAGCATTTTTATACCGAAGTGTTGGGATTTACCATTTTGGCCGAAACATTTCGCGCGGAGCGCAACTCGTACAAACTCGATTTGCTTGTTAACAATACCTATCAAATAGAATTGTTTTCGTTCCCCGATAGTCGTTTAAGGGCCTCTTACCCCGAAGCACGCGGCCTACGCCACCTAGCTTTTGCAGTAAGCAACATTGACGAATGGGTTCAGCATTTGCAAAAACATGGGGTGGCAGTGCAAGCCGTTAGAATAGATGACCTAACGGGTAAAAAGTTTACTTTTTTCAACGATCCCGACGAACAACCACTCGAATTGTACGAAGAATAAACGATTGGGGCTGTGGTGGTTCAGTTCTTTGGGCGGCATTGGTTCCGGCTGGTTGGGCTGTAGTCCTCGCCCAATCGCCCTGCGGTTGTTGGGCTGTGGGCTACTTGCCTACCATCCGGCAGCCTTTCAAGTTACAACCTTTGGGCAGCTAATCCATAGATTGACCGCACCCAAAAGGCAATAAGTAACCCAAACTTGTCGTTTCAGAAGCAGTTTGTGTTGATTGTTCAGAATGAATGAGCGGTATTTTTAGAGTGAAACGAGGCGGATTTTGCGGCCATAGTCTAAACGCCTAAGGCGAAAAATCCAACAAAGTTGCAGCCCAACAAAATGCCATCAGGAATATCGAATAAAGAATTCAAACAGCTTCTCAATATTTTAAAATAATTTTAGTTGATCCCTTTGATGGTTCTCGATTATTAAATACAACATATGGCAAAGGAAAAAGAAGAAAATAGGGTTTACGAAAACGAAACAGGTGTACAAGGGCAGTACAAATCCTGGTTTTTAGATTATGCATCATATGTAATATTGGAGCGGGCTGTTCCTGCCTTGGAAGATGGCCTTAAGCCCGTTCAGCGTCGTATTTTACATGCCATGAAAGAAATGGATGATGGCCGTTTTAACAAAGTGGCCAACATTATTGGGCAGTCTATGCAATACCATCCGCATGGCGATGCAAGTATTGGCGATGCATTGGTAAACATGGGGCAAAAAGATTTACTGATCGATACACAAGGTAACTGGGGCGATATTCGTACCGGCGATGCCGCAGCAGCACCAAGGTACATAGAAGCACGATTGAGCAAATTTGCCCTCGAAGTGGCTTTCAATGCCAAAACCACCCAATGGCAATTGAGTTACGATGGCCGAAAAAATGAACCCATCACCCTGCCCATGAAGTTTCCGCTGCTACTTGCGCAAGGGGCCGATGGTATAGCCGTGGGGTTGTCTACCAAAATATTGCCGCACAACTTTGTAGAAATTTGCGAAGCAGCCATTAATTACTTAAAAGGACTTCCATTTGAATTGTTCCCCGATTTTCAAACAGGTGGCTTGGTAGATGTAAGCAACTACAACGACGGCAAACGAGGCGGCAAGGTAAAAGTGCGCTGTAAAATAGAGGAGCTCGATAAAAAGAGTTTGATGATTCGCGATGTGCCGTATGGCGTTACCGTATCGCAATTGTGCGAAAGCATTACCAAAGCCAACGAACAGGGCAAAATAAAAATTAAAAAACTAACGGAGTTTACCGGCAAAAATGTGGAAATACAAGTGGACTTAGCCCCCGGCATCAGTCCCGATATTACCATCGATGCCCTTTATGCCTTTACCGATTGCGAAGTAAGTATTTCGCCCAATGCCTGTGTAATTGAAGAAAACAAACCGCGCTTCATAACTGCGTCAGAATTGCTTACCGCATCTGTCAACAATACCAAAGCATTGCTGCAAAAAGAGCTCGAAATCAGACTTGCAGAACTGAACGACAAGTGGCATTACACCTCGCTTGAGAAAATATTTTTCGAAGAAAAAATTTACAAAGAATTAGAGAAAAAACATGAAACTTGGGATAAAGTAATTCAAGCCATTGAAAAAGCATTTGTACCGTTTCAGCCCTTGCTTAAAAGGCAAGTGGTACGTGAGGATGTTTTAAAATTGACCGAAAAACCGGTGCGCCGCATTTATAAATTAGATATAGACGATTTAATTAATCAAATTAAAAACATAGAGGCCGAAATCAACCAAGTGCAACACGATTTGGCACATTTAACTGATTTCTCAATTGCGTATTTTAATAGTTTATTGAACAAGTTTGGTAAAGGTAGAGAGCGAAAAACCGAAATCAAAGTATTTGACACCATCAAGGTGCAGCAAGTGGCTATTGCCAATACCAAAATTTACATGAGCCGCGAACAAGGCTTTGTGGGTACGAGTCTTAAAAAAGACGAGTTTATTGCCGAGTGTAGTGAATATGATGACATCATTGTATTTACCAAGCGTGGTATCATGAAAGTGGTCAAAGTAGGGGAGAAGGTTTTTATTGGCAAAGACATCATTTACGCTGCCGTTTTTATTAAAAACGATGAGCGAACCACTTATAACATGATTTATTTGGATGCCGCTTCGGGTATCAGTTATGGTAAACGATTCAATGTTACCGGCATTACCCGCGACAAGGAATACGACCTTACAAAGGGTAGCGATAAAAGCAAAGTACATTATTTTTCTGCCAATCCCAATGGCGAGGCCGAAGTGTTAAAAATAACCCTGAGTCCCAACTGTTCTGCCAAACACAAAGATTTTGAATACTTTTTTGAATCATTGGAAATAAAAGGACGCAGCAGCCAAGGAAATATTGTAACCAAATATCCTGTAAAAGCCATTAAGTTTAAAGAAGCCGGTCGAAGTACGCTAGCGGGCAGAAAATTGTGGTTTGATGACAAATTTGGCCGACTGAACATAGAAGAAAAAGGGCAATATTTAGGCTGTTTTGAAGATGACAACCTAATTGTTTTTTATAAAGATGGTACATACGAGCTAACCAATACAGAACTTACCCAACGGTTTGAACCGGAAAAAATAGCCCTGATTGAAAAGTTTGTGCCCGAAAAAGTGATTACCGCCGTTTACCTCGATAATGAAAAAAAACAACTCAACATCAAGCGATTTAAAATAGAAACCACTACTATGAACAACCGCTTTTTGTGCATCAAAGAGGGCAATGGTAACCGATTGGAAGGCGTAACCACTTTGGAAGAACCCATTTTAACCGTATCGGTGCCCAACGGATTGCATGTAAGCAAAGCCAAATTCAAAATAGCCAATATGGTAGAAGTTATGGGTTATAAGGCGGTGGGTGCCAAACTCATGGACGCACATCCGCAAGTGACCATGCATTGGGAACCCGCTCCAAAAGAGGAAAACCCCATGCCGGAATTGTTTTAAGCAGGTATTCTAACCGTTCCTTTTAAACGGCTAACCATAAAAAACAACTGAAGAATCCCTATTCGCCTTTTGTGCTGATATTGGATCAATTGTAAAAGTTCGCACAATTTTGTGCGAACTTTTTTGTGCTATTTTTTTTCAGTACAAAAAAAGTAGCACAAATGTTGGTAGAATGCGTGAGTACGGTAGGTGGATAAGTGCCGAGTTTTAATGTAACAATGCTATCTGTTTGGTATGGTATCAGTTGCATTCGGTATCAACAGTTGAGAAATGTATAGTGGCGATTGTTGGAAGTGAATTGCCCAAAAGTGTTGGTAAATCAAATTGTTATTGGGTGCGTAGATTTATTTGTGTAATTTGATTGGTGTATATTTCTAGGTTGTGTGCAATTTAAAGACGACCATAATCTTATTATAAACCTAAAATTATTTATAATTTTATACTATTTTCATGTTTTAAACGCTCAAACGAAGCTGAAAATTAAATTTTAAAGAATCGAAAAAATGAATTTAAAAGTGAGAAAATATGTAATAATTATTTTTTTAATAACTTTAACTTTTTCTTGTAAAAAAGATTCGTCAGGTATATCTATAAATAGTAAATTAATACAGAAAAAATGGAATTTACCAACACCCAATAGCCTAAATTTTAAGTGGATTGAGTTTACAAATAATAACAACTATATTATACAATTTTTAGACAATACATCCAAATCCAGTTCATATGAAATAAGTCAAGATAATAAAAAAATTATCTTGAACAATTTAGGTACCATTAAGGTTAACATGCTAACCGATAATGTTTTCGATTTTAATCTCACAAACACAGGTTCAAATAATTCAATCAACGGAAGAGGTACGCCAGGTACATATTTAGGAAATTCTACCAACACTAATTTGATTTGTCAATATTGGTACCTTAAAAAGGGGTATGAATACAACGATAGTACCAGACTTTTTGATACAATTTTCTATCCAAAAACAAATCCAAATTCTCAAGGTCTTATCAGATTAAATGAATTCTACACAAACTATGGCACTTATATGGTCATTCGTTTACTTAAGTACCAAAATAACTATGATGTATCATATTACACTCTAAATTGGAGGTGGAAGAATGAAGATGAGACAGAAATTGAGTATTATTATGATGTAAGAGATAGTGAAACTGCTCGTAGAAATGTGCGTGTGTTGAAATTATCAGCAAATGAATTTATCTTTAAAGAAGATTTAGGTACCTATTTTTTTAATAGATAACCTGTATTCAACGCAGGAGTTGGCAATTGTGCTGCTTTACACAATTCTTATTGCAACGTTTGAAACTTTTGAAAATCGGTTTCTGCTCAATTGAACTCAACCAACCGACAGCAATATATTCTCAATTTTTATATCTTTATTCTACGGCAGACGGCTACACAACTCAAAGCTCCACCATCACCAAGCATTGTTTGTTGTACGCAATACAAAAATAAGACAATCAAGAAATGAAAAAAATATATGAAAATATTGTTATTTTTAATGATTGTTTTGTCTGTTGCTTCATGTAAAAATAAAATCGAACATGTGGGGCGTGCTTTTTATTATTGGAAAAGCGATGAATGGAACTTGTCTGATAAAGAAAAACAAATTTGCGACAGCCTCAAGACAGAAAAACTGTACGTGAAGTTTTTTGAAGTTGACTACAATGACGAAATGGGAAGTCTCCCGATTGCTAAAACAAGTTTAAGCCTGTGGCAAATAGGTAATCTGAAGTTCAAAGCTGTTGTGCCGACGGTGTACTTACGAAATGTAGTTTTTTTGAAATCTTCGAAAAAGGACTTGGATATGCTGGCCGACAACGTTAATTTTTTAATCAATAAATATCAGTCTGAAAAATTTAGAGAGGTGTCTATCACTGAGTTTCAGATGGACTGCGATTGGACACCGAAAACGAAAGACAATTATTTTTATTTTTTGCAGCAAATAAAAAACATATCCGGCAAACAAATCAGTGCCACATTAAGGTTGTACCCTTATAAATATCCGGACAAAATGGGTGTTCCTCCCGTTGATAAAGTAATGTTGATGTGCTATAATTTGCTGAATCCATTGGAAAACCCAAGCAAAAACTCAATTCTTGATTTATCGGAACTGAAAAGTTATTTGAAAGATACACGCAACTATCCAAAGCATCTAGATGTTGCATTGCCAACGTATTCTTGGGCACAGGTATACCATAACGAGCGTTTTTCGGCAGTTTTATATACCAATGCAAAACAAATCCCAACAATCCTGACTCAGGAAAAACCTATGTGGTACCGCATTACAAAAGATACGGTGATCAACAATACTTTCTTGCGTGTTGGCGACAAAATCAAGTATGAAGCAACAGATGCTGCTAAAATTAAAAGTGCTATCGCTTTACTAAAACAATATATTGACTTTGATAAAAATACTACTGTATCTCTGTTTCATTTAGACGAAAAACAACTCAATACGTTCACCAATGAAGAAATTGCTACTTTTTATACTGATTTTAGCAAATAGCGATTTGTTTGCCTGTGGCTACTATCCTTATGGGGAAGATACACGCATTTCGCTTTTCAATCCTGCAATTTTCGGCTACAAAGCATATGCTAATTTTTTCTATTCAACTGGATCATTTGCATCAAATGTTGATTTGATGCCTAAAGAATATGAGGGTCCAAACATTAAATGGTGGTTTGATTATTGCCAAGAAAAAGTGGATATACCATCTATCGATATTGCGGTTTACCAATTGAAAGAGGCTGCTATAAATGAACAATCGCAAAACGAAATGATTGAATATTTATATAAGCACAAAGATACTGATGCGCTAAACTATCTACGATTTGCGAAGAACTGCGAGTTCTTTAACTCGTGGCAAGAGGATCCATGGGAACGTACAACGTATGCTGCAATACCTAAGCGAACAGCGTTAATGAACAGCGCTATCGCCTTTGCCAATAAATTACAAAATACAAAACTAAAAAGACGCTATACTTTTTTGGCAATCCGCTTGGCTTGGTACAATCATGATTTCGATACCATTCAATCGCTTTTTGCCAATGTATTTGAAAAATCATCGAACAAAGACATTTTATACTATTGGAGTTTGTACTTCAAAAGCTTCTCAGAAAAGAACAATGCTAAAGCCAATTTTTATTTGGCGCAAGTATTTAGCAATGCTCCAGATAAACGTTTTGTATGTCACCAAAATTATAGTTCAACTGTTCCTATTGAGCTAGTTTTACCATTAGCCAAAACAAACTTTGAAAAAGCAAATGTTTTTTTACTCTATGGAATTGAAAAAACCGAAAAAGCTTTACCGCTTCTTCAAAAAATATATGCTTTAAATCCGGCTTCTGATGGACTTTCTATTTTGTTGCTGCGGGAAATTAACAAAATAGAAGACTACGTGTTTACGCCTTATTACACCTTGTTTGAACCATCTTTATCAAACCATTATGACACTTCAACGCATCAAACGCTCAACAGAGCAGAGAGCGACAGATTGTATGCAAAAGAGGTATTGCAGTTTGTACATTCTGTAGATTTACAAAAAGTAGAAAATCCTTTTCTTTTGCAATGTTGCAAAGCCTATTTACATTTCATTACCCGAGAGTACAGTGAATGTTTGGCTTTGGCCAGTCAATTAGAAAAGTCAACTACCAACAACGAGTTGCATACTCAATTGCAAATTATCAAAGCATTAGCCATTACCGCAAGACAAAAAAATGGAAGTGCTGTTATTCCAACTGAAATTCAATCGACAATTATTGCCAATCAAAAGAATACCCATTTTATTTTTGCAATAGGAAAAGAATTAGAGTATTTGGGCAATACCACCGATGCAGCTTTGCTATATGCCAAACTAGATTATTCTTTCAACGAAAGTTCGGCGGTTTTTTGGAAATCAACAAAAAACAAAAAGCACACATATAGCGACTATTTTACGAATTATTTTGACTATGCTGATGCCGTTTACACACCTGAACAAACACAAGATTTAATTGACGATATTCAAAAAAACCAAAACAATCAAGCGCCATTTGCAATTTTCAAATATGCATCTGTAAGGGATATTATTCCACGTTTGTACGACCTATTGGGCACTAAATATATTCGACAAAATAAATTGGAAAAAGCACTAGCAACTTTTGAAAAATTAGAAAATAACTATTGGATTAGGACTTATTCCGCGTGGGGTAACGAAGAAGGTAAGTTCGATCAGAACCCATTTTACCACTTGAATTACACGCCCAAATTCATCACTCCCGTAGATAAAATTCGTCTGAATAAATGTACTATAACCAAACAACTAATTACTTATCTGAATAAAGCAGCAAGCAATAACGAAAAAGACAGGGATTTTTATTATTTTTTAGTAGCAAATGCATACTACAATATGGGCATAGAGGGTAACATTTCAGAAATGAGAAGAATGCTCGGATGGTCACGATATGATTTGTCCGTCATAGAAGATGAAGCAGAATTTCGTCAAAGCATTTTAGCAAAAAAGTATTATTTACTCGCAAAAAAATATGCCAAAACTGACAAATTCAAAGCCTTGTGTTTACGAATGGTTATTAGATGTGAAAGAAACAGAATAACGTTTAAATTTCTAAATGATGAAAATTATCAAGGCAACTACGATGCTTTTTTTGCCACCAATCAATACTATAAGGAGTTGCTAGAAAAACATCAAGCGTACTTTGATGATTTAGTTTCTAACTGCGACAAGTTTGAAATGTTTTTTAAAGCAAGAAGATAGTTGTGAAAAAAGCAATTCCATTCATTAAAAGAATTGGCTAGTTGCACCACGGTAAGTCCAAGGCTATTGCGAATGTTGTGTAGTCATATTGGCATTTCTTTGCTTGTGAAAAGATCAACACAAACATAGATGTAAGGCGCCCAAGGTTACTGAATACCCATTTTAAAAAGTGGACTTTGTAAGCAAGTAAGTGCTAAGTTTAGCGCATCTAATTGCCATAAACTATTTATCTTGCAACAACCGTGTATATTTTTTATTATTGCAGTAATTTTCATACCCCACCAAATTTATAATGGTAGAACAATTTATTAGTATATATGGCGATGCCGCTGCCCAAACTCCGTTTAATAGCGATCAACTTGTGGTAGAAATTAGTGCCACGCATTTGGTTACTTGGGTTAAACAAGCAGCCGGAAAAGAAAAAGTTGTCGCATTTGAATGGTTTACTTTTGATGCTACCCTTCATTCATGGTACGATATTTTTTTTACCGTGCGTAGCATGAGCAAAATTTTGGATCGCGGTTATATAGATACACGCGTATTTTTCCAGTTTCCGGAAACCGTACTGATTCCCGCAGATAAATTTAGCGAAGAAGCTGCCGCCATTTTTGTAAATGCCATGCACGGCGATTCGGTTACCGATGTGATAAAAACCGATTTGCTACAATTGCCCGAACCCATGTACAACGCCTACAAAATCAGTAAGCAACTCAACGATATGGTCAATGGCAATATGATGATGGTAAGTGCTAGGCATACCCATAGTACCATTGTAGAATACTTATTGCAACCCGGAAAACCCATGCGTTCTTTGGTAGCCAAATTACAATTCTACAAACGGTTTTTCACCTTAACCATTGTTCAAAACAATCGATTGCTGTTGGTACAGTCTTACGAGTTTAATAGTCCCGAAGATGTGTTGTATTACCTCATCAATGCCACCAAACAGTTCAATTTGGTAACAGACCATATGCAGGTGGAACTATCCGGAGCAATAGATACCAAAGGATGGCTATTTGAGCATTTGAAAAAAGTGTTCACCAATATCGTTTTCGATAAAGTACCGTCCACCGAATCGCTGCCGGCGGCATTTGCCGAATACCCGGATTATTATTTTACGCCATTTTTTAATGTCCTGCCATGAGGATAATTTCGGGCAAGTTTGGTGGCCGTCGTATTCAGCCACCAACCAATATGCCACATACACGACCTACTACCGATATTGCTAAGGAGGGCTTGTTCAATATTTTACAAAATAGAATGTCGTTCGATGGCATTGAAACATTGGATTTATTTGGCGGTACCGGCTGCATAAGCTACGAGTTGGCATCGAGAGGAGCAGCAAAACTGACAATTATTGAGAAAGACCCGGTCATGCAATCGTTTATTCAAAAAAACATCAAAGCGTTAGGCGTTGAAAATGCCACCGTTTTTAAGATGGACGTGTTTCATTACATCAATGGTTGCAATCAACAATTCAACTTTATTTTTGCCGGGCCACCCTACGCACTCGGGCCAATTGACGAATTGCCACGTTTAATTGTTTCGCGCAAAATGATTGCTCCCGGAGGTTTTTTTGTTTTGGAACATACACCCCGCAATGCCTACGATACCTTTAGCGGATTTAGTTTTCAACGCAATTATGGTACCACCTTGTTTTCTTTTTTTACTGCCGTAGAGTAATCATATTCAACTTATTTTATGCAAAGGCCACTTTTTATTACGGGAATTGGAACCGATGTTGGCAAAACAGTGGCAAGCGCCATTATTACGCAAGCACTAGGTGCCAACTATTGGAAACCCATACAAGCCGGTTTTGATACAGGTACCGATGCTACAACAGTAGCCGGTTTGGTAACCAATGCCAACACCCAATTTTTTCCGGAGGTGTATAAATTGTCTATGCCCGCATCGCCACACATTGCAGCAAAGGCAGAAAACGAAATCATTGATATTGATGCTATTGCCAATGCAGCTAGCAGGTATTGCCAATACGGCAATCTGTTGGTAGTAGAAGGGGCGGGGGGCTTGATGGTGCCGGTAAATAATGAACAGTTTGTGGCCGATATCATTTGGCAGCTAAATGCGCAGGTAATATTGGTCAGTCGCAATTATTTGGGCAGCATCAATCATTCATTGCTTACAGCTATGGCTTGCAAGCAAATGGGCTTGGATGTGTTGGGTTGGGTTTTTAACGACCAATATTTATCCTACGAAAACGATATTGCCGATTGGAGCGGCTATCCTATTATCGGGCGCATTCCACATTGTCAGCCGGTTACAGCCAATTTTGTTGCTGAACAAGCGGCATTGTTACGGCCTGTATTAATCCAACACCTTGGCTTATGACCAAAGCGCAGTTAAGAAAACAGTACCTGCAAGAGCGTACCCAAATACCCACAAAAGAACGATTGCGCTTAGACGATTTAATGTTGTTGCAGTTTCAACAATTCGATTATAGCGAGGTAGCTACCGTATTTACTTATTGGCCAATGGCCCATACTGCCGAACCCAATACCCATTTGTTTAATGGTTATTTGCGGCATGTGGTACCCGGATTGCAATTTTGTTACCCCGTGTGCAATATGGACAATCTTTGCATGCAAGCTATTGGCATAGATGAAGATACGGTGTATCGGTCGAACGAATACGGTATCATGCAACCAAAAACGGGGGCTGTTATACCGCCCAAGCAGATAGATTTGGTATTGGTTCCTTTAATCGTGGCCGATGCTCGTGGCTATCGGGTAGGATATGGTAAAGGATTTTATGATAAATTTTTATGCGAATGCCGAAAAGATGTTGTTACTTTTGGATTCAGTTATTTTGAACCGGTAGCTAAAATAGCTGATATAGCTGCTTTTGATATACCTTTAAACTTTCTGATTACCCCCAATTTGGTACATGAATTTTAATAATGTTTTTCTTAAATCTTTTCGTGTAGTATTGTTGCCTTTTGCATTGTTGTATGGTGGTATTGTTATTGTTCGCAATTGGCTGTACAACAAGCGGTATCTAGGTTCGGTTAATTTCAATTTTCCACTCATTGGCGTAGGCAATTTGGCGGTTGGTGGTACGGGCAAATCGCCTATGGTGGAGTATTTAATCAATTTATTACACCCACAATTCCAAGTGGCTACACTTAGCCGGGGCTATAAGCGCAAAACCAAAGGGTATGCATTGGCCAATCCACAAACTACCGCCTTGGAAATTGGCGACGAACCCATGCAGTTTCACTCCAAATTTCCAGAAGTAAGTGTCTCAGTAGGCGAACAAAGGCTAGAAGCCATTCCCCAATTGCTGTTCGATAGACCCGACTTAGACGTGATTATTTTAGACGATGCCTTTCAACATCGATCAGTTAATGCGGGTTTTAATATTTTGCTTACCGAATTTGCCAACCTTTATGCCAACGACTTTTTTTTGCCTACCGGCGATTTACGCGATCAAAAAGCGTCTGCTAAGCGCGCCAATGTAATTGTGGTAACCAAATGTCCCGCCGATTTATCTGCAGAAAAAAAGCAACACATTATTACACAGGTAAAGCCAATGAGCTACCAACACATCTTTTTTACCACTATTGCCTATGGAATTCCTTATCACATCCACAGCAAAGTAGCGCGAGCCATTACACAGCACGACGAAATATTGCTTGTTTGTGGTATTGCCAATCCAAAACCTTTAAAAGAATTGTTGTTGAAAACAGCACTTACATACCATCAAAAAAACTACAACGATCACCATATTTTTTCAATTGACGATTTAAAAGAAATTAAACAACTGTTTGAAGCTATTGATGCCAAAGAAAAGTTTATCTTAACTACCGAAAAAGATGCGGTACGACTCATGAAATTTACCGATGCACTAGAACATTTGCCTATTTATGTGTTGCCCATCAAACACCAATTTTTATTCAATGAAGGGGATATTTTCAACGAATTAGTTATTCGATACATCACCACCTTCTCTTTAAACAACAACAACACATGAGCGACAAAAAAAAGTCTAAACATAAAACATCTAAACAAACCCACCGACCCAAATTAGAGGTTCAGGGTACATTAGAAATTACCCGAAGTGGCATTGGCTATGTATTAATTGCCGATAAAACAGGGGATGTATTGGTACGTCCCGGCGATTTTAATACAGCTTTACATGGCGATACCGTGACCGTGAAAGTAGTAAAAGAAAATCTAACGTCTAAACGCAAGGAAGGACGTATAACATCTGTAGTACTGCGCAAACAAACCGAATTTGTTGGTACCATACAATTGGGTACCAATTATGCATTTTTTGTGCCGGATACCGATAAGCCAATGCCCGATTTGTATATCCCTTTCGATAAGTTGCATGGCGCAAAGCACAAAGACAAAGTAGTAGCTAAGTTGATTAAATGGGATAAAGACGATAAAAAACCCGTAGGAGAAGTATTGTCGCTCATGGAAGCCACAAGCGATAGTGATGCTGCCATGAAACAAATACTAGCCGAAGCGGGATTTCCACTTTCTTTTCCAAGCGAAGTGATGCAGGCTGCATTGGCATTGCCCAACGAAATTGATGAGGGGGAAATAAAGCTGCGTAAAGATTGCAGAGATGTACTTACGTTTACAATAGACCCCGTAGATGCCAAAGATTTTGACGATGCCATTTCGGTACGCAAACTAAAAAGTGGTTACGAAATTGGTGTACACATTGCCGATGTAAGCCATTATGTACACCCCGATAGTATTTTGGATCAGGAGGCCTACAAAAGAGCCACTTCCGTTTATTTACCCGATAGGGTGAATCCCATGTTGCCCGAACGGATATCCAATGAACTTTGCTCGCTCCGACCTCATGAAGACAAATGTACCTTTTCGGCAATATTTAAAATAAGCGCCAAAGGCGAAGTAAAAGATTATTGGTTAGGAAAAACGATTATCCATTCCAAGCACCGCTTTACCTATGAGGATGTGCAGCAAATCATCGAAACCAAAGAAGGCTTATACAATACAGAAATTTTATTGCTCAATAAGTTTGCCCAACAGTTTAGGCAGCAGCGTTTTCAAGCGGGCGCTATAAATTTTTCCTCGCAAGAAGTGCGTTTTGAACTCAACGAACAAGGCGTACCTATTGGTATTTTGATAAAAGAAAGCAAAGAAGCGCATCAGTTGGTAGAAGAATTTATGTTATTAGCCAACAGAACCGTAGCCGAAGCAGTAGCAAAAGTGGAAGTTAGCGGTAAGCCCGTACCTTTTGCCTATCGTATTCACGATAAGCCCGATGAAAAAAAATTGCTCCCTTTTATTGAGTATGCACGCAAATATGGTCACCGTTTCGATGCCTCTACTCCCGAAAAAATAGCCCGTAGCTTTAATACCATGCTTGCCGAAGTAAAAGGCAAACCCGAACAACAGGTTTTGGAACAGTTGGGCATACGTACAATGGCAAAAGCAGCCTATACCACCAAAAACATTGGCCACTATGGCTTGGCGTTTGAATACTATTGCCATTTTACCTCACCTATTCGTCGGTATCCCGATGTATTGGTGCACAGAGTGCTGCAAAGTATTTTGTTGGGAAAGCCCAATATGGACAAACAAATGGAAGAAAAATGCAAGCACAGTAGCGAGCGCGAGCGTGCTGCAATGGATTGTGAACGCTCTAGCAATAAGTACAAGCAAGTAGAGTTTATGCACAGTCGCTTAGGCGAAAATTATGAAGGTGTCATTAGTGGAGTAGC
>JACCDS011448185.1_pt1 | contig 22912 bp, 20 predicted proteins | sample 7446441 | NCBI WGS metagenome assembly JACCDS01 (sample SAMN15323445, study PRJNA562643) | freshwater metagenome | isolation source: river surface water | place: USA:Blue River Watershed | collected 2017-08-17 | reverse complement strand
GAGGCTTCGATGAACTTGCCGCCCATCATAGCGATACCGATACATGCACCGATGGCACCCAGGCCGATGATCAGACCGCAAGCCAGTGCAACGAAAGCGACGTTAGTCATGGAAACTCCTTAGATAGTGAAAAGTTAAAAAATCAAAAACGGATACTGCAAAACTTCTACGGTATAGCCTTGTTCGCGACTTGCTTCTCCGCCGTGTGTCGTCTTCGATCGAAGACGACGGGCCGGAGGCGAGCTGCGTTGCGCATCAAGGCAGCCTTCTTCTTAGTGGCCTTCGTGCGCCTGGCCGATATACACCAGCGTCAGCATCATGAAGATGAATGCCTGCAACAGCACGATCAAAATGTGGAAGATCGCCCAGATCGAACCTGCAACGACGTGCATGCCGAAGCCCCACCAGGTGGCGGTCGAACCGAGCAGTGCGATCAGCAGGAAGACCAGTTCGCCGGCATACATGTTGCCGAACAGTCGCATTCCGAGAGATACCGTCTTTGCAGCAAACTCGATGATGTTCAGGCCGAGGTTAGCGATCCAGAGGGCGGGATGCGAGCCAAACGGAGCACAGAACAGTTCATGGATGAAGTTGCCCAAACCCTTGATCTTGACGTTGTAGTACAGCATCAGCGCAAACACGCCGAGTGCCATGCCGAGGGTGCCGTTCAGGTCGGCGGTGGGGACAATCCGGAAGTGGGGTTCGGCGCCAAAGAGGCGGAAAATGCCGGAAAACAGATCGACCGGCAGGAAGTCCAGCGAGTTCATCAGCGTGACCCAGACGAACACGGTCAGTGCCAGCGGAGCGATGAAGCTGCGGTTCCCGTGCACGATGCTGCGTGCCTGACCGTCGACCATTTCAACGATCATTTCAACGAAGGCCTGGAAGCGGCCCGGCACGCCGGGGGTCGCCTTGCGCGCGGCGAGGTACATGAAGGCCGAGCCGACCACACCCATCAGCCCCGACCAGCAAACGGTATCAAGGTTAATCACCGAAAAATCGATGATCGATTCCTGATGCGAACTGGACAGGTGACCTAGGTGGTGGACGATGTACTCGGAGGCGGTCGGCGTGTGAGCCACGCCCGCTGCTGCCGTTTCTGCTGCCATGTCAGTGCCTAACTAGTAAGATGATGTAACTTTTCAGCGCAACGACGAAGCCGACAATCAGCGCCAGCCAGTTCACGTCGCGGTACCACCAGACGATCAGGAAAATCATTCCGACCGTCATCGCAATCTTGATGAACTCCCCGATGAAAAATGTCATCGGATTCAGAGTTCCGGGCCTGAGCGCGCCAAAGTGAAGGCGCAGGGCAAACAGACCGTTCGGTAACACACAGCACGCGCCTCCGAGAAACGCGGAGAGACCCGCATGTTGTCCACCGATGAACGCGGCGATAAGCGCCATGATCATCGTGACGACCAGCTGGGCAAGGATCAGGCGCAGCATGGCGACATGGCGGAGGACTGGAGCAAGCGCTGCAGAAGAACGTGCCGCAGTGCCTGAGCGTAGATCGTGTTCCTTGAAGCCGCGTGATTATATTGGCCGGTGATTGCCTGCGTCAAATGTTTGCTGGCATCGACCGCCTGTTTTTTTATTTTCAAAAACATAACTTCGCGCCGTTTCAGTGCTCTGGCGCCCGCAAACGGGCAATGACGCCATCGAGTTGGTCGAGGCTGGCGAAGGCGATGACCAGCTCGCCGCGATTCCGACTGCCGACCTTGATCGCCACCTGCGTTGCCAGCGCGTCCGACAGTTCTTCTTCGAGGCGGGTGATGTCGCGCGACTTCTCCTTGTTGCCTGCGCCAGGCTTGCCGGGCATCTGTCCACTCGTATGGCGCACGACAAGCTTCTCGGCATCGCGTACCGACATGCGTTTGGCGATGACTTCGTTCGCCAGCGTGATCTGTGTGGCGGCATCAACGGCCAGCAGCGCGCGCGCGTGGCCCATGTCGATGTCGCCCGCCATCAGCATCGATTGCACTGGCCTGGCGAGGTTCAGCAGGCGCAGCAGGTTGGAGACGGCACTGCGCGAGCGCCCGACCGATTGGGCAGCTTGCTCGTGAGTGAAGTGAAATTCATCGATCAATCGCTGTATGCCCTGCGCTTCTTCGAGAGGATTCAGATCCTCGCGCTGCATGTTCTCGATCAGCGCCATCGCCGCGGCGCCCTGGTCATCGACTTCGCGTACCAGCACAGGCACGTCCGTCAGGCCTGCGAGCTGGGCTGCCCGGAAACGGCGTTCTCCGGCGATGATCTCGTGACTCACACCGGTCTTGCCATCCGCGATCGGCCGCACCAGGATCGCCTGCAACATGCCCTGCGCGCGAATCGAATCAGCCAGTTCATTCAATGCGCCCTCGTCCATGCGCGTGCGCGGCTGGTATTTGCCGGCTTGTAGCGCGGTGACGGGCAAGGTCACTGTTGCGCTCGTCACTGCGGTGGCCTCCGTCGTCAGGTCGGGCGAGCCGCCGAGCAAGGCTTCGAGTCCACGGCCGAGCCCCTTCGGTTTCTTGGTAACCATGTCAGATGTACTTTCAAATGCTGTGTAATTGGCGTGGCTCAGAGCGCTGCGATGCGATCGACGAGTTCCTTGCCGAAGGCGAGATACGCCTGCGCGCCTTTGGATGAGGGATCGAAGATCACGCCCGGGATGCCGTAGGACGGCGCCTCGGCGAGGCGCACGTTGCGCGGTATGACGGTCTTGAACACTTTGTCGCCGAAGTGCGTTTCCAGCTGTGACGACACCTGCTGTGACAGCATCATTCGCGGGTCAAACATCACGCGTAGCAAACCGATTACCTTCAGCTCGGGGTTCATCTTGGCGTGCACGATCTTGATCGTGTTGACCAGGTCCGACAGGCCCTCGAGCGCATAGTATTCGCACTGCATCGGGATGACGACGCCGTGGGCAGCGCATAGGCCATTGAGCGTCAGCATGGACAAGGCGGGCGGGCAATCAATCAGCACGAAATCATAGTCGCCATCAACCGCGGCCAGCGCCCGCTTCAGGCGGCTCTCTCGTTGTTCAAGCTCGACCATTTCGACTTCGGCGCCGGCGAGTTCGCGATTGGCCGGCAGCACATCGAAGCCCCCGGATTCGGAGCGCTGCCTCGCTTCGGCGACATCGCCCATGCCGAGCAGCACCTGATAGATCGAACGGGTGAGCGTCGACTTGTTGATGCCCGCCCCCATCGTCGCGTTCCCCTGCGGATCCAGATCGACCAACAGTACACGCTGCCCCAGTTTCGCGAGGCCTGCGGCTAGATTGACTGCCGTGGTGGTCTTGCCGACGCCACCCTTCTGGTTGGCGATGCAGAATATCTTGGCCATGTTGTTGGTCTTGTCGTCTAGTGATTGTCGGCGCGCCCGATGTGCACGAGGTGCCTCTCCGCATCGAGCCCGGGGACCATCAGTGCCTGCATCTGCACGATCTTCCAGCCTGCGGGAAGGCTTTCTTTTTCGGTCTGGCGCGTCTGCCCTTTCAGCGCGATCATGCGTCCGCCCGGCTTTAGCAAGTGTCCCGACCAGTGGATGAAGTCGGAGAGCTCGGCGAAGGCGCGCGAGGTGATCACGTCGAATTGTTCCGGGCTGTCGAACTGCTCGACACGACCGGTATGAATTTTGGCATTGTTCAGCCCGAGCTCGGACTTGGCCTGCGTGAGGAAAGCCGTCTTCTTGTGCACGGTATCGATCATTTCGACCCGCATTGCCGGCTCGGCATACTGCGCCCAGATTGCGATCACGAGGCCCGGCAATCCGCCGCCGGAACCCACATCAAGGACATGGCGCGCGCCGGCAAAAGCGGGCAGCGCCGCCATGCAGTCGAGCAAATGCTGGGTCAGCATCTGTCCGGGATCGCGCACGGCGGTCAGGTTGTAGACCGCGTTCCATTTCTGCAGCAGCGCCAGATAGTCGAGCAGCTTGTCGACCTGCGCGTCGGGCAGATCCAGCTGCAGCGCCGCGGCGCCGGCGCGCAGGCGGCTGCGCATCACTTCCCTGGCGATGGCCATTCAGGCGGCGTCCGTGCCGTCATTGACCGACGCAAATTGCCTGAAGCCGCCTTTTTTCAGGTGGACCAGCAACAGCGAGATCGCGGCCGGGGTGACGCCTGCAATCCGCGACGCTTGCCCAAGCGTTTCCGGGCGATGCTTGTTCAGCTTCTGTCGGACCTCGATCGACAAGGCCGCCACGGCCATGTAATCCAGCTCGGCCGGCAACTTCAGGTTCTCGTAGTATTCGTGCCGCTCGACCTCTTTGGCCTGACGGTCGATGTAACCGGCATATTTGACTTGGATCTCCACCTGCTCGGCCACCGCCGGATCAAGGTCAGGATTATCGAAATGGCGTCCGTCGGTCGCCTGCAGGCTCATCAGCGACTGATAGCTCACATTCGGGCGGCGAAGCAAATCAGTGAGCGCATACTCGCGCTCTATCCCCTTGCCCAACACGCGTTCCGCCTCAGCTTGTGCGATCAGTTTGGGATTGATCCAGGTCGATTTGAGTCGCTCGAGCTCGCGGGCGATTGCTTCACGGCGCCGCTCGAACACTGCCCATTGCATATCGCCGACGCATCCGAGCTGGCGACCAATTTCAGTCAGGCGCAAGTCGGCATTGTCTTCTCGCAAGCTAAGCCGATATTCCGCACGGCTGGTAAACATGCGATAAGGCTCCTGCACACCCTGCGTGACGAGGTCATCGACCAGCACACCGAGGTAAGCCTCATCGCGCCGCGGGGTCCAGGGCTCGCGACCCTGCGCCTGCAATGCTGCATTCAGCCCGGCCAGCAAGCCTTGCGCAGCGGCTTCTTCGTAGCCGGTCGTACCATTGATCTGACCGGCAAAGAACAGCCCGTGAATCGACTTGGTCTCAAGTGAAGCTTTCAGCCCACGCGGATCGAAATAGTCATATTCGATCGCATAGCCGGGGCGCAGGATGTGCGCACTTTCCAGCCCGCGCATCGAGCGCACCAGCGCAAGCTGGGCATCGAAAGGCAAGCTGGTAGAAATCCCGTTCGGGTAAAACTCATTGGTGGTCAGGCCTTCGGGCTCCAGGTAGATCTGGTGCGATTCCTTGTCGGCGAAACGGTGAATCTTGTCTTCGATCGACGGGCAGTAGCGTGGGCCCACGCCTTCGATGACGCCGGTGAACATCGGACTGCGATCCAGCGCAGCCCGGATGATGTCGTGCGTTTTGGTATTGGTATGCGTGATCCAACAAGGCAGCTGCTGTGGGTGCATCGCGGCAGAACCCAGGATCGAAAAGACCGGCACCGGATCGATGTCCCCCGGCTGCTCGGCCATCACTGAAAAATCGATCGAACGACCGTCGATACGGGGTGGCGTGCCCGTCTTCAAACGGCCTTGGGGCAGCCTCAACTCTTTCAGCCGCGCCGACAAGGAAGCCGCGGGCGGATCCCCTGCCCGTCCGCCCGAATAATTGTTTAAGCCGACGTGGATTTTCCCGTCAAGGAAAGTACCGGCGGTCAGCACGACGGTTTGCGAACGAAAACGAATACCGACTTGGGTGACCGCGCCGACGACGCGATCGCCTTCGACCATCAGATCATCCACCGCTTGCTGGAAAAGCCAGAGGTTTGGCTGATTCTCAAGCCGATGCCGAATCGCTGCCTTGTAAAAAATTCTGTCTGCTTGCGCGCGTGTCGCTCGCACTGCCGGGCCTTTGGACGAGTTCAGAATGCGGAACTGTATACCACTCTCATCAGTCGCAATCGCCATCGCACCGCCGAGCGCATCGACCTCTTTCACCAAATGCCCTTTGCCGATGCCACCGATCGACGGATTGCACGACATCTGACCGAGCGTTTCGATATTGTGTGTGAGCAAAAGCGTTTTTTGCCCCATACGAGCAGCCGCCAACGCAGCTTCCGTGCCGGCATGGCCGCCGCCGACAACAATGACATCAAATTCAGCGGGAAAATCCATGGGAGATGGGGGGGGCAAGACCAGTCGGGCAGAGGCTGGATTATACGGTCATTTCTCTTTGCCGCGTCCGTTGCAAAGCTCGCAGCGTGGAATCTCGGAGACGTTCCACGTGAAACACCCCCTCCTCACCTTCTCGGGTGTTTCACGTGAAACCAAGTCGAGACGTCTTAAAGCAAGGGGCCGAACGCATCCCAAGAAGTTTTCAAGATCAAGGCGGCGACGACCAGCAGGAATAGTTTGCGAATGAACCCCGCTCCCCGTGTTACGGCCAGCCGCACGCCGAGGATGGAGCCGGCCATGTTGCTGCAAGCCATGATCAGCCCCAGCGCCCACATGGGTTGGCCGGCCGGGATGAACCACGCCAACGCTGCGAAGTTGCAAACCACATTGACGATTTTCGCGGCCGCCGATGCGCGCAGAAAGTCCAACCCGAATCCACGGATGAACAAAAAAACCAAGAAACTCCCGGTGCCAGGACCAAAGAAACCGTCATACGCACCGATCAAGGCACCGGACGCCAATGCCAAACCGGTTTTGTGTTTTCCGTTTTCGAGCGGCGCATGGATCACGCCAAAATCTTTGCGACGCAACACATAAACAGCGACCACCAGCAGAATAAATGGCAACAGTTTGCGCAGCAGGGCCGGTGGAAAAACAGTGACAGCCCAGGCGCCCGCAAATGAACAGACGAGCGCCGCCAGCGATGCCGGACCGACCAAACGCCAGTCGATCGGATAACGCTGCCAGTACGCGCGGGCAGCCATCGCCGTGCCACAAATGCTGGCGAGTTTATTGGTTCCAAACAAGGTCGCCGGCGCTGCTTGTGGAAGAGTAGAAAAAAGTGCAGGCACTTGAATCAAGCCGCCACCACCGACGACGGCATCAACCAGTCCAGCCAGCAGTGCTGCCAACGCCAGCACGAAATAGGCCTCAGGAAAAGCTTCCATTCATTCAAATTTTGGGCGGTGACAGGGACAGCTTACGGCGTCCGAACCACGACGAGCGAACGCTGCAAACTCAGGCAAAACTCATCTCCGCCGTAGGCAGGTCAAGATGATATTTCGCCCGAGCAGATCGCATCAGCTTCGCTTCGTCGACAGGGCCGCTGGCCGCTGGCTCGCAGACCATGGCGATTTCTGTCGCTACTTGCCGGGTCGATTCACCGCCTCAGGCTCGCATTCGGCCGTCGACGAGCGCCGGATGACAAGTAAAAAAAGAGCCGATTTGTTTGCACTCACTATCACCAAAAGTATTAATAAGGCAGTATTCTAGGAAAATTCTGCAGCCATGACCAACGACGACGCGTGATCCCTGCCCTGCTGGCGAATCAGATCGGCAGCACGGTCGGCGATCATGATGATGGGTGAATTGCAGTTACCCGAGGTAATGAAGGGCATGACCGAACCATCCACCACGCGCAGGCCATGGACACCGATCACCCGTAGTTCACTGTCGACGACGGCCATCGGATCGTCCGCCCGCCCCATCTTGCACGTACCCACCGGGTGGAAGATCGTGGTGCCAATATCGCCTGACGCAGCCGCCAATTCTTCGTCGCTCTGAAATTGCGACCCCGGCTTGAACTCCTCCGGCGCGTAGGCGCGCAATGCCGGCGCCTGCGCAATACGGCGGGTCAAGCGCAAGGAGTCGGCGGCCACTTTGCGGTCGTCATCGGTCGACAAGTAATTTGGCGTGATCTTTGGTGCAGCGTAGGGATCAGCGGACGCGATTCGAACGTGTCCGCGCGAGCTTGGCCGCAAATTGCAGACGCTGGCCGTGAAAGCCGGAAAGCGATGCAACGGCTCACCAAAACGATCCAGCGACAGCGGCTGCACATGGTACTGGACGTTCGCGCTGGCTTGCGATGGGTCGGAGCGCGTAAACAGCCCGAGCTGCGACGGCGCCATTGACATCGGGCCACTGCGGTTCAACAGGTATTCCGCGCCGATACGCAGCTTGCCGTGCCAGCTGTTGGCCAGGATATTCAGGGTCTTCACACCCTGCACCTTGAACACCATGCGGATCTGCAAATGATCCTGCAGGTTCTCTCCTACGCCCGGCCGATCGATCACTGGCTCGATACCCTGTTGCTGCAACAGCGCCGCCGGCCCGATGCCGGACAACTGCAAGATCTGCGGCGAGCCGATCGCACCTGCCGACAACAAGGTTTCTCGCACAGCACGAGCGCTCCATGCGCGTCCACCGCCGGAAAACTCCACGCCCGAACAGGTCACGCCCTGAGGCCCCTTCTCCAGCACCAGTTTTTCTACATGACAGCCCGTCATGATCGTCAGGTTGCCACGTTGTACAGCCGGCCGCAGGAAGGCTTTTGCTGTATTCCAACGAATGCCGGACTTCTGGTTTACTTCGAAGTAACCACAGCCTTCGTTATCGCCGCGATTGAAGTCATCGGTGTTCGGTATGCCTGTCTGGCGCGCAGCTTCGCGGAAGGCATCGAGGATTTCCCAGCGCAACCGCTGCTTTTCGACGCGCCACTCACCGCTGGCACCGTGGAAAGCGTCACCGCCGCCGTGATGGTCTTCCGTGCGCAAGAACAAAGGCAACACGTGATCCCAGCGCCAGCGATCGTCGCCAGTCGCCTGCGCCCAGCGATCATAGTCCCCCTCCTGTCCGCGCATGTAGATCATGCCGTTGATCGATGAACAACCACCAAGCACCTTGCCGCGCGGGTAAATCAGGCTGCGACCGTTCAGGCCCGGGTCGGCTTCCGTGCGGTAGCGCCAGTCGGTACGCGGATTGTCAATGCAGTACAGATAGCCGACCGGGATGTGAATCCACAGATAGTCATCCTTGCCGCCGGCCTCGATCAGCAATACCTGCACGTCCTTGTCCTGCGTGAGTCGGTTGGCCAGCACGCAGCCGGCACTGCCGGCTCCGATGATCACGTAATCGTAAGTCCCAGCACTCTCTCGTGTCTGCATCACGTCCCCCGTCGCCTGCTTACTTTGCCACCGGCATCGTGAATTCAGCACCCTTCCCAATCGATTCCGGCCAGCGCTGCATAATGGACTTGTAGCGCGTGTAAAAGCGCACGCCTTCCTCGCCATAGATATGCGCGTCGCCGAACAGAGAGCGCTTCCAGCCACCGAAAGAGTGCCAGGCCATCGGTACCGGAATGGGAACGTTCACGCCGACCATGCCGACTTCAATACGACGCGAGAATTCGCGTGCGGTATTGCCATCGGATGTGAACAGCGACACGCCATTGCCGAACTCGTGGGCATTGATCAGTTCGATGGCTGCGGCCATGTCAGGCACGCGCACCACGCACAACACCGGCCCGAAAATTTCTTCGCGATAGATGGTCATGTCGGGCGTTACCTTGTCGAACAGCGTGCCGCCAACAAAGAAGCCCTGCTCGTGGCCCGGCACCTGATAGCCTCGTCCGTCTACCAGCAGTTGCGCGCCCGCTTCCTTGCCTTGCGTGATGTAAGACTCGATCTTCGCCTTGTGCGCCGCCGTGACGACCGGTCCCATTTCGGCGTCGGCATCCATGCCGTTCGTTATCTTCAATGCCTTCACTCGCGGCACCAGCATGTCGACCAGCTTGTCGGCCACACTGCCAACGGCCACCGCCACCGAGATTGCCATGCAACGTTCTCCGGCCGAACCATAGGCTGCTCCGATCAGCGCATCGACCGCCTGGTCGAGGTTGGCGTCCGGCATCACCACCAAATGGTTCTTCGCGCCGCCAAGTGCCTGCACGCGCAATGGATACGGGCCCTTGCGCTTTGCGCCTTCGGTATAGATGTACTCAGCGATCGGGGTCGAGCCAACAAAGGACACAGCCTTCACCTCCGGATGCTGGAGCAGCGCATCGACAGCCAGCTTATCGCCCTGCACCACATTGAACACACCATCAGGCAGACCTGCCTGACGGAACAAATCGGCCAGCATCAGCGAAGGCGAAGGGTCACGCTCGGAAGGCTTCAGAACAAAGGTATTACCGCAAGCGATGGCAACCGGCGCCATCCACAATGGCACCATGACAGGGAAATTGAAGGGCGTGATGCCAGCCGTGACACCGAGGGGCTGGCGCAGCTGCCAGTTGTCGATGCCGCCGCCGATATTGTCAGTGAACTGGGTTTTCAGCAGCTGGGGAATACCGCAGGCAAATTCGACGATCTCCAGCCCGCGCACTACTTCCCCTTTAGCATCGCTGAATACCTTGCCGTGTTCACGCGTGATCATCGCTGCAAGATCGTCATGATGCTTCTCGATCAGCTCCTTGAACTTCGAGAGTACGCGCGCACGTTTCAGCGGTGCCGTTTCCGCCCATGCGGGCGCAGCCGCTGAAGCAGCCGCCACAGCGGCGTTGACCTCATCGACACTCGCCAGAACGACCTGGGCCACCACAGCCCCTGTCGCCGGGTTGTACACCGGCTGGCTGCGGCTGCTGGTTGAAACCAGCAGCTGGCCATTGATGTAATGCGAAATCAGCGTTTCGGCAGGCTTCATAAGAATTCCTTTGTATGAAATGCGTTTTTTCTGAGCTTATTACACGCACTCCCTTGAATCCAATGAGTTATCATCAAAATCATCTTAAGAATTACTTATGATAAATGATGGATCTGACGCAACTGCGTGCCTTTGTGACCGTCGCTCGCGAAGGCAATCTCACACGCGCCGCCGAGCGCCTGCATTTGACGCAGCCTGCGGTCAGCCTGCAGCTAAAGTCATTACAACAAACCCTCGACCTGCAGCTGTTCAGCCGCACAGCAGCCGGCCTGACGCTGACAGCCGATGGCGCAAAGCTGCTGCCTTTGGCCGAGAGGGTCATCGCGGGTAGTCAAGAACTATTGCGCGCTGCCCAGTCATTGCATTCGACTCTGTCCGGCAAGCTGGCCATCGGCACCATCCTCGACCCCGAATTCACCCGCCTCGGCGCCTTCCTGAAGATGCTGGTCGAAGGGTATCCGCAAATTTCGACTGAACTCAAACAGGGAATGTCAGGCTGGGTACAGCAGCAGATCCGCGACGAGCAGATGGATGTCGGCTACTACCTCGGGCCAGTACAGCCACAGCTGCATGCGATCGAACTGTGTTCATTCACCTATCACGTGCTGGCCCCCCAGGGTTGGGCCAAGCGAGTGCGAGGCAAAGGCTGGGAAAGCCTCGCACAGCTGCCATGGATCTGGTCACCTCCAGAGTCAGTACATCATCGACTGTTGTCCGATGTCTTCGGCGAGCGACAGGTGCAGCCGCTCAAAGTCGCGCTAGTCGATCAGGAAGCATCGATGCTGGACCTGGTGAAGTCCGGCATCGGCTTGTCACTGGTGCGCGACTCCATTGCGCTGCGTGAATCGCAGGCACACGGACTCGTCATTGCCGACAGCGTCAGCGTGATGACCCAGCTGTCCTTCATCTGCCTGACCCGCCGCAAGGCAGAACCTCCGATTGCCGCCGCCTTCCGCCTGATGGCCAGCCTCTGGAGCAAATAGCTGCACCATCGGATTTCACGCCTGTGGACAAGCCTCGGGACAACTGCCACGGGAAAAGTGGATAAGCATCGGATATCTGCGGATGCCTTTTTTTATCCCAAAAGTATCCTTCGCTCCCCGCCGCTCTATTCAGACTTTATATGTTTTCCAATGTACTGAAAGCAAAAGGAAAACTACAGTTATCCACAGTTTTTCGTCCAGCTTATCTATTACTACCAATCTTAAATACAAAGCTTAAAGAACAAATAAAGAAAATCCGGAAAAACGAAAGCATCAGCAAAAACTGTGCATAAGCCTCTGAATAACCTGTGAACTGATTGTGGATAAAATTAAACCCCTGCTGGCCAACAGGGCAAACAGCAACAAACTTGGTGAAACTCGGCGCAAACCGACGCTGTAGAATTCCTTCCGGTCATCATGGCCGTCTCGTCCTCGATTCAAAAATTGACCACAGCTGCGACGGTTTTTCTGAAAGAAGGCGTAAAAAAAGCCGGCATGGCCGGCTTACAGGGAAGACCCTCGTCTTATTTTTTTTCCAGCGAGCGATTCGCCAGAGCGCTCGAGTTGCGCAACTGTTCACGCAACCAGCGGTGCCCCGGGCTGCGGGCATCGCGCTCATGCCACAGCATGTCGATGTGAACCTCTGGCAATGAGAAAGGCAGGCTCTTGTGGATCAACTGCTCCGACATGCCGGTCGCATCGATCAGGTGAAACGGAATCACCATCAGCAGGTCCGACGCTGCCACCACCTTGCCTGCAGTGAAAAACTGATTGACGGTCAGCAGAATGCGGCGCTCCCGGTTCAGCGATACCAGCGCATCATCTACCAGCCCGCGTGCGCGCCCGGAAAAGCTGACCAGCAAGTGATTGGCATCGCAATAGCGATCCAGTGTGAGTTTCTGATCCGCCAGCGGGTGGTTCTTCCTCATCACGCAGACATAGTGGCCGGCATAAAGCCGTTCATGGCGTACGGGTGTCTCGGTCGAACCTTGCAGTTGAGCGACTACGCCGGGGAAAAAGCCGATAGCGATATCAATATCGCCGCGTAGCAACATGGGGCGTGGTTCACGCGTCGTCAGCGGCACCATGCGGATATCGATTCCGGGCGCTTCCCCCTCGATCAGGCGTACCAGTGGCGGCAGCAGCAGTCCGGCGGTCGCGTCAGCCATCGCCATGCGGAAAGTAGCATTCGCTTTGGCCAGTTCGAAACTGCGCGGTGCGACGGCTTCTTCCAGATCCGCCAGCGCTCGCCTGACCGCAGGCCACAAGGATTCCGCTCGCGCTGTCGGCTTCACGCCATGGGCTGTCCGGATCAGCAGCTCGTCACCGAGCGCGTCGCGCAAGCGTTTGACCGCGTTCGATACGGCAGGCTGGGTCATGGCCAGGCGGTTTGCGGCTCGCGTCAGGTTTTGTTCGGTCATTACTGCGTCGAACACTCGCAGCAAGTTCAGGTCGAGGGTCAGGAAGCTCATGGGCGTGATGGTTAACTAGGACAACAATCAAGATATATCATAAAAAAATATTCGCCATAAGAAAATAAAACTATTCTTATATCACTGTGCCCGCTATACTGCGCCGCAACAAACATGCTTTTGAAGGAGCCATCATGCAGAATTTCTTTGTTGCCGCGTCCGAGACGTTCAAGCCGCTGTTCTTCAGCTTCCAGAATCCGTTCGCCGCACTGCTGCGCAGCAATAACGTGAGCTCGAAGCACCTCGAGCGCGCCGACACCTCGCGCGATCTGGAATACATGGCCCGCGAAGTCGAGCAGATGCAGCCGAGCTTTGCAGCTGAACTGCGTAATTTCGCGGCACGCGACTAAGCCGTCGTACCAGCTGCTGATCCGGCTTCAGATGGCGCAAGCCAGCTCAGGCAGGCTTCGCAGCCTTCAGCCGGGCAAATCGCCAGCCAATCAACAGCACACCGAATCCGGCAGCCGCCAGCAAGTGGGACGTGCCGACTGACGCCAGCATGGCGCCACCGGCGGCTACACCGGCCGATTGGCCAAGGAAGAAGCAGGACGCGAACGAGGCCACGGCGGCGCCGCGGCGCTCGGGTGCCATTTGCGTTGCATTGATCTGCAGCGTGTTGTGCATCATGTAGAAGCCCAGGCCGAACACGAAGCACGCCGGTATCGCAATCCACCACCGCGGGCTGTAGCCGATGGCCACCATAGCCACTGCCATCAGCAGCGCCCCATAGCGCACCAGGCCCACCTCGCCAAGTTGCTTGACCATGGAGCGCGAGCGCACGGCGAACAGGAAGCCGCCAAGCCCGAACAGCATCACCAGGAGCCCCGAGGTCGCCAGCGACAGGCCGTGAACCGTGTGCAGATGCGTCGGCACGAAGGCCAGCGCGCCATAAACCAGCGCGCCTTCGGTCAGCACCGTCCCCAGTACCTTGCGCGCCCACGGAACAGCGAGCACCTTGCGGAATTCGCCCACCATCCGCGCCAGCGCATGCCCTTCGGCTTTGTGCACGGCCTTTGCCGCAGATGGCAACTGGCGATTCAAGCGCACGAGGTAAATGCCGGTTACGAGGAAAGACGCGGAAATCAGGAAAAACGGAAATCGCCAGTCGAAATAGTCTGCGCTGATTCCGCCGAACATGATTCCGGTGGACAGCCCGAGGATCTGCCCGATCAGGAAGCGCGCCAGCACCGCTTGCCGGTCCTCATAGGCGACCACGTCGCCAATCCACGCCATCGACAACGGAATGATCGACGCGCAGGTCGCTCCGGCCAGCACGCGAGCCACCAGTAACGATGAGAAGTCCGGCGCAAGCGCGCATAACAACGCAGTGAATGCGCAGGCCACGCAGCCCCACGCGATGACGAGGTACTTGCCGTAGCGGTCGCCAAGCGGGCCGAACAGCAACTGCGACAGGCCATACGCAACCCCGAACACGGTAATCGCCAGTGCGGCAACGCCAAGGGTCACATCAAAATCAACAGCCAGCCGCACCAGCATCGAATCCACGATACGCATCGACATGCCGCTGCCAAATGAGCCAACCGACAAGGCGAGGATAGCGGTGGATGGAAGCTCTTGCCGGGCCGAGGACGCAGCGGGATATAGGGGATTCATAGTGTTTGCAGGCTGTCGAACCGGCGCAGCTCACCCGAGACCGGATCGGTAAACCCGATCGAGCGGGCCAGCAGCTTCAGCGGTGAAGAAAAGTCATCGCCCTTGCAAGGCAGGGCGACTGGATAGAAACCGTCGTTCAGTATCGGCAAGCCGAGTGAATTCATGTGGATGCGCAGCTGGTGCATCTTGCCCGTTACCGGCAGCAGGCGGTACAACGCCAATGCACCGCGCTGCTCGATCAGCTCGATACGGCTGAACGCATTGGGCTCGCCTTCGACTTCCCGGACCCGAAAGAACTGCTCGTCACGCACGATGCGACTGCAGACGTCGACTGGCAGCTGCAGGTCGTCACGATATGGCGCGATCGCTTGGTAGACCTTCGTCACCTGGCGAAAACGGAACAGCGATTGCCACAGGTGACGGGTGGCCGGATTCACCGAGAACAGCATCACGCCGGCCGTCTCGCGGTCAAGCCGATGAATCGGGGTCAGTGTGTCGATGCCCGTCTTGCGCTTGAGTCGAACCAGCAGCGTCTCGTGCAGGAAGCGTCCGCCCGGTGTCACCGGCAAGAAGTGTGGTTTGTCGACGACCATCAGTTCATCATTGGCGAACAGGATGGTCTCGTCGAACGGTATACGGGTCTCCCCCTCCCGTTCGCGGTAATAGAAGATGCACGCGCCACCGGGGAAGTCGTCGTCATAACTGACCCGGCGCCCCTGACTGTCCAGCACTTCGCCACGCGCCATGCGTTCGCGCCAGCTCGCTTCGCTGACCATCGGGAAGCGCTCCGCCAGATACTCGCCCAGCATCGTCCAGCGGCCATGCGGCAGCCAGGCAAAACTGGGGGACACGCCGTCTCGGACGGGAAGCGGGGAGCGTTGGGCCATGGTTCGAATTCTGATCAAGCCCGAAATCATAACTCGCGACGACGACCGCCCCCGATTGGCCGCTGCCTGTCCCCCTAACGCCGAGCGGTCTGTGCGCCATCCATCGTTGGTTCAAAACGCGTTGTACAGAAAGACCAGCGGCCGGAAATACCGGCCGCTGATGGGGTTGGCACAGCGTGACAGATGCCGCGCCGTTGTGTTGTCGGCTGACCTAGCCGGCGAGCCTTGCCTGCAACGTCGACTTCACGACGCCGAGTTCGGCCGGCAGCCGGTGGCTGAGCTTGTCGAACAGTTCGTCATGCAGCGCCAGTTCCGCTGTCCACGCGCTGCGATCGATGGCCGTGATCATGTCGTACATCTCCTCGGCGAACTCGAGCCCGTCCCACTGCAAGTCGCCGTGGCGTGGCGTGACGCCAAACAGATGCTCGTCTCCGCCGGCGCCGCCGGCAATGCGATCGAGCATCCATTTCAGCACGCGCATGTTGTCACCGAAGCCCGGCCAGATGAACTTGCCGGCCGGGTCGGTGCGGAACCAGTTCACGCAGAAGATCTTCGGCATGGCTGCGCTACGCTGTTCGAGCTCGCGGCCAATCTTCAGCCAGTGCGCGAAATAGTCGCTCATGTTGTAGCCGATGAAGGGCAGCATCGCGAACGGATCACGCCGCACCACACCCTGCTGCCCTACGGCCGCCGCCGTCGTTTCCGAGCCCATCGTCGCGGCCATATACACGCCTTCGACCCAGTCGCGTGCTTCCGTCACCAGCGGCACGGTGGTCGAGCGACGGCCGCCGAAAATGAAGGCCGAGATCGGCACGCCCTGCGGATCGTCCCACGCCGCATCAAGCACCGGGTTCTGCGTCGCGGACACCGTAAAGCGCGCATTCGGATGGGCCGCCTTGCGGCCGGTCTCGGCGGCGATCTGCGGTGTCCAGTCCTTGCCCTGCCAGTCGATCAGGTGTGCCGGCGCTTCTTTCGTCATGCCTTCCCACCAGACGTCGCCGTCGTCAGTCAGCGCGACATTCGTGAAGATCGTGTCGCGCTCCAGCATGGCCATGCAGTTGGCATTGGTTTTTGCATTGGTGCCGGGAGCGACACCGAAGTAACCGGCTTCCGGGTTGATCGCGTACAGCCGGCCGTCGGCGGCGGGCTTGATCCATGCGATGTCGTCGCCGATGGTGGTGACTTTCCAGCCCTTCAGGCTCTCGGGCGGGATCAGCATCGCAAAATTGGTTTTGCCGCAGGCTGACGGGAAAGCCGCCGCCACATAATGCTTGTCGCCTGCCGGCGACTCGACGCCGAGGATCAACATATGTTCCGCGAGCCAGCCCTGATCGCGTCCCATCGTCGAAGCGATCCGCAGCGCGAAACATTTCTTGCCGAGCAGCGCGTTGCCGCCGTAGCCCGAACCGTACGACCAGATCTCGCGCGTCTCCGGATAATGGACGATGTACTTGGTCGGGTTGCAGGGCCAAGACACATCCTTTTGCGCGGGTTCCAGTGGTGCGCCGACCGAGTGCACGCAGGGCACGAAGTCGCCGTCGCTGCCGAGCACGTCATACACGGCCTTGCCCATGCGCGTCATGATGCGCATGTTGACCGCGACGTAGGGCGAGTCCGACAGCTCGACACCGATGTGCGCGATCGGCGAGCCCAGCGGCCCCATCGAAAACGGCACCACATACATCGTGCGGCCACGCATGCAGCCGGCAAACAGGCCGCCCAGCGTGTTGCGCATTTCGGCCGGGTCGACCCAGTTGTTGGTCGGGCCGGCATCTTCCTGCTTTAGCGAGCAGATGAAGGTCCGGTCTTCGACGCGCGCGACATCCGAAGGATCGGAATTGGCCAGATAACTGTTCGGCCGCTTGGCCGGGTTCAGTTGCTTCATCGTGCCGGCCGCGACCATCTGCGCGCAGAGGCGGTCATATTCTTCCTGAGATCCGTCGCACCAGACGATGCGCTCGGGCGTCGTCAGAGCGGCGATCTCCGTCACCCAGGCGATCAGTTGCCGGTGTTTGACGTAGGCGGGCGGACTGACCGGCGCAACGCCGGCCATCACGGGCTGATTCATTCACTTCCTCCATGCCATGCAGCTGGCCTGGCCGGCAGGATCGTCGTCAGCTTGTGGCACCCGAAATCGGGTGAACGGCGGTCTTGTCGAGGGCGGCTGTGTTCGCCGCATTGCCTGTCCGACGCCGGAGTGGGCGACGGGCATTTGGCTGAGCTGTCTCGTTTAGAATAGGTTTGTCCCTGAGAGGGGGTGCGTCGATTGTACCTCCGACGGCAGCCAAGCTTCGCTGCTCTCACTCAAATCGATGCCGGGAATTATTTAACCCCCGGCTTTGTCGCTGAAAATTCAACAAAAATAATATTCCAGCCGACGTGCCGAACCATGTTGCCGGAAATTGCTTACCGTATCCTGACCCGATGAAAATCGCCATCCTTGACGACTACCAGGACGCCGTCCGCCGTCTGCCCTGCTTCTCGCTGCTCGACGGCCTCGACGTCAAAGTGTTCAACCATGGCGCGAAAGGCACTGGCCAGCTGGCGATACGACTGGCGCCATTTGACGTGCTGGTGCTGATTCGCGAGCGCACGCGGCTCGACCGTGCGTTGCTGTCGCGGTTGCCGAACCTGAAGATGATCTGCCAGACCGGCCGGCTCGGCGCGCATGTGGAGGTGGCGGCGGCGCGCGAGCGCGGCATTGAACTTATCGAGGGGCCGGGCGACCCGGTCGCGACGGCGGAACTGACGTGGGCGCTGATCCTCGCCGCCAGCCGCCGGCTGCTGCCGTATGCGAGCCTGCTGAAACAGGGCTTGTGGCAGCAGAGTGCCACGGCGCCCGAGCGCAGCACGCTCGGACGGGTCATGCACGGCCGCCACCTCGGCATCTGGGGCTATGGCCGTATCGGCCAGCGCGTGGCCCGCTATGCGCTGGCGTTCGGCATGCAGGTCAGCGTCTGGGGCAGCGAAGCCAGCCGCGCACAGGCCGTCGCCGATGGCTTCGCCGCCGCCGACAGCCGCGCAGCGTTTTTTTCGACGGTCGATGTGCTGAGCCTGCACCTGCGACTGTCCGACAGCACGCGCCATCTCGTCACGCCCGCGGATCTGGCGCGCATGAAGGCCGACGCCCTGCTCGTCAACACCAGTCGCGCCGAACTGATCGCGCCCGGCGCGCTTGAAGCGGCGCTGCGCGACGGGCATCCGGGCGCGGCGGCCATCGACGTGTTCGAGACCGAGCCGCTGCCGCCGACGGCCTCGCTGCTGCAGCTCGAGAATCTGCTGGCGACACCGCACCTCGGCTATGTCGAGCAGGACAGCTACGACAAGTATTTCCGCCCGCTGTTCCAAGTCATCGCGCAGCGCGCTGCAGGAGCGCGGGCATGAAGATCCTCAGCGTCCACGCCGGCAAGGTGGCGCCGCTGTTCGTCGGTGCGCAGGGACAGGCACAGTCGGTGATGTCGGCCATCCGCAAGCAGGCACTGCAAGGTCCGGTTGCGGTGGCGCGGCTCGGCATCGCCGGCGACGAGCAGGCCGACCTCAGCGTGCACGGCGGGCTCGACAAGGCGGTCTACCTGTATCCGAGCGAGCATCATGCGTTCTGGGCTGAGCAGGTGCGGCAGGTGCTGCGACGCGATGCGGCGGTCGAGCCCGGCCTGTTTGGCGAGAATCTCTGCAGCGAAGGCTTGCTCGAAAGCGCGCTCTGGGTCGGCGACCGCCTGCGCATTGGCGGCGTGCTTCTCGAAGTGACCGAGCCGCGCCAGCCCTGCTTCAAGTTCGGCGCGCGCATGGGCTATGCGCATGCGGTGAAGCAGATGCTGCAGTCGGGCCGCTCCGGCGTTTACCTGAAAGTGCTCGAGCCGGGCCAGCTGCAGGCAGGCGATGCGATCGAACTGATCGCCGGCCGGCGCGAAATGTCGATTGCTTCGATCAACGATCGGCGTCTGAAGGGACGCCAGCGCGAACTGTTCGAGTGACCACGATACGAGACGGGTCGCCCGATGCCTGTGTCAGGTTGCGCCACAAGTGTTTCCAGCCCGGCGGCCACGGCAGTGCCCGCCCCTTGTACGGCGCCACATTCGCGCGCAGCGGCATCACTGGCAAGTGGTCTGGTTGCGGGCCGGCCGCCTGATCCCAGCCGAGCGAGAACGCATAGTTTGGCAGCAGCGCATCGCAGACATCGGCAAACCAGTCGGCATGGTCGTCATCGCGGCCAAGCGCCTGCGCGAGTCCCTGTGGATCGAATTTCGCCAGCGCTGACAGCAACTCATGCACCGAGCCGCCCGGTTTGTCGCCCCAGCCCAGCACCGGATTCAAGTTGTAGTCTGCCCCGGAGCCGTACCAGCCTTCGCGCCAGCTGCGTTGCAGCCAGTGCCGCGGCCCGGTGAACAAATGCCAGCGCCAGTGCAGTCCGGACGGCTTCGGCCAGCTGTACAGGTAGAGCCGCTGGTAACCGGCGTGATGCAGCTCGCGCATCATCGCCATCAACCGCCCATGCGGCATGCGGTCCGGTTGCGCACGGCGAAAGCGAATTGGCTCGCCGTCCGCATGCTGCACCTGGTCGCAGGAGAGGTTCAGGTCGAGCGTGCGCCCTTCGCTGCCGAAGCGCGCCGAAATCCAGCCGGTCAGCAGGTTGACTGACGTGATCACGCCGTAGCCACGATAGCGGTGGAAGATGACGGTGCCAGGGGCGATGGGCTTCATTGGGGCAGGCTCGGGAAAGCGATCAGAACGTCAACGAACGCCGCAGTGTAACGGCAGACGACGACGGCGTGAAAACAGAATATTTGTTCGATGGCCGGAACTTCCGGGGACTTGTCGCGTCCTGCTGCACCGGCGGGAAATGCCATGAATAGGTTCATGACAACATAGCATTGGATTCACCGCCGACTCCTCTCGTACCATGCAAGTCCATCTTGTCTCGGATGGCGGGTGGCACAAGCGTTATCGCCTGCGCTGCCCAGCTTTTTCGGGAGTGGGCCCACGTCCCACTCCCCTTTTTTTGTCCACGCGTTGCTCCCCTCCTGTTGCCACTCTCCGTCGACCCCGGTGGTCCGCGCTATCATCGGCGCTACCTTTCACCTCTTTCCCGCGACTTCCATGAGCCTGCGCATCATTGCCACCGGAGGCACGTTCGACAAGCAGTACGATCCCCTCACCGGCGAGCTCGTCTTCGGCGACAGCATTCTTCCATCCTTGCTTGAGCGCGCGCGCATCACGGCACCGTGCCGGTTCGAGCCCTTGCTGGCACTGGACTCGCTCGACATGCAGGACGCGCACCGGCAGCAGGTGCGTGAAGCCTGCGCACGCAGCGACGAAACCCGCATCGTCATCGTGCATGGCACTGACACGATGCGAGAAACGGCCGAAGTGCTGGGTCACGCCGCGCTCGACAAGACCATCGTGCTGACCGGCGCCATGGTGCCTTGCCGTATTGATGGCTCCGATGCGCCGTTCAATCTCGGTTTTGCCTGTGCTGCGGCCCAGCTGTGTGAGCCGGGCGTGTACATTGCGATGAATGGCCAGGTCTTTCCGTGGAATGCAGTACGCAAGAACCGCAGCGCCGGCCTGTTTGAAGCGGTCTGAAGCGGCTTGAATCAATGCGAATCAACCGGCGGCGGATTGATCGCGCTCGCCTGAGCCGGGCGGGTTGATTTTCATCGCCCGGCCCCTTGCCTGCCCGGGGCTTCGCTGTGCCGAACCAACGCCGGTCGAACCGGTCGAACGTTCGCTGCCTGCGCAGCGCAAGACGCGACCCGTGCTTGCAGCGGGAACGCAGCGACGGAGATCTCCATGCACATCGGCGCGCGGGCTGCACGGCTGGCGGGTGGTATCGCGATCATCGTGGCCTGTGCCGGCTGCGGCGAAGGCAACGGCGGCACATCGACCGGTACCAGCGCGACGCAGCTGAGTGCGCTGGAAAGCGGCGGTCCTGTCAGCAACGGCGATGTCGCCAGTGACGGACTGGCGTGGATCAATTACCGCAGGATTCAGGCCGGACTGCAGCCCGTGGTGCGCGATGCGCGACTCGATCGCGCCGCTGCCGCGCATGCCGCCTACCAGCAGCTCAACAACCTGATCACGCATGAAGAACTTCCGTCACGGCCCGGCTTCACCGGCGCGACAGCGACCGAGCGCGTGCGCGTTGCCGGCTACCCGCTGGACACACAGGCGCGGGCCGATGGTGAAGTGATCGCAGCCACGGCTGAAACGGATGGATTTGCGGCGGCCGAGGGTTTACTCGGCGCGATCTACCACCGCCACCTGATGCTCGAACCCGGTTTCGATCTGGCCGGCGCCGGCGATGCGCATCGCGGCGGCGGCTACCACTGGCTGAACGTGAACTTCGTGGCGTCACGCGAGCGCAGCGCGTCGGTCGCCGGTCGCTTCGTCGTCTGGCCGATGGCGGACCAGCGCCATGTGCGTACCCATGTCTCCAGCGACGAGGAGACACCGGATCCGGTCGAAGGACGCGACACCGTCGGTTATCCCGTCAGTGTGCATGCGCCGCTGGGCAGCCGGCTGCTGGTCAGTCGCTTCACGGTCCGTGAACAGGGCGGCGCAGCTGCGCTGAAGACCGTGCAGCTGGACGGCAGCAGCGACCGCGACACGCCGTCATCGGCCGCGGCCATCATTCCGCTGGCGCGACTGCGCAGCGGGGTGCCGCATGATGTCGAATTTGCGGGCAGCGTGGATGGCGTCGCGGTAGAAAGGCGCTGGTCTTTCACGACACGCTAGGCGTTCGCCCGGCGGCTTCAGCCGGCCAGCCGCAGGTACAGCTCCGGCAGCCGCTGCGGCAGTTGCTCGACGCTGTCGATCACGAGGTAGTGGTGCGGGCCGAAGATCTTGCGCAGGTAGCTATCCGCTGCCGGATCGACTGACACGCAAAACACCGGCGTGCCTTCTGCTGCCGAGCGGCGGACCGCACGTGCGGCATCGGCCGCCAGCAGGCCGGGCTGGAACACATCGATATCGTGCGGCTCGCCATCGGTCAGCACCAGCACCAGACGCTGTGTGCTCCGGCAGGCCCGCATCAGCCGGCTCGCATGCCGTATTGCCGCCCCCATTCGGGTTGACAATGCGCCATCGACGGCGGCGAGTTGTCCGAGCACCACATCGTCGAGCGGCGCGTCGAATTCCTTGAAGCGCAGGTAGTTGACCTCATGCCGGCCGTTCGAGTTGAAGCCATGGATCGCGATGCGATCGCCACCCTGCGCGATCGCTTCGCCCAGCAGCACGCTGGCTTCGCGTATCAGCGCCAGCAGCGTCGACTCGCCGAGCGCGGCGCGCGTCGAGGCTGACAGGTCCAGCAGCAGCAGCACCGACAGATCCGGCCGCTGCAGCCGCGTGCGGCGGTACAGGTTCATCTCGGGCGCTTCCCCGCAACGCCATGCCGTCTGCGCACGCACAAGTGCATCGATCTCGAACTCAGCGCCGTCCGGCTGGTGGCGCAGCCGGCGCGCCTGGCCGAGCTTGCGTGCCTGCAGCAGCTGCGCCAGCCGCGTCGACAGCGCCGCATGGCGCAACAGACTTTC
>JACCDS010153783.1_pt1 | contig 22913 bp, 18 predicted proteins | sample 7446441 | NCBI WGS metagenome assembly JACCDS01 (sample SAMN15323445, study PRJNA562643) | freshwater metagenome | isolation source: river surface water | place: USA:Blue River Watershed | collected 2017-08-17 | reverse complement strand
GAAGAATTCAACACTAAAAAAACCAGGAGTTCCAAAGGTTTCACAATTGGGATCTAAGGCTTCTAAGTATCTTCTAAAGGAACAAATACGGTCATCAATGCAGAAGAGTGCCTGAAAACTTTTTTGCTCAATTTTTTTGGGTAACACATTTTCTTGCTGAATCCCGGCCAGAACTTGATCATAATAGGTCCATTCAAAAGCTTCTTGCCAAATTGAAACTACCTCTAAGTATTCAGTTTTATCAATGGGCGAATGTAAATTGGGAATTTCATCTCTCAAATTATCTAGGATGGGTTTCCATCGGTTTTCTCCCAAAATATAATTCAAAGCATCTATTTCTAAGATTAATTCCAGATGAATTAAATCTTCTAGGCTTATTTTCCGAGTATCTAACAAAGATTGAGGTAAATCTTCTACCGAAGAAACCATTCCAGACCAGCCTTGATGAGCAAATTGCTGATCGTACAAGTATTGTTCAAAGAAACTTTGGTCCTTACCTATTAACTCCCTTAATAGATCCTTAATTCCGATTTCATTTTGTAATAAAAGTTCTTTGGCTTGTTTCGTTTTAAATAAACTCACAAAACTTTTAGATTCAATGTCTCTCAAATCGTTTAAAAATCCATTGGAATGATTAGGAAAAGACCAAATGGAAATTCCTTGGTCTAAGTAAGAGGCAATTAATCTAAATAAATTAGGATGTACTAATGCATCTAAATCTATTTTATATTGCTTTTTCCATTGACCTCTTAATGCTCCAATTCTAGGCAAAAGATTCGGTTTTAAATCTTCTTTTAAGACTTTTTCTTTTGAAATATTTCCTCTCGTTTCAATTATTCTGTCTAATTGTTGAACCGATATTCTTCCATCTGCATACATTTCCCGAAATGTTTCTAAAGGGAAATATACCTGATAGCCAAATTGCGTATTAGCCTTTTCCAATGCCTCATGGAATGGTAAATTCTGAAAGGCATGCAAGGTATTATGATGCACAAAATCCATTAATGGAGCTTGTGCAGGTAAAAAGTGCTTCAAATCATGAATCACTTGGTGTTCATTGAATCCTGAATGCATAAATTAAAATGATGGTAAATTAACCCTTATTTTTAGGCGAAATGAATAAAGAAATTGTTTTGTTTTTTGACAAAAACAATCCTACAGCCTAAAATTTTGATTTAAAATAAAAAGGGGCTTACTAGAATAGGAATGATTTTCCTTAAAAATGGGTTGGCCGATTTTTGAAGTAAAAATAACGGCGTCAAAAGTGAAAAATTTAGATTCGTTTAAATTTAAATAAGCTAAACTTGTTTCAGAATCATCTTCATTTTCAGAAGAGTCTTTATCTTCTTCAAATAAAAAGTTGAAGAAATTGATTTCTTTTGATTCCGTTTTCTTAAGCTGTAAATGCTTATTGCTTAATTTTTCAACAGTAAGTGCATGAGAATTTGTTACACTTGATAGAGCTTCTACCGAAATGAACAAAATGGAAATAAATAAAATGATAATTTTATTTAGCCTCATGGGTTAAAAATTTGATACAAATGTAGTTTATTTTTGCATCGAATAAATAAATAGCTTTTATTTTTAATTAAATGGATGTTAATATTTGTGAAATCAACAAAATTCTCATAAAATAAAAGCTATTTATTCTATTTGTTAAAATATTGAATTACTTCGATTTTAATGAACTTAAGTATTCAACAACATCTCTAATTTCTCTTTTTGAAAGCATACTTCCCATTGGTGGCATTCCAGATGGGCTATTTTCTCTCGATTTAATTCTTGAAACTGCGATTTTCAATGGTTCAGCTTCATTCGTCTTTACTTGAATCTCATGTTCATTCTCAACCAATAAAGTTCCTGTCACTTCCTGGCCATCAGTTAATACCAAACTTACATTGCCATATCCTGGGGAAATTCGTGCGCTTGGCTCAATCAAGGCTTGTAATAATTGTTCTCTAGATAATTTACCGCCAATCCCTTTCAAGCTCGGACCAACCACACCACCTTCGCCTCCAACGTTATGGCATCTCACACATTGTGCGGTTTGGTTTCTAAAGAATATATTGTAACCCGCCTGAAGACTACCTCCAAACAAAGCTTCTTTGAACTCATCAGTTAATGTTCCTTTGGTTTTTAATGCATCCAATTTCGCTACTAATTCTTTCGAGTTTGTTGCTTCAACTGCCTCTATTAAATCTAACTTAACTCCTGCCGGTAATTTTGACTGAATCATTTTTTGAATCAAATCGCTCAATATGTCTGAAGTATTTTCTGCAGGCATTTTACCCATTGTTTGTAAAAGTTGTTGCTGCTCTTGTAAACTACCTTTTTCCATAATGGAATTAGTGATCAAAGGCAATTCCGATTTGGTTAATTTTACTTTGTCCAAAAAGCTTAATGATAAAGCTCTAACTGCTTTATCAGAATCATCCATTCCTTTTTGCACCAAAAGCGATAAATTGGGATCATTTAATGCATTGAGAGCATTCAATTGCGCCACACGTACTTTTACATAGGGATGATTTAAAAACAATTGTGTTTGTTCACTTCTATAATCTTGAATTTGTAACTCTCCCAAAAGTTTTGCTGTTGCTACCAATACCTCTGCATTGCTGCTTTTTAGGTATGTAGGAATTTTTGAGTGAATTTTTGCAACTACATCTTGTGGATTTCTATCTAATTTACCGCGGTATCTACCATCTACACGATCCAATACGGATGGATTTGCCCAAGAGCCTAAGGTGGCAATGGCTTCTGCTCTAATTACATCACTGATATCAAATCGTTCCGCAAATTGAATTAATAAATCGATTTCTTTAGCAGTACCCACTCGCAAACAAGCATTAATTCCTCTTCTCAGAAGAGCTTCAGATTTGAAATTCGAATTGGATAAGGTTTGAGCCAATGCAGGTAAGGCATCTGCAATTGATTCGTCATCATTGATGGCTCTTGCCGCTTCAGTTACAATATATTCATCTGAATCTTTTAAAAATAAGGCAATTTTTGGACTAGCTAACCTGCGCAAAACCAATACCGCCGCTGTTTTAAGCGCCTTATTATTTGAATTATTTAAGGCCAATACGGGTTCTTCCTTCCCAATTCTAGCTAAGGCAAGCACCGCAGCATGACGAATATAAAGATCTTGATCATTATTTTTTTCAATCAATTGAATCAGCGCTGGAACAGCAGCTTCAATTTTATTTCTACCCAAGGCTTGAGCAGCAAAAAATGCAGCTCTAGGTTTTGAAATGTTTAATAAAGCAATCAATTGATTTTCTCCTCCTTTGATGAATTGATCACCAATTACTTTTGCAGCTTGACTCTTGATTTCATCGTCAGAATCACTTAATAAAGCATTTAGTTTTGATGAAACAAGCTCATTATTATTTTTGGCTAATTGGCCCAATCCCCAAATTCCATGGATTCTGGCTAGTTGATTTTCTTTTTGTTCAATCGCTTTTTGAAAGATTTCAAAAGAGGATTTTCCTCTATTGGCTAATTCAAATTGTGCTTTTAATCGAACTCTTGAATCTGCATAAAACAATAAATCATACAATTGTTGATCCACCATTTTTTCATAATCCGACTGAATCAATGTTTTTGTTTTGGCTCTTTCTTCGGTTAAATCTTTGTTTTGTTCCGTAACATCTAATTTCCAAACGCGACCATAGTTCTTGGTATCCCATCCAAACACCCAGTCTGCAGCATATAAAGCGCCCTCTGGACCAAATCGAATACCTGTCGGTAAAATACCGCTGATTACATCTACTTCAGAATTAAAGTCGAAACTTGCTCCCTTTGGTTTTAAGTCAAATGACCAGATGTGTGAACGACTTGCATCACCAACAAATTCCACTAAGAAAAATTTATTTAACCATTTTTTTCCCAATGCGGTCCCTGGATTTAAAACCATTCCAGTGGGTCCATTATGAAAATTTCTAATGGGTGGAATTATATAAGCTGCTTGTCCTTCCCATCTCGGAACAAATAATTTTTCATCCATCCAAACCTTATAGGCATTGTTTTTAGGATCTGTATATTTTCCATATTGCCAATTGGATCTCCAACCTGCATCTGAACCTTCCACTACGTGTACTAATCGTTCACTTTCTCCTGGGTGGTCACCATCATTATCTGAACTTATTAAATTGCCATAATGGTCAAAAACAAATTCATGAGTATTTCTTAATCCAGAAGCATATACCTCAAAATCACTTCCATCTGGATTAGATCTGACAATTACTCCTGAATTTGGGAATTTATATTGTTTCCCATCTTTGGCTGTAATATTGGCTCCAATATCACCAATTTGCCAATATATTTTCCCATCAGGTCCTTCGATTACTCCTGACATGCCATGTCCACCAAAACCAATATGTACTCCGTAACCGTGGGAGATTGATTCTGGGTTTTCTAGGATTCCTTTCTTGTGGGTATTTTTCAATCTCCATAAATCAGGCCCCACTGATATAAAAGCATCTTTTTTGCGAATTAATAATCCACCAGTTACGTCGGTTATTTCTTCATTAAATCCGTTAAAGATACGAGAAGAACGATCGGCAATTCCGTCCGCATCCTTGTCTTCAATCTTCCATATTTCCTCTTTCTCCACTGCTAAATCTCGCCAATCATGAGAACCATCCTCGTTCAAATCTTTTAACCATTCGTTTTCAGCACTTTTTTCCGGTGCAAAGGTTTTTTTTAAAAAAGCCCGACGGTCTTCTACACTTTGTAAACCAATGGATTCTGTCATCCAGTCTCTATGCCCACGAATATCAAATTCTGAATTTTTTTGTCGGTTTGTTCTAGCCAAATAAACAGCTCCATGGTCATCAATGTCCATGGCTACAGGATCTGGCGCTAAAGAATCAGAGGCCCAGCGAGTAATTTCCAAACCATTTGCTATTTTGATGGCTGTTTTTTCTCTAGCCAATTTAGCTTTCTCTTGAATATTATCTGGATCCTCTAAAATGATACGATAGGTTTCTTTTTCTAGCTGGTTCATGCACGAAAAAGATAAAGCTTGTGCTAATAAAAAGCCTACAATAATTCTTTTTTTCATAGTAGATAAAATTTATTCCTCATCCATCATGCTGCGTCTTTGTTTAGCAGCTTGTTTGGTGGTATTAAATCGGTAATTAAAAGTTAAATTGACTTGAGTTAAACGACCTTGACTTTCAGAACGGGTATAGAAACCTACTCCATTTGCCTCCATTCGCATAATTCTGGAACTAAAAACGTCTAAAATATTTAGGGTAATAGTCCCTTTTCCTTTCATAATGTCTTGACCCGCAGATAAATCCATCCAAGCCATGTGTCCTCTCGATCCTTGTGGCGTTTTTTGAGGCGCTTCATAATTGGCCCGAATCTGAACATCCACTGTACCTCCAATTTTGATTCTCGAAGCGTGTCTAGCAAACCAAGAATAAGTATCACTTTGGTAAGTTGCAAAAATATTACTCGCATCGGTAATCGCTCTAAATGCATTCACACTTAAATCTGCTCGATAGACTTTTGAAAAATTAAAGGATCCCGCCACTTCCAAACCATAAGACTGTTGATCTGCAAGATTCTGTGGTAAAGTTCTTGAAAAGCCTAATGAATCAACACTTCTAAAACGCTCGATTTTACCCATCGTTTGTCTGTAATACAAGGACGAACTAATACTTCCTTTGTCAAAATAATACAAATGTCCCAAATCGAATGAATTGGTAAACTCTGGATTCAAATTAGGATTACCAGAGAAAAAGTTTCGTTGATCAGACAATGTTACAAATGGGCTCAAATCATTGTAAGTTGGTCTTCTAACTCTTCTTGAGTAAGAAATTTGGAATGAATTATCGGCTGAAACGGTATAGGTTAAATGAGCACTCGGAAATAAGTTCGAGTAATTTCTTGGATTCTTCTCTTTCGTATCTAATAATTCTGTTTGAATGTCAGTTAATTCAGCTCGAACTCCTAATTGATAGGAGAATTTTTTTAATTTATTACCGAAAATGGCATAAGCAGCTGAAATATTTTCTTTGTAAGCAAATATATTTTTCAAGTTCGGCATGACCGTAAATTGACCATTTGCTTGTTTTTCGGTAACAATATAATCATTGATCATATCCCGAAAACTTGTTCTTAATCCCGTCTCAATTTTCGCATTTTTTCCTATTGGATTAACATAATCAGCTTGCAAGATCCACTGATGCTCGTATTCATCATTCAAGGCTTTTTGAATTTTTGAATTCTCAGGAAATGCTGAGCCATCGCCTTTTTTACTAACCTGCGTGAAAATTTGATCAGAACGCTCCCAATAATCTAAATACCTCAAATCGGCTGTGAATTCTTTTCCTTTTTTGGCATAATTCTTTTTAAAAGTCAATGCATATTCTGCATTCGGCTCAGCCTCCTTTTCATCTTGTTGTCGATCAGTATTGCTATATAAATTACTTAAACTACTTCTATAATCTAAATAGTTGAAATCAGAAATCCTTCTAACATCTGTTCTTCTAAAAATATAAGAACCCGTTAAAACGGTTTTTTCATTAAAGAAGTAATCAGCTCCTCCTCGAATATTATTAACCATTCCTGTTACGTTATTTTTGGAAGTTTGTTGAAGAAAATTGGTTGAATTCCCACTTTTTACCTCTTGATATAGATTTCCTCTACCTGGTGTTCTCCGATAAAACAATCCGTAATTCAAGAAAAAATTCAATTTGTTTTTTCGGTAATTGATGATAGCTGTAGCACCATAGTTTTCTGGATTACCTAAAGTTGTTTCAATAGCCCCATTGAATCCTTGATTTTGGTTTTTCTTCAGTACAATATTAATAATACCTGCCATTCCCTCGGCTTCGTATCTAGCAGAAGGATTAGTAATGATTTCAACTTTATCAATTAAATTACCCTGCAGTGATTGTAATCCTGATCCCCCACTGATTCCAACCAAGGTGGAAGGTTTACCATCTATTAAAATTCTAACATTGTCGCTACCTCTTAATTTGATTGCACCTTCTCCATCCACTTGTACGGAAGGTAAATTACCTAAAATTTCAGAAGCGGTTGCTCCTTTATTTGCTAAATCTGTTCCTACATTGAATATTCTTTTGTCTAAAGCAAGTTCCATGCTAGCTTTTTGACCTTTTACAGTTACCTCCTCCAAAGTCTTAGCGCTAGCTTTCGCTTCAATGATTCCAAGATTCTTTAGATTATTTTCTTTACTTATTTCAATGTTTTTGAGTATCACTTGTTCAAATCCAATGCTTTCGATTACTACATCATATTGACCTAAATTAACATCAATTGAAAATTTACCTTTTTCGTCGGCAATGCCTCCTGTTATTAATTTGCTCCCATTGAGAATTCTGATGCTTGAAAAAGGTATGGCAGCTTTACTTGATGCTTCAATAATTTCACCCTTAATTTTGCCTTTTCCAGTACTTTGCGCAATGGCAGAAAGACTTAAAAAAGTAATCAAAATGAGCGAGATGAATTGAAGGACTTGATTTTTTTTCATAATAAGTTTAGATAACCTCTAAGGTATAAAGACAATTTGATATTATTTATACCGATGTAGCAGGATTTTAATTGTTTTAATTCGATAAATTAGCAAGCATAAATTTCAATTCAATCCAGTAAAAAAAAAGAATATGAAATATTTTATTTTGCTTATAAGCTCGCTAGTTAGTTTTTCTTTACAATCTCAATCGAAAAATGAGATAAAGAAATGGAATTTGTCGGCAAAAAAAGTGGAAATTATCCGAGATGAATATGGCGTTCCACACATTTATGGTAAAACAGATGCGGATGCAGTGTTTGGTCTATTATATGCACAATGTGAAGATGATTTTTATCGAGTGGAATTAAATTATATTGAAAAATTAGGTCGTTTAGCTGAATTAAATGGTAAAAAAGAGTTAGCAAACGATATTTATACTCGCTTGATTATTGATCAAGAAGAAGCAAAGAGAGATTATCAAAAAAGTCCCATTTGGTTGCGAAAGCTACTTGACGCTTTTGCAGACGGTATCAATTATTATTTATACAAACATCCTACGGTAGAAGCTCGTTTAATCAAGCATTTTGAACCTTGGTATCCCCTATTGTGGACCGATGGAAGCATTGGAGCTATTTCAACTGGAGACATTAGTCCGCAAGAAACAGGTAAATTATTCGGGATAAATGAGGAAAAGATAACACATCTTCAACAAAAAGCAGAAGATGAATCATTAACGGGTTCCAATGGTTTTGCTGTTTCACCTTTGAAATCCAAAACAGGTAATGCCTTGTTTTACATTAATCCACATGTCACTTTTTATTTTAGACCGGAAGTTCACATGGTCAGTGATGAGGGTTTAAATGTGTACGGAGCAGTAACTTGGGGACAATTTTTCATTTACCAAGGTTTCAATCAATACAATGGTTGGATGCATACCTCTAGCCAGGTGGATGTATCTGATATGTATCAAGAGAAAATTCGTGATAATACCTTTTATTTATTGGATCAAAAATGGAAACCTTTGCTTAAGAAATCCTTTCAATTTAAAATCAAAGGGGAAACTAATCCAATTGGTATCAATGCGTTATTTACCGGTCACGGACCTATTATGGCGAAAAGAGACGGAAATTACATTGCTGTTCAATCTTTTAATCGTTCCATGAAAAGCTTGATGCAAAGCTGGTTACGTACCAAAAGCAAAGGCTTCAAAGATTTTACAAATATCATGCAATTAAGAGCCAATACTTCCAATAATACCGTTTATGCTGATTATCAAGGAAATATAGCTTATTGGCATGGAAATTTCGTTCCAAAACGAAACGCAAAATTAGATTGGGGAAACGTACAAGATGGGACTCAATCAAAAAATAATTGGAAGGGCTTACATGCATTGGAAGAAATTGTTCATGTATATAATCCCAAAAGCGGTTGGATTCAAAATTGCAACTCCACACCTTTTCAAGTATCCGGAAAATCTAGTCCTCATAAACAGGATTACCCAACCTACATGGCTCCTGACGGCGAAAATTTTCGTGATTTGAATGCCGCTCGCTTATTTGATAATGCAGAGAAATTAGACTTAGAAGCGTTAATTAAAATAGGATATGACAGGAAATTAAGTGCTTTTGATGTTTTATTGCCTGCATTAATTAAAGCCTTTGATCGTAATGCTAATCAATATGCTTCTGTAAAAACTGCCATAGATACCTTAAGAAAATGGAATTATTATGTAGACAAAAATTCCATTGCGCAAACATTGGCTATTTCATGGGCTAAAATAATTCAAAGTAAAATTCCTAAAAATAGGCTGTTTGGTGGAGAGTTTGATCAAGTAAATGACACGAAAAATTATTTGAAAACGACTACAGATACAGAATTATTGGATGAATTGTTACACACCGTTAAAAGATTGGAAAAAGATTTTAACACTTGGCAGATCCCTTGGGGTGAAATTAATCGTTTTCAAAGATTAGAAAATGGCACTTCAGCCATTTTTGATGATCATCAATTTAGCATACCTGTTCCTTTTGCTTCTTCCTCATTTGGCATGTTACCTTCTTACACAAGCAGACCTTTCGCGCAAACCAAAAAATGGTATGGTGTAAATGGTAATAGTTTCGTTTGTGCTGTGGAATTTGGCAAAAAAATCAAAGCTAAATCTTTATTAGCAGGCGGTCAAAGTGGTAATTCTTTGTCGCCACATTTCTTTGATCAAGCTAATATGTATGCCAATGGAATGTTTAAAGAGGTTCATTTTTATAAAGAGGATGTTTTAAAACATAAAAGGCAAGCATATCATCCTTAATAATGTGAATTAAGGGTTGAAATTATTAATAGGATCAACTCTAAACGAATGTATAAAAGCGAATTTAAATGGGCTGATCCCCTATTTCTTTTACAAAAATGCAATTGATGGGCTAATTCTTTTTCCATGGTATTTCTTTTTTTGAAAAAAAAGAAACAAAAAAACTTTCTTTTGCTTAATCCAAGACGAATCCGTCAGCTGACGGACCGATTTTCACTCCGCTCACGGCTATTTTCTTTGACCCTGTTGCACATCGCCTATGCGCATTGTCAAAGCTGCGCCTTGCCGCTACGTTCAAATCTTTCGTTGGGATTAAGCCTTGGCAATAAATGAGGCTTTGGATGATTTGAATGAACTATTTTTTTTAACTCTTAATTCGCATAAATTAGGTTATTTGATCCCGAAAAATGTAAAAAACTTCTATTTCTTTTTCTTAAATTTGAATTTAATTCAATCTTTTGGAACCAAATTTTTCATCCAATTTTCAATTCGGAGCCATCTTCAATGAAGCTGCCATTGGTATCATCGTGACAGATTCCCAGAGTCGAATCATTTTATCCAATCGATTTGCAGATAATTTATTTGGTTATGAGGATCAAGAATTAATTGGACAAAACATTTCTGTGCTCATTCCTAATCACTTAAAAGATCGGCATGCACATCATCAAGCACATTATGTCAAATCCCCTCAAGCCAGACCGATGGGAGTTGGATTGGATTTAAAAGCCAAAAGAAAAAATGAAACTTTATTTCCTGTTGAAATTAGTTTGAGTCATTTTAAAGAAAATGACCAACTTTTTCACATAGCCTTTGTGAGTGATGTAACCTTAAAAAGAAAAGTTGAAATGGAATTGATTTTAAAGAATCAAGAAATTAATCAACTAAATGAATCATTGGAAGAAGAAGTGGTCGCGAGAACGCAGGCTTTGCAAAATACATTGGCGCAATTGGAAGCTAATACCAAAGAATTGGAAATTTCATTGCAAAAAGAAAAAGAATTAGGCGATTTGAAAACGAGGTTTGTATCGATGGCTTCTCATGAATTTAGGACTCCCTTAACTTCCATCCTTAGTTCTGCCTCTTTGATTGAAAAATATAAAACTTCGGAGGAACAAATGAAAAGAGATGTTCATATTCATAGAATCAAATCATCTGTGAGTCATTTGACAGAAATTTTAGAAGAATTTTTATCTGTTGGGAAATTAGAATCGGGTACTATTGAATTACATCCATCGCAAATTAATCTGAACGAGTTTTTAAATGATCTTTTGGTGGATCTAAAACCTTACGAGAAATCACAACAACAAATCATGCTTCAAATGGAAAATGAGATGGTTTGGAATACAGATTTCTCCATACTTCGCAAAATATTAATCAATGGATTATCCAATGCATTGAAGTTTTCTGAGAAAAATGTGGAGTTAAATGTATCAGTTAAAAATCAACTTCTTACTATTCAGATTAAAGATTATGGGATTGGTATTAGTAAAGAAGATCAAAAGCATTTGTTTGAAAGATTTTTCAGAGGAAATAATGCAACAGTAATTCCCGGTACAGGTTTAGGACTACATTTGATAGATCGTTATATCCATTTTATAGGTGGAAATTTAGAAATAATTAGTGAATTAAATAAGGGTACAGAATTAATCATTCAAATCCCTGAATTAAAATAAAAATGGGTAAGAAAATTTTAATTATTGAGGATAGTACGGAGATCAGAGAAAATACAGCTGAATTATTGGAGCTTTCCGGTTACGATGTGGAAGTTGCAGCAGACGGAATTGAAGGTGTTAGAAAAGCGAAAGCAACGCTACCTGATTTAGTAATATGTGATATCATGATGCCCCATTTAGATGGGTTTGGTGTACTGCAGGTATTTTCAACCCAGCCGAATTTAGCTAAAATTCCATTTATTTTTCTTACCGCCAAAACAGATCGAAGTGATATGCGGAAAGGCATGGAGATGGGTGCGGATGATTATTTGACAAAGCCATTTCAAGAAGTAGAATTATTAAGAGCGATTGAATCTCGTTTGAGGAAAAAAGATTATCAAATCTTTGAAGCTCAAGTAGATATAAGAAATTCGGATTTAGAATTAGTCAATGAAGCCATTGGTTTTTTAGATTTCGAGCATTTTCAAGGAGATAAAAAGTCACAAATTTTCCAAAAAAAGAATACGATTTATTCGGAAGGTGATTCACCTATGCGAGTATATTATTTGCAACAAGGAAAAGTGAAAACCTTTCATACTAACCAAGAAGGTAAATATTTCATTACCTCTTTTATCAATGAAGGTGATTTTTTTGGGTTTGTCGACATTCTCGAAAATCAACATTACAGAGAAAGTGCTGAGGCCTTAGAGGATTGTAAAGTGTTGAGTTTTTCTGCGGCCGATTTTAATCAATTATTAAAAACAAACATTCATCTTGAAATCCATTTCAGAAAAGCCTTGACTGCTTATTTAATTAAAAATGAGCAAATCTTGTTTTCCATGGCTTATCAATCGCTCAGAAAACGGGTGGCTCTAGCTTTATATGACTTAGCTTTAACTTATGGCAACGATTCTGACAATATCATCAGTATTCGATTATCCAGAGAAGATTTAGCCTCCCGTGTGGGTACAGCAACAGAATCGGTCATCAGAACCCTAAGCGACTTTAAAAAAGAAGGCCTGATTGAAATCAAAGGCTCTGAAATGACATTGATTAATGTGAAAGGATTAAGGGATTTGAAATATTAGGAAGAGAGAAGAGAGAAGAGAGAAGAATTGAAGAGAGAAGAGAGAAGAGAGATTTTTTCCTCCTAATTTGACTCATCTTATCCATTGTATTAGCTAAGTTCTGTTTTCTCTCTTCCCGTTTTCTCTCTTCCCGTTTTCTCTCTTCCCGTTTTCTCTCTTCCAGTTTTCTCTCTTCTCTTTTCCTGTTTTCTCTCTTCCAGTTTTCTCTCTTCTCTTTTCCTGTTTTCTCTCTTCTCTTTTCCTGTTTTCTCTCTTCCAGTTTTCTCTCTTCTCTCTTCCAGTTTTCTCTCTTCTTCTCTAAAACGGATGACAAACAATCGGAGTAATTTTGGAATTTTTTAAGTAATTAGATTGGCTGGCCACAATTCCATAAGTAGCTCTAAACAGTAAAATTACAGCAACCAAAGTACCTAAATATTTAATGTATTGAGCACTTTTTTGATTTTTGTTGTCTAACCAATTCAATCCCCAAAAACTTGCTTGAAGCGCCGGAAGAGTGGCTATTCCAAACGTAATCATACTTAAAAATCCCATCCAAGCGTTTGGTTGAATCAAGGCCACACTTAATCCACCTAAAACCAATCCACAAGGCATAAGTCCATTGCTCATTCCCAACAAAAAATAGCCTATTACACCAATTTTTGACCCGATTTTTTGAATGGGCTTTCCCAAAAATTGATACAAAAATCCCAATAAAGAATCCCCTATTTTACCTAAGGTCAATAGAAGTAAAACAAGTCCTGAAAAAAGATAGAAATAATACCAGCTCGAAGGTAAAATCCAAATAGATCCTAATTTAGCGACGATAAAGCCTAAGAGTCCATACATGAATATTCTACCCAATTGATATAAAATACTTCTTTTTCTGGTTGTAGGATGGGTAAAAGATTGAACTTTCACGTGCCTCATCAATGGACCACACATGGCTATGCAGTGCCAACTACCAGCTAAACCAATCAGAAAAGTATAATACCAAGTTTGCATGTTAAGGAATAACGAATCGGGATTCAGTTTGATAACTTTCGCCTTTATTTATCCAAGATAAGGTAACTTTCCATGGACCTTTATTTAAAAATGGTGTTTCTACTATCCAAGTAGCATCTTTCGGTTCCTTTAAAATAAAATGTTGATCTTCTTTCTGCGTGGAGGGTTTGTAAAAATCCACTTTCATTTGGCTTGTTCCATTGGGTATCTGAATTTTGGCCAACTGATAAGTCGAATCAAAACTAATTTCAGCTCTATCTTTCAATAAAAGAGTTTTTTTTCTAATCTCAATTTTTTCTTGAAACTTTTGACCATCCTCATAATAATGATCGCCGACTAAATCTATTTCCTGTTTCGACATATTCACATAGAAATAAGCCATAAATAGTCCAAATAACAAGAAAGTGACAATGATTCCATGGCCCCACGTGAAGCCTTTGTTTTTATTATTCATCAGGTTGTATAAAGCTAGTTTTTAAGAATTCAGTTTCTCCGTCAGCATTTGTAATCTTTAATTTTATTTTATCATGGTTTTTATGAACACCCGTTTTAACCTTAATGAAAAATTCAGATTTACTCATTTTACTTTTTTCTAAATTCGATATGGGTTTCCCTACCCAAACAATGTAAAATGGTTTCTCCACTTCTATTTTAAAATTCTGATTTTCTAAAGATTTATTGAGAATTTCTAATTGATACAAATTACTTACTTCTTGTTTTATTTCATCCACTTGAAAGGTCATTCCCGGTGTTCTAAGTAAGGTGCTTTCCCAAGGTTTTCTACTTAGCAATAAATAACCAAAAACGCTGAGTAAAATTACCAATAGCGCGGAATATGCCATAATTCTCTTACTAAATTTCAATTTATTTCCTGTATTTATTCCATTCAAAGAATCGTATCGGATGAGGTTTTTAGGTTTTTTAACTTTCTCCATGACTTCATTACATGCGTCTATGCAGGCGGTACAACCAATGCATTCTAATTGATTACTTCCGTTACGAATATCAATTCCTGTTGGACATACACGAACACACCAATGACAGTCGATACAATCGCCTTTTTCGCTCGTGTCATTTTTAGTCATCTTTCCACGAGGTTCCCCCCTTTTGTGGTCATATTGTACCAAGATGGAATTATTATCTAATAACACGCCTTGCAATCTTCCATAAGGACAAACCACAATGCAAACCATTTCTCTAAAACGGGCAAAAACAAAATAAAAGACTCCTGTAAAGATCCAAATGGCAAGAAATCCACTTAAATGATCAATTGGAGGTTCATTTATTAATTTTAACCACTCTCTTTTACCAACCATGTACATCAAAAAGGTATTAGAGATGGCAAAAGATATGAAAAGAAATATCAAATGTTTGGCTCCTTTTTTTAGAATTTTTTCTAGATTCCAAGGACTTTCGTCTAATCTTCTTTGTGCTTTGTCATCCCCTTCTATCAAATATTCAATTTTACGAAAGAACATTTCCATGAAAATAGTTTGTGGACATGCCCATCCGCACCAAATTCGGCCAAAAATTACGGTAAATAAACTGATGAAAATTAAAAATGTAACCAATCCAATAGCTACCAAATGAAAGTCTTGAGGAAAAAATGGAACTCCCCAAAAAATAAATTTGCGTTCTATAATATTGAAAAGAAAAATAGGTTCTCCTTTTCTTTCTAGCCAAGGTAAACCAAATAAAGCGATCAATAAAATATAGGCAAAAGCACTTCTAAGTTGATATAATTTACCAATGATTCTTCCAGGATAAATCCACAGACGTTTTCCATCCTTACTTTGATTATACAGATGATTTCGGTAATCATCATTATCTAAATTGATATTCGACATAAAAAAGAAGGTCCGTTGCCGGACCTTTTTAAAATTAATTTTACTTTTCTCGACAGGTTGAAATTCCAAAAGGCTTGTACAGCAAGCAAATTCTAGTTAATCCAGTAAATGCAATGACTGCTGCAACGATGTACACAGGGATCGCTAAATCGGTAGGGATAATTTTTGCATAAGCTAAAATTCCTAAAATAATTGCGATGGAGAATCTAAATATTCTATCGCGTTTTCCAATGTTCTTTTGCATAGTAATAAAGTGTAAGTAAGGGTTTGTTAATTTTTTATTTTTCTTCTGTTCCTTGAGGTTCCTTAGCCCCTGGAGGATTTGTACCTTTAATTGATAATATAAACGATGAAACCTTTTGAATTTGTATAGGGTTTAACGTTTTATTCCAAGCAATCATACCTTTTTCAGGTACACCATTGGTAATTGTATGAAATAATGCCTTAATATTCCCACCATGCAACCAAAAATTATCCGTTAAATTGGGGCCAACCCCTCCTTGACCTTTATCACCATGGCAGGCTATACAGTTGGTTTTATAAATTTCAGAACCTTCTGTAAGATCTTTTGTCTGGGTCAACGCTATTACATTATTTTCATTTACGGAATTAGCGAATTTTTTCATGTATGCCTCCCTTGCTTTTTCAGCTACAGCAACTTCTTCTTTGTATTCCGTATCCTGAATATTCCCATCTTGCAAAACATGGTAATTGATTCCATAAATAATTCCAAAAAGAATAGTTAAATAAAATAGGTACATGAACCATGGCGGAGTTGGATTATCCAATTCCACAATTCCATCGTATTGATGCTCCAAAGCAAGGTCTTTTTCTTCTTCTATTGGACGTAATCCAGTAAAATTTTCCCACCAACTTCTATCCTCTTTTGCTTCACCAGCTTCCTCTACGCTCTGAGAAAGCCTTTTTAATGCGGATGATAATTGTATCGTAACAAATAAAATTACGATACTAGTTAAAATGATTAAACTCATTAACCAAATTTCTGTTGTATTGGCCATTTTTATAAATATTTATAATTTTCAAAAAAAAAGTAAAAACCTATTCAAATGGCAAATTTTCCATTTTATTAAGGTGTTTTTTATCCATCCAAAACAGATAAATTCCCACTAGTACAAAAAATACCATAAAGACTACCAATGAAAAGATCATAAAGGCATCTGCACCGGGAATGATTGAAATAAATTGCTTAAACATATGCTTATTTTTTTGAAATGTCTGTTCCTAATCTTTGTAAATACGCAATGAGAGCTATGATTTCCTTGTCATCGGAAACTTTGATTTTCTCATTTGCTAATCTTGCTTGTATTTCTTTTGCCTGTGCCTTCAAATCATTAACGGAATTGTTGATTTGTTCTTGACTATATGGCACACCCAATTTTTTCATAGCAGCCAATTTATCTTGAGTCTGCGATGTATTGAGGGTTTGTTCAAATAACCAACCATAGCTAGGCATAATGGAACCAGGTGACATAGCTTGTGGTTCTCTCATGTGAATGTAATGCCATGAATCGGGGTATTTACCTCCCTCTCTATGCAAATCAGGTCCAGTACGCTTTGAACCCCATAAAAACGGGTGGTCATATACAAATTCACCAGATTTAGAAAATTCACCGTAGCGTTCTGTTTCGCTTCTAAAAGGTCTAACTAATTGTGAGTGACATCCTACACAACCTTCACGGATGTAGATATCTCTACCTTCTAACTCCAATGAAGTATATGGTTGTACTGCTGCGATAGTTGGAACATTGGATTTAACCATAAAAGTAGGAACCAACTCAACCAATGAACCAATTAATATCATAATCAATGATGCAACCAATAATTGGATTGGTCTTCTTTCAATCCAGCTATGCCAATGGGCACCTTTTATTTCTTTTTCTTCTAATATTGCCAATGGTGCGGCTTCTGCTGCCTCGTCTGCCAAAAGAGAGCCTTGTGCCATGGTTTTAAATAAGTTGTAAGCCATAATGATGGCTCCAACCAAATAAAGTGTTCCTCCAATTGCTCTCATTTGATGCATGGGAATCAATTGCAGAGTAGTATCCAAGAAATTACCATATTGTAAAGTACCTTCTGGTGTAAATTGCTTCCACATCATTCCTTGAGTAAATCCTGAAATGTACATTGGAATAGCATAAAATGCGATACCAATCGTTCCTATCCAAAAGTGGGTTTTAACCATTTTTTCAGAATATAAACTTGTTTGGAAAATCCTTGGTATAAGCCAATATAACATGGCAAATGTCAAGAACCCATTCCATCCCAATGCTCCCACGTGAACGTGAGCCACGATCCAATCCGTAAAGTGAGCTATAGCATTAATATTTTTCAAACTCAACATAGGTCCTTCAAAGGTGGCCATTCCATAGCAAGTAATACCAACCACCATGAATTTCAAAATTGTGTTTTCACGTACTTGATCCCAAGCTCCACGCAAGGTTAACAATCCATTGATCATTCCACCCCAAGATGGAGCAATTAACATGATGGAAAATACAACTCCCAAAGATTGTGCCCAATCAGGTAAACTACTATACAATAAATGGTGAGGTCCTGCCCAAATGTAAATGAAAATTAAAGCCCAAAAGTGTAATATAGACAAACGGTAAGAGTAAACTGGGCGATTAGCCATTTTAGGTAAAAAATAGTACATCAAACCTAAAAAGGGAGTTGTTAAGAAAAATGCCACCGCATTATGTCCATACCACCATTGAACCAAAGCGTCTTGCACACCTGCATACACATAATAACTCTTTAAAAACGAAATAGGTAATTGTACAGAGTTGGTTAAATGTAATACAGCAACTGTTACAAAAGTGGCTATATAAAACCAAATCGCCACATATAAATGTCTTTCTCTACGTTTAATGATTGTTCCAAACATGTTGATGCCAAAAGCGACCCAAACAAGTGTAATCGCAATGTCAATAGGCCATTCTAATTCTGCATATTCATGCGATGTGGTAATACCTAATGGCAAAGTAATCGCCGCAGCAACAATGATCAATTGCCATCCCCAAAAATGGAAATTGGAAAGAAAATCACTAAACATTCTAGCCTTCAATAAACGCTGTAATGAATAATACACACCCGCAAATATGGCATTACCCACAAATGCGAAAATCACTGCATTGGTATGCAATGGTCGAATTCTACCAAATGATCCATATTGTGTGATGTTTAATGCTGGTTCAAAAAGCTGAGAGGCAATGATAACCCCAACCAACATTCCAACAATACCCCAAATGATAGTGGCTATTGCGAAATTTCGAACAGTCTTATTGTCATAAGAAAACTGCTCTAATGTAGTCGTTTGTGAATTCATAAGCGTATTATTTGATTTTATTTTTTTGTAAGTCTATTTCCTCCGTAATGATTCGTAAACTAGGTGTAATTAAATCATCCTGTTGCCCAGTGTTGATAGACCAAATAAAAGCAACCAAAAAGCCGATTGCCATTAGTAAACTTAGACCTATCATGATGAAGATTATTTCCATAGCATTTTGAATAAACTTTTAGAACACGTAATTATTCAGTAAATGTCGAATTTTATCGACATTTAATTTATGACTTTCGTCACGTTTTGGACTGATTTAATAAGGTTTTTAATTGTTTCCCTTTCCAATTCATACCAATAGTTGCAATTAACAACATACTGATCGAGTTTATGGGCATTAAAATGGCTGCTACCAATGGAGATAAATTTCCTTGAACTGCAAAACTTAATCCAATAGAATTATAAACAATAGATAGCAGGAAACTAATTTTAATAAGTTGTAAGCCAAATTGGCTGAATGAAATGTATAAAGGTAAATGCGCCAATTCATCTCCTTTTAAAATGGCATCGCTCGCTGGAGTGAAATGTAAATGATCATCTGAAACAGCTATTCCCACATTGGCTTGCTGAAGTGCGCCTGCATCATTTAAACCATCTCCGATCATGGCCACTTTTTTTCCTTTGGCTTGTAAGGATTTAATAAATTCCATTTTATCCAATGGACTACATTCAAATTTAGTTTTTGTAACATCTGGAAACCAATCATTTAAACTGCTACTATTAACGGATCGATCGCCAGAGACTAAATACAAATCATACTTCCTTTGTAGTTGATGAATCATTCCTTCGATCCCTTTCCTGTTTTTCCATGGAAATTCTATATATCCAATCTTTTCATCTCCAATTTGTAGATGTAGATGTGTTTCCGAACTAAAAAAATCTTCTTTTTTCTTGTTTAATGTATCTGCACCTATGAATTTTTGAGATCCAATTTTATACATTTTTCCCTCCCATATTCCCTCTAAGCCTTTTCCCTGGATTTCTTTGAATTGACTTAATCTCGTAGTTCTTTTTGCTCCTAATTCTTCAAGATAATTGGCCAATTGTCTAGACAATGGATGTGTTGATTGTTTGGCTAGAGTATAAAGATTATCCCATTCTTCTTTTTTAGGTTGTCTATTTAAATTTAACTGGGGTTTTAAGTCAGCTTGCAGAGTCAGTGTGCCTGTTTTGTCAAATACCAATGTGTCAATCTGAGCCATGCGTTCCAAAGCTTGAATGTCTTTGAAAAAGAAATGAAAACTAGAAAGCCATCGGATGCCATGCCCCAAGGCAAATGGATAGGAAATAGCCAGAGCACATGGACAAGCAATGATTAGAATACTAACTACCGCATTAGACCATTTGCTTGGATCGTTTTGCAACCAATAAAAAGCAACTATTGTAGCTAGACTCAAAAGGATAATGGTAAAATATACGCCTACTTTATTGGCAAAATTTTCCCAATTTTCAGATTTATAAACCGGATCTTTGAAAGCTTGTTGCTCCCATAGTTGGGTTAAATGGCTGTGTTTTAAATCATTTTTAATTAATATTTCAATCGATTCTCCATTATGTTTTCCTCCAGCATAAATAGGTTGATTGATACCAATTTCAACCAATTCACTCTCTCCTGTCACAAAACTGTAGTCAATTTTACTTTTACCTTTGATCAAAATAGCATCTGCAGGAATGATTTCCTGATTTCGGATGATTAATTGATCGCCAATTTGAATTTCTTCCAGGGGGGCATTTAGTTCCTGACCATTTGTACTTATTTTTGAAATGACCAATGGGAAATAGGATTTATAATTTCGTTCAAAGGATAAAAAATCAAATGATTTTTTCTGAAACCATTTTCCTATTAATAAGAAAAATAATAATCCAGAAACAGAATCGATGTATCCCGCTCCTGTTTGACTCAGAACCTCATACAAACTTCTTGAATATCCAACAACCAAACCCAGTAAGATGGGTAATTCAATGGTCATTTTTCTCAAACGAATATGCGCCCAAACGTTAATGAAATAATCAGAACCTGCAAAAAATAAACTAAGAGTTCCTAGTAAGAGATTTAAGTAGCCAAAAAGTTGCTTAAATGAACCATCTTCAATTCCCAAGTATTCTGGAAAACTGAATAACATACTATTCCCTGCACAAAATCCAGCTACACCCAGTTGAATCAAAAACAGTGTCTCTTGCGAATGACGCTTCTTTCTTTGATTTCCCTCTTCTTGATTAGATATCAAAGGCTCATAACCAATTTTAGCAAGTAAATTGGCTAAGCCGCCTAAACTTAATTCATCCTCTTTGAACCAAACTGTCAGATCTTTTTTGCCAAAATTCAATTGTGTTTTAATGACAGCCTCATGTAGTTTGGGCAAGTTTTCTAACAAATACAAGCAAGATCGACAATGAATGGAAGGTAAGATAAAATTGACTTTTGATAATTCATTATTTGAAAAAAGAATCAGCTTATCTCGAAATGCTGGAGTATTTAAAAAATCAAAATTCTTGTAACTGGGAGAAATTCCTGGATTAATATCACAACTGTAATAATCTTCCAATGAACTTTCATTCAATAGTTGATAAACTTTTTGACAACCCGAACAACAAAAATCTTTTTCTTCAAAATGGATGATTTCATCTTTGCAACTTTCTCCGCAATGATAACATTGAGTGGTTTCGACAACTTCCTTTAAGATGATTTGATCCATAACACTAAACTGAAATTGTTTCAAAAGTACTCAATCGCTAAAATTAGCGTATGACAATAAACATATTTGGATATGAGCATCGTCATTATTCCTAATTGTACAAGGTAGTAGTTTCGTACAAAATTTTAATAAAAACAATGCAAGACTTTTCAGAGATTAAACAAAAAATACTAGCGAGCGGCATAGAAATTAGCTATTTGCCCTCAGAGTATATTTTTCGTTTAGGTCAAAAAGCTGAATTTGTATTTTATTTCTTGAGTGGGACTATTTCACTCACGTTTTTAGATAACCATTCGTTGATTATTGAGGATAAACAATTATTTCTGGGTTTACAAGAGGCTTTAGTATTATCGAAGCACCCATTTTCTGCACAAATCATAGAACCTTCTAAGTTCTTGGTTTTCGATAAAAAGTTTTTTTTGATGCTTTTACAAGAATTTGATGTGGATCAAGCTTTTGTTAATCAACAATGCATAGATTTTGAATTATATCAACAATTATCACATTAAACGCTTAAATAGTATGTTAGCTGAAGCAGAAATCACCAATTTGTCGAAATTTCAAATTGCAGCTCAATTAAAAGAATTACAAGATACGATATGTTCTAAATTAGAATCTTGTGATGGTAAAGCTAAGTTTCAAGAAGAAATTTGGACTCGTTCTTCTGGAGGAAGTGGTCGAACTAGAGTTATTCAACAAGGAAATGTTCTTGAAAAAGGAGGAGTGAATTTTTCTGAAGTATTTGGTAAGGCAACTCCAAGTATGTTGAAAGCATTAGATATTCATGATTCGGGAAATTTAGAATTTTTTGCTACCGGTGTATCCATCGTTTTGCATCCATCTAGTCCAATGGTGCCTATTTCTCATGCTAATTTCAGGTATTTTGAGCTGAGTAATGGAATGTCTTGGATTGGTGGAGGCATTGACTTAACTCCAATTTATGTGGTGGAGGAACAAGCCAGATGGTTTCATCAGCAATTGAAGATGATATGCAATAAATACGATTTGACTTATTATCCAACCTTTAAAAAATGGGCAGATGATTATTTTTTCATTGAACATCGTCAAGAAACAAGAGGCGTAGGTGGAGCCTTCTTTGATCATCTTACTCCAACGACCGACAAACCATTGTCTGAATTAGTGGATTTTTTATTGGATCTGGGTAATCAATTTGCTCCAATTTATACTCAAATAATGGATTGGAACAGAAATTTACCCTTCACAGATGCACAAAAAAACTGGCAATTAATTCGACGTGGACGGTATGCTGAATTTAATTTAGTTTATGATCGTGGTACAAAATTTGGATTCGAATCACAAGGAAGAACGGAGTCAATTTTGATGAGTTTGCCCCCACAAGCAAATTGGGAATACAATCATATTCCTGAACCCGGCTCAGAGGAGGCAGTAACCTTATCTTTATTGAAAAAGAATATAGAGTGGTAAGTTATGATTGCATAGTCCCGAAAGATTTTATCCTTCGGGACTGTTTTT
>JACCDS010955778.1_pt1 | contig 22914 bp, 24 predicted proteins | sample 7446441 | NCBI WGS metagenome assembly JACCDS01 (sample SAMN15323445, study PRJNA562643) | freshwater metagenome | isolation source: river surface water | place: USA:Blue River Watershed | collected 2017-08-17 | reverse complement strand
TACTACGCCTGCGTCTCCTTCATCGATGCGCAGATCGGCACCTTGCTCGACGAACTCGACCGCCACGATCTTTGGAAAAACACCGTCGTCGTTTTGTTCAGCGACCATGGTTTCCACCTCGGCGACCACGGCGGCCTCTGGGCCAAACTCAGCGCCTTCGACGAAGCCACCCGCGTGCCGCTGCTCATCGCCGGCGCCGGCATCCCCGCCGGCCGCCGCGTCGCCGCTCCGGTCGAACTCATCGACATCTACCCCACGCTCGCCGACCTCGCCGGCCTCAAGCCCGCCGGCCCGCTCGACGGCCGCTCGCTTCGTCCGCTCTGGGAAAATCCGGATTCCGCCTCCGCCAATCGCGTCGCCTACAGCCTCGTCTACCACTACGACGTCGCGGGGAAACGCGATGTCGCCGGCCGCACCGTCATCGGCCCGACCTGGCGCTACACCGAATGGGACGGCGGCCGCGCCGGCCGCGAATTCTACCCCCGCCGCCCCGAAGGCGAGTACCGCAATCTCGTCGCCGACCCCGCGCTGCAGCCCACGATCACCGGCGCCGCCGCCAAGCTCGCCGAGATTCCGTCCCCCAAGCCCGGCCCCGCCAACCGCCCCCGCGCCCTGGTCCCGGCCGCCAAGCAGTAAGCGGCCGGTACCGTTGATCGTTGAAAGCTGAGAGTTGAGAGATCGATCCGCGGCACCCGAAGCGCCTTCCGCCTTCCGACTTTTGCCGTCCGGCTTCCGATTCCGGCTTTCAACTTTCAACCTTCAACTTTCAACCGCGCGCCGCCGCCGCGGCGGCGCGCTCAGGGCAGGCACCACGTCATCCGCCGCGCGAAGTCGCGCTGGAAATCGTCCCGCCAGCGGCTCACTTCGATCCGCGGATCATAGCCCGCGACCGCCGCCGGCACATCGCGGTACCAGCCGTCCGCCTCGCGCGCGAAGCGTCCGCCCCAACCCGGCTTCGTCGGATCCGCCGGATCGTTGCCGCCGCGCGGCAAAAAGAAAAACCACGCCGGCGTATCCCCTTCTTTGAGACAGCCGTGCGGATTGGGCGCCGTCCACGTCTTCAGCGGATACAGCGCGCCCAGCGGACCGCGGGCGACCACGTTGGCCTCGACCCAGGCCCGGCTCGTCGTTGCCTCCGCCCCGGTCAGGTACATGCCGCGGTACGTACCCATCCGCTTGTCCGCCCCCGCCGGGGCCTGCGCCCAGATGTAGTTCAGGCCGGGAAACTCGGTGCGCAACCACGCCGCGATCCCGTCCTGGTCGTTGATATCGTAAACCCGGAATTTCCGCGCCAACGCCGCCAACCCGGCCGCGCCGCCTTCGTGCTTCACCCGCCACAGCACCTGCGCGAGATCGGTCTGCCCGCCCCAGATCGTGATGTTCAAGGGCCGTTCCGCCGTGCCCGCCTCGATCCGTTCGCGCAGCCGCGCCGATCCCGCCGTGTCGTGCCCGGCCCCGATCGCCCCGCGTCCGCGCTGCGGGTTCCCCGCCACCACGCGCGCCTGCAATTCCGCCTCCTCCGGCCAACCGCCGGCATGGCGCAGCAGATTCGGCCGCACCTGCCCGTAGGCCGCGACAATCTGCCGGATCAGATCCGGCCGCGTGATCGCTTCCTTAAGTTCACCGCGCGTCCCCGCCGCACTCGCCAGCAGCACCTCCACGTCGAGTTCGTTGGTGTAGAGCATCAGGCGGATCAGGGACTGCTGGTCGTCCGGATCCCCGCCGATATCCGTCAGCACCGCGAGTCGCGGCCGGTCCGCCGCCGCCGCCGATCCACCCCCGAGCAGGAGTGCCAATCCCAGGGCCGCCAGGCGCAGCTTGGCTTTCATTGCTTCGGAGCCTTCGCTTTCGCCGGCGGCGCCTTCACCCCATCGAAGTACTTGTCGACGATCCAGGCCGGCTGCCATTGGTCCGGCACCCGCGCCTTGCCGCTCAGGTTGATCGCCGGCGGCGGCGTGCTCTTTTCCGGCAGCGACACCTTGTCGCCGACCTTCGCCTGCCAGGCCTTCATCAGCCCCAGCAGACGCGGCACCTGCGCCGCCGCCTCGGGCCGGTCGATCAGATTCTTCGTCTCGTCGGGATCGGCCTGCAGGTCGAACAGCTGCAGGTAACCGAGCTTCGGATACGCGATGAGTTTCCACCGTTCGTCCCGCACCGCCCGCTGGACTTCGATGTAGGGCAGGAAAACCGAGTCCCTTATCTTGGTCTTCGAGCCGTCCCACAGCGGCCGCACGCTCTCGCCGAAGAGATCCGCCGGCGCCTTGATCCCCGCCAGTTCGCACAGCGTCGGGAAGATATCGAAAAGATAGGTGAACGCTTCCGTCGACTTCCCGCGCGGGATACCCGGCCCGCCGATGATGAACGGCGTCCGCATGCTGTGCTCGTACACGCTCTGTTTGCCGAGCAAGCCGTGGCTGCCGAGCCCCAGGCCGTTGTCCGCCGCGTACACGACGATCGTGTTGTCGCCGTGGCCCTTCGCGCGCAGCACGCCGAGAATCCGGCCGATCTGCGCATCGAGGTGCTCCATCATCGCGTAGTACTCCGCCAACTGGTCGCGGATCGTCGCCTCCGTGCGCGGCCAGGCGGCGAGATTCTCGTCGCGGCCGCCGTTCATCGCCCCGTTGTCGAACGGCAGTTGCGGCTGGAAATTCGCCGGCAACGGCGGGCGCTTGGCGTAGTTCGCCGGGAATCCCGGCGGCGGCTGCCGCGGGTCGTGCGGCGCCGTGAAAGCGGCATAGAGAAAGAACGGCTTCTTCCCGTCGTGCCGCTCGAGGAAGCGCACCGCCGCGTCGGCAAACAGCTCGGTCGAATACTTCTCCCCCATCCGCGGCGGCGTCAGCTGCCCGTCCGGCCCGAGATCGCGGATCGGCACCTGCAAGTGGTCCGACATCCCGCCGAACATCACCGCCTCGCCCTGCTGGAACGCCCGCTGCCACGACGGCACCCCGTTGTGCCACTTGCCCGTGCCGAAGGTCGCGTAGCCGTTCTCGCCGAACAGCTCCGGCATCAGCTTCACGCCCGCCAGCGTCGCCGTCGGCACCGCGAACCAGGTCTTCCCGCTCATCAGCATCGCGCGGCTCGGCACGCACACCGCCCCGCTGTTGCCGCCGAAGACGTAGTTGCGCCGGAAACTCGTGCCGTTCGCCGCCAGCCCGTCGATATTCGGGGTGCGGATGTGCGGGTTGCCGTGCGCGCCGATCGTGTCGGCCCGCTGGTCGTCCGCGAACAGGAAGAGGATGTTCGGCGGCGCCGCGATGCCACCGACTGCCGTTGCCAACGCCGCGCTAAGCCAAGTCAGGATTCGGAGTTTCATGGGGTGCCCGCACGATGCGTTTCCCGCCGTCCGGCGCCAGCGGGAATTTGCCGCGCGATTGACGCCCCCGCCCTCCCTCGCGGAGCCTGCGCCACCCCATGAAGCTCGCCGCCCGCACCCTGCTCGCCGCCCTCGCCCTGCCCCTCGCCGCCGCCGAAAGCATCGGCGGCCAGGAAGCACCCCGAGCCGCGCGCTCCGTCCATCTCCAATGGCAAAGCGCCGAGACCGAAGTCTTCTACCTCGAAGCCGCTGTCACCCAATCGACTCCGGGCAGTTACTTCATGGCCTGCGGCTGGGGCGGCGGCTACTTCGGCATCCAGGAACTGCGCGACGGCAAAAAGGTCGCGATCTTCTCCGTCTGGGATCCCACCAAGGGCGACGATCCGAAAGCCGTCCGCCCCGAGGATCGCGTCGAGTTGCTGCATGAAGGCGACGGCGTCCGCATCAAACGCTTCGGCGGCGAAGGCACCGGCGGCCAGTGCATGACCGACTTCCCGTGGGTGGCCGGCGGCCCCGTGCGTTTCCTCGTGCGCGCCGAACGGCACGGCGAAAAGACCGCGTACTCCGGCTGGATCCACGACGGCGGCTCCGGCCCCTGGCGCCACCTCGTCACCTTCCGCACCCGCAACCAAGGGAAACTGCTCCGCGGGCTCTACTCCTTCGTCGAGGACTTCCGCCGCGACACCCGCAGCGTCGGCGAGGTTCGGTCCGCCCGCTTCTGCAACGGCTGGACGCGTATCGGCGAATCATGGACGCCGCTCGCGCAGGCCCGGTTCACCGCGTCCCGCGCCCCCTGGGAAGCCAAGGACAACATCGACGCCGGCGTCGACGGCCCCCGCTACTTTCTCGCGACCGGCGGCGCCACCGTGCGCCGCGCCGAAGTCGCCGCCGCGCTCCCCGCGTTGCCGCCCGCCGCCCGCCCGCCCGCCGATCTGCCCGCAGCCGTCTTCGCCTCCTCCGCCGGCGCCACCCCGCGCTGACGGCGCCTCACGGCCCTAGCAGACCGTTTTCTCCTTTTGCGGCTGGAGCGCCTCCTTGCGGCAAACCGCTCAGCCCTCGCGCCCACCTTTCCCTTTCACTCTCACTCTCACTTTCACTCTCCCTTTCCCTCTCACTCTCCCTCTCAGCGCCCCGCCTCCGCCCAAATCTCCCGCCCCACATCCCGCCCGTTGACGCTGAGCAAGGCCCGCGGCTCCCCGCCTTCCAGCCGCATGCGTTCGCCTTTCTCCACATCCGCTTCGATCCGCAGCGGTCCGGCCAAACCCGCCACCTCCGCACTCACTTGCCCGCCCACGAGGTCCGCCCGCGCCTTGGCCGCGGCAAACTCCCGCCGCCACGCCGCGAACGCCGCCTCGTCGAGCCCGTCCGCCACCCGCAGCCACACCGCCGCCGTGGCCCGGCCCCGCGGATCCTCCGCCGCATGCAGAATCGTGATGCGGCGGGCGACATCGCCGGGCCGGTCCGCGACAAACTGCACCGGCGCCGTCCCGTTGGCGACCGTCGTGGCAATCAGGATACGTAATCCGGCCACCGCGTCGCCCAGCCGCACGAAGATCGCTTTCCCGCCCGGCACCACGGCCGGTTGCGCCGCCGTGCCCGGCTTGGCCCGCTCATCGCCAAACCAGACTTCGGCCGCCGCCGGCACCGTGAACTGCGTCGCGAAGTACTCCAGCTCGCCCGGCCGGTTCCGCGATCCCGGCCGCACCGGCTCGTCCGACAGCACCTGCAACACTTCCTGGCCGCGCTGCACTGTCGCGAGAAACGGCGTCAGGTGCAGCGCCTTTCCGCCTACCCGTTTCCTCAAACCATAGGGATCGCCGCGGCCTTCCATGAACAGCGTCAGCTGCGGCACCGCCGGCGCCGCCCCGAGATTCAGCACGAGCGTCCGTTCGTCGCGACTGCGCGAGGCGCCCGAAGACGCGATGCTCGCGCCGCGGCCGATCCAGTTCACCGCCGTCTGCTCGGGTTTCGGCCCCCACGACTGCACCACGGTCCGCGGCACCTGCGTTCGGATCGGCTCGGTCCACTCCGGGTCGGGCCGACGCAGCACGGCGTTGCGAAAGGTCGTATGGTTCGGCTGCACGCCGCCCAGCCAGCCCGCGCCCTCCAGATCCGGCGCCTGCCGCAACCACCCCGCCGTCCACGTGTGCGCCTCCGTGTAGCCGGTGCCGAACAGGTAGTCGTAGGTGCGCGCATTCGTCCCGCCCATGCGATCCCCCGGCGCCCACCAATTCGCCGCGAGGTCCGTCCACAGGTGGCGGATCGCCTTTTCCGCCTGCGCCCGGGCTTCCGGCCGCCCGGCCCACCGCGCGATCAGCGCCAGCGAATCCAGATCGATGCCGTAGTACACGACCGCCCCGTATTCGCCGATTCCATACTGCGCCGTGTACGCCAGCCATTCGTCGAACCGGCGGTAGCCCTCCGCCGCCGCGTCGGCCCGCCCCAGCGTCTCGCCGATCGCGATCAGCCCCCACGCCTTCATCACGAAAATGTTCGTGTACTCGACGTTCACGGTGTGGCTCCGCAGCCCGGCGATCGCATCCGCCATCATCGCCTCCGCCGTCTCCCGTCCCGCCGGCGTCAGGCGTTCGGCCTGGGTCTTGCCGATCAGGCCGAGCAACTGCGACGCAAACTCCACGGCATTGAGATCGGTGACGCCGGGTTGGCCGCTGTTCCATTGGAAATTGCCGAAGGTCGGGCTGCCCGTCTTCAAATCCTGCATCGCCCGCGCCCGGCGCAGCGCCGATTCGACGCGGTCCGGCCGCCAGCCGAGGCCGTTCGCCTCGACGGCAAAGCGCAGCAACCCGCGGATGCCGACCGACCGCTGCGGGCTGTTCACCGATGTCCACTGCGCCTCCAATTCCGCCGCCGCCTTGGCCGGATCGGATTTCCATTCCGGCAACGCCGCCGCGGCCGTTTCGGCCCAAACCAGCCACCCGAGCAGTCCGAGCAAAAATCGCGTCGTCATGCGCCACCAAGTTCCAAGCCCGCCCCGGATTCAAGGTTCGCCTGCACGTTCCGCCGCGCGGCCCGACGATTCGCCAAGCCATGCGTAGCCCGCCGCGCCGCCCGCCGCTATGCTCCCGCCATGGAATCCGATCCCTTGGCTGTCTTCCTGCGCTGGTGGGACGACGCCCGCGCCGCCGGTCTCAAGGAACCCGCCGCCACCGCCCTCGCCACCGTCGACGCCGCCGGCCGGCCCGCCGTGCGCATGGTGCTGCTCAAGCACGCCGACGCCGCCGGCTTCGTCTTCTACACCAATTTGAAAAGCGACAAAGCCGCCGAGCTCCGCGCCCGGCCCGTCGCTTCGCTCTGCTGCTACTGGAATCCACCCGGCCGCCAGGTGCGCGTCACCGGATCCGTCGTGCCCGTCACCGACGCCGAGGCCGACGCGTACTTCGCTTCGCGGCCCTACCCAAGCCGCATCGGTGCCTGGGCCTCGGACCAGTCGCAGCCGCTGACCGAATTTGCCGAACTCGAACGCGCCGTCGCCGCGACGATGCTGCGTTTCCCGCTCGGCCACGTCCCGCGCCCGCCGCACTGGAGCGGTTTCCGCGTCGTGCCCGACACGATCGAACTCTGGACCGAGAAACCGTACCGCCTGCACGAACGCGTCCGCTACACGCGCACGCCGCAGGGCTGGTCCGCCCAGCCGCTCTTTCCGTAAAGCAAATCCTCCCGCGTGCCCGCCTCGCCGCGGCACTGGAAGATTGCACCGCCGTTCCGCCTGCGCACGCTCGCGGACCCCGCCCCACCCCATGAAAGCCACCTCCGTCCCGCGGCGCACCTTCCTGCGCCAAGGTCTCGCCGGCCTGCTCGCCGCCGGCACCGCCCCGCAAATTATTTCCTCCCGGCTCCTCGGCGCCGACGCCCCGTCCCGCAAAGTCACCCTCGGCTGCATCGGCCTCGGCGTGCACGGCTTCGGCGTGAACCTGAAGCAATTCCTCGAAGAGGACGATTGCCGCATCGTCGCCGTGTGCGACGTCTTCGCCTCCCGCCGCCTCAAGGGCAAACAGGCGGTCGATGAGCGCTACGGCACCAAGGACTGCGCCGAATACGCCGACTTCCGCGCGCTGCTCGCGCGGCCGGAAATCGACGCCGTCGTGATCTCCGCCCCCGACCATTGGCACGTGACCATGGCGCTGCTGGCCCTCGCGGCCGGCAAACATGTCTTCTGCGAAAAGCCCACGCTCACGATCGCCGAAGGCCGCACGTTGGCCGACGCCGTCGCCCGCCGGAAATTGGTTTTCGCCACCGGCCTCGAGGACCGCTCCGTCATCCAATATCACAAATTGGCGGAGGTCGTCCGCAACGGCGGCATCGGCCGTTTGCAAAAGATCAAGGTCGGCCTGCCCGCGAAGGAAATCTTCGCGCGCGAGGCCCCCGTTCCCGTTCCGGCCGATCTCAACTACGAGCTCTGGCTCGGCCCCGCGCCGTTCCGGCCCTACACGCCAAAACTGACCAACGCCCAGGTCTGGCGGCAGATCCGGGATTTCTCCGGCGGTTCGCTCACGGACTGGGGTGCCCACTTGGTGGATACGGCCCAGGTCGCCAACTTTGCGGAAAACTCGAGCCCCGTTGCCGTGCAGGGCAAGGGCGTGATCCCGCCCGATGCGATCAACGACCTCCCGCAGACCTACGAACTGCGCTACACCTACGCCAACGGCGTCGAGCTCGACGTCGCTTCCACCGGCCCGTCGATCCGGCTCGAAGGCACCGAAGGTTGGGTCGGCAACAAGGGTTGGCTCGGCCGGCTCGAAGGCAGCAACCTCGACGTTTACCGCCGCACCTACGATCCGGCCGCCAACAAGATCTGGCCGCGCCGCCCGCGCGAACACCGCGACTTCCTCGACTGCCTGAAGAACGGCCAGCCCCCGATGTACACCGCCGAGGCGCTCCACCGTCTCAGCACCACGCTCCACCTCGGCGCCATCGCGATGGAGCTCGGCCAACCGCTGACTTGGGATCCCCAAAAAGAAGAATTCGGCCAACCCGCCGCCAACGCCCTGCGTTCCCGCCCCGTCCGTCAAGATTGGCAACGTGCCTGAAGCGGCGCCGCCGGCGCCTCCGGCGGAAGTCTCAAGTTGAAAGCTCCAAGTTGAAAGTCCTGCACTGCGCGGGACTCCGGCTCGGTCTTTCAACTTTCAACTTTCAGCTGCGGCGGCAGCGCCGCCGCCAGCGCCGCCGCCGCCGCGCTTATTCCGCGGATGGAACTTATCGTGCTGGTCGAGCAAGCGCTGCGGCTCCACCGCGGTATAGATCTGCGTCGTCGAAATATCGGCGTGCCCGAGCATTTCCTGGATCGCGCGCAAATCGGCGCCGCCCGTGAGCAGGTGCGTCGCAAACGAATGCCGCAGCGCGTGCGGCTTCACGTTTTTCGTCAGGCCCGCGCGCTGCGCGTGTTTCTTCACGATCATCCAAAGCGCCACGCGCGACAATCCGCCGCCGTGGTGGTTGAGGAAAAAATGGCCGACCGTCTTCGGCCGCACCAGCTGCGGCCGCCCGGAGACAAGATAGATTTTGAGCGCCGCGATGGCCTGGCCGCCGACCGGCACCACGCGTTCCTTCGCGCCCTTGCCGAAGACGCGGATGAACCCGCTCTCGAGGTCGATCTGCTGCAACGTCAACGCCGCGAGTTCGGAGACGCGCAGTCCGCTCGAATAGAAAAGTTCCAGCAAGGCCCGGTCCCGCAGGGAAAAGACGTCCGATCCGCTCGCCGCCGTCACCAGTTTCTCCACCTCCGTTTCCGAAAGGGTGTTGGGGATTTTCCGCCGCGGCTTGGGCCCCGTGAGCAGCGCCGTGAAGTCGTCCGGCCGGCCCGCGTCCTTCACGAGATGCCGCGCCAGCATGCGCAGCGCCGTGATTTTCCGGGCCGCACTCGCCGCCGCGTACTCCGCCGTACCGAGGCTCTGCACCCAAGCCGTCGCCGCCGCGGCATCGACCGCCGCCCAGTTCGCCCGTCCTTGCCGCAGGAAAAACTCCGCCGCCTGGTCGAGGTCGCGCCGGTAGGCCGCCCGCGTGTTGGCCGAGAGGCCGCGCTCGAGCGCGAGCGTGTTCAGGAAAGATTGGATGTCGCCGGCGAAGGCCCGCGGGGCACGGCTCTCGTCGTCGCGGTTCGGACGGCGGCGGGCCTCGGCCATGGTGCGGTTCCGGCGGACGCGGCGGGCTGCCCCGGCGTCCGGCCTCAGTACTGCCGGCGGCGCGGCGGCGGCACGTAGTTGGAGTTCGTCTCCTTCATCCGGAAGGTGATGCGCGCTTTCTCCAAATCGTACGGACTCATCTCCATCTTCACCATGTCGCCGGCGGCAATCTTGATGAAATTCTTGCGCAGCTTGCCCGAGATGTGCGCCAGGACCACGTGGCCGTTGGACAGCTGGACCTTGAACATCGTGCCGGGCAGCACCGCGACGACCTTGCCCTCGACTTCGATCGCGTTGTTGTCAGCGGACATGGTTAACGCGGTGTTCGGCAGCTTGGCAGTGGATCATGGTGTCGGTCGTCAAAAGCACCTTGTAAGGCAGATGACGCCGGACTTAGTCAAGGTTTCCCTCTGTCCCGGTGAACATGCCCGACCCGTTGTCCCCGCCTCCGCCCTGCCCGTTTGAGAAGCGCTTTCCTTCCCAACTGGTCCGCGACGACGCGTTTTTCATGAGCCTCGCCTACAACCAGGCGATCGACGCGTGGCGGCAGGACGAGGTGCCGATCGGCGCCGTGATCGCGATCGACGGCGAAATCGCCGCCGCCGCCCACAACACCGTCGAAAGCTCCCGCGATCCCACCGCCCACGCCGAGATGCTCGCGATCACCCAGGCCGCCGCGAAACTCGGCGACTGGCGGCTCGAGGGCGCCACCGTCTACGTCACCAAAGAGCCCTGCCCGATGTGCTCCGGCGCCCTGCTCATGTCCCGCGTCCGCCGCGTCTGCTTCGCCGTGCCCGACCCGAAGATGGGCTGCCTCGGTGGCGCCACCAATCTCAACGATCTACCGCGCATCAACCACCGCTGCGAACTCACCGCCGGCGGCGTTCTCGAAAACGAATGCCGCGATTTGCTGCAGGCCTTCTTCCGACCCAAACGCAACGCCCCGGAGAGTTCCCCGCCCTGAGATCCGCCCCTCCGTCCCTTCGTTCTGTTCATCCTCCGGCTCGGCTCCTGTTCCTCCTGTCCTGTTTCCGGCCCCGCCCAGCCGCACCTCCCAGTTGACCTCGCCGCCTCGCGGTGCATTGGTTGCCGCTCCGTTTTCGTTTTCCTTCAACCCAATCCATCCCATCCCGACCATGGCCTTCGAACTTCCGAAACTGCCCTACGCTCCCACCGCGCTCGAGCCGCACATCGACGCCAAGACGATGGAGATCCACCACGGCAAGCACCACAACGCGTACGTCACCAACGCGAACAACCTGCTGAAGGATCATCCCGCTCTCGCCGCCCTCGACGTCAACGCCCTCATCGCCGACCTCAGCAAGGTTCCCGAGGCCATCCGCGGCGGCGTCCGCAACAACGCCGGCGGCCACAGCAACCACGCCTTCTTCTGGTCCATCATGGGCCCGGGCAAGGGCGGCGCGCCCAAGGGCGCCCTCGCCGATGCCATCACCGCCACGTTCGGCTCCTTCGACACCTTCAAGGCCGAGTTCGCCAAAGCCGCCGCCGGCCGCTTCGGCTCCGGCTGGGCCTGGCTCTACGTCGGCGCCGACAAGAAACTCGCGATCGGTTCCACCGCCAACCAGGACAGCCCCCTCATGGGCAAGGCCGTCGCCGGCATCGAAGGCAAACCCGTCCTCGGCCTCGATGTCTGGGAACACGCCTACTACCTGAACTACCAGAATCGCCGCCCCGACTACGTGACCGCGTTCTGGAACGTTGTCGACTGGGACGCCGCCGCCGCCAACTACGCCGCCGCCGTCTGAGCCGGACGTTTCCCTCTTCACCCAGCCGCCCGCTCATCCCGGGCGGCTTTTTTGTGTCCCCCGGGAACGATTGCGAATCGCGGATCGCGGATTTACCCGATCCTCCGATCGCCAAATTCCGGCGGCCGCGTTCCGGTCTCCGAACTCCGGTCTTCAAAATCCGGTCTCCGGTTTCCGAATTCCGGTCTTCCCAAAATCCGCAATCCCCGATCCGAAATCCGCAATTATATCAATATATCACGGGGTCCACACGCTGGCCTGCAGCGCCGCCGCATCCGTCGGCGAGACGCGCGTGCTCTTGCCCGTCTCCGTATCCAAAATACTCAGTACGCTCGTGGTGCGGTCCCGCGCCGTGTAGACGAGGTGGCGGCCGTCGGCCAACCAGGCCGGTTCCACCGCGTCGAAGCTCGCCTTCGAAACCACCTCGGCCTTGCCCTTCGCGAAATCGTACACCGCGATCTGGTAACGCCCGCCCACCCGCACCGTGCACGCGATCTTCCCGGGATTCGTGCGGCTCCAATCGGGCTCCGCCGTGTAGCTGAAGCCCGTGCTCAGGCGCTGCGGCGCGCCGCCGCCGGCGGGCATGACGTAAAGCTGCGGGCCCGGCTCCATCGCGAACACGATCCGGCTGCCGTCCGGCGACCAGGCCGGCGACGACTTCACGGCATCGGACCGCGTCTTGCGGCTCACCATCCGGCCCTGGGCGTTGGCCGTGTAGATCTCCGGCTGGCCTTCGCCGCTCAACACCATCGCGACCTGCTGGCCGCTCGGGCTGAACCGCGCCCCACTGTTGGTTCCGCGGAAACTGACGAACGTGTCTTTCCGGCCGGACTGCGGATCGAGCAGGAAGATATCCGGCGCACCCGTCTTGAAGAAACTCGTGAAGATGATCTTCGACCCGTCCGGCGCCCAGCGCGGCGTCAACGTCAGGGCATTGTCCTGCGTCAACCGCTTCGCCTCCCCGAGAAACAGATCGCCCGCGTAGATATCACCCTTGCCGCTGCGTTGGGAAATGAACGCCAGCCGCGCCGTGAAAAATCCGCGGAGCCCGAGCCCGTTGGTCTTCGCCACCGCCGCATCGGCCGCGCGCAGCAACGCCTGCCGCGCCGTCGCCCCGCTCACCGTTTCCGATGCCACCGGCGCCGAAGCCCCGCCGGAAGTGCGGGAGATGTCCACCCGCACCTGCGTCGCCGTCACCGGCGTGAACCGGATATCGAACGCGTGCCCGCTGCCGACAAGCTTGTAGCGCCCGTGCGCGCCGAACGCCGTCTGCGCCAGCGCCTGCGCGTCCGCCGAGGCCGCCGACACCCGCACCGGGATCAGGTTGGCATCGACCGCGACGTCGACGACGCCGAGGTTGCGGGCGGGCTGCGCCGCGAAGGCGGCGGCGGTGAAGACGAGGCTGAGAAAAGTGCGGGAGAGGTTGCGCATGGTGCCGGGCGCGACGATGTGCACGCCCCGGGCATTTCTATTTGCGCCGCCTGCCGGCATAACAACTCTTATTTGCTCACAATCGAATCCACCGTGACTCCCGACGACATCAAGGCCCAGCTCAAGCAAGTGAAGTATCCCGGCTTCAGCCGCGACATCGTGTCCTTCGGCCTCGTCCGCAGCGCGGGTTTCTTCGACGGCACCGTCAAAGTCGCCCTGGCCCTCACGAGCAGCGACCCGAAGACGCCGCTGCAACTCAAGGCCGACGTCGAGCAAGCGCTCCGCGGCCTGCCTGGCGTGAAGGACATTCTCGTCGAGATTGCCGTTTCTCCCGCCAAGGCCCCGCCCGCCGCCGCCGGTCAGGTCGCGGCCGGCGGCAATCTCGCCGGCAACGCCGGCACGCCCCGCAAAATCCGCCACGCCGTCGCCATCGCGTCCGGCAAAGGCGGCGTCGGCAAGAGCACCTTCGCCGTCAATCTCGCCTGCGCCCTCGCCCAAGTCCTGACCGCCGCCGGCCGCCCCGGGCGCGTCGGCCTCATGGACTGCGACATCTACGGCCCGAGCGTGCCGCTGATGATGGGCCTGTCCGGCCGCCCCGATGTCGAAGGCGAAGGCCAGGAAGCGATGCTGATCCCGATGTCCCGCCACGGCGTGAAGGTCATGAGCATGGGCTTCCTCGTCGACGACAACACCCCCGTCGTCTGGCGCGGCCCGATGATCATGAAGACGGTCCAGCAGTTCGTGCAGAACGTGAAGTGGGACGAGTTGGACGTCCTCCTCATCGACCTGCCGCCCGGCACCGGCGACGCGCAACTTTCCCTCGTGCAGACAATCCCGCTCGACGGCGCCGTCATCGTCACCACCCCGCAGGCCGCCGCCACCAACGTCGCGCGCAAGGGCGGTCTCATGTTCCAAAAGGTCAACGTCCCGCTCCTCGGCGTCGCCGAAAACATGAGCTACTTCCTCGATCCCAGCGGCGCGAAACACGAATTGTTCGGTTCCGGCGGCGGCATCATCGCCGCGGAAAAACTCGGCACCACGCTGCTCGGCCAGGTTCCGTTGATCCCGGAAATCCGCGCCGGCGGCGACTCCGGCGAGCCCATCGTCGTCTCCGCTCCCGAAGGCGCAGCCGGATCGGTGTTTCGGGAAATTGCCAACACGCTGCTCGCCCGGCTGCAAAAATCCGGCGCCGCGCACGCGTGACGATTGGGAAAAATTGCAGGCATTGACAGGCTTTGAGACGTAGCTCTCATTTTGCCGCGCTTCATGACTCATCCTGCACAAGAGCCTTCGACGTCCCGGGAGTTTGTGAAACAATCCAGCCTCTACCAGGAGTTCCTGGCGGAGCGGGAAGAGATCCTGAAACACAAATGGCTCGAGTCGGAGCGCCTCGGTTACGACATCGGTTTCGAGCGCGCCCTCCTGGATTGGATCCGGAAGCACCGGGAAAGTTGGCGGGCGGCGCGGCGACAGCACCACGCGTCGCACCAAAGCCACTCGTCGTCCCCTTTCGCCTCCCACGCGGCGGAAACCGCCGACAAAAAGGCCCAGTAAATCGCCCCGGCCGCGCCGGCGGCAAAAAGGCGGGAAATCATCCCGCCTCTTTTTTTTGCCCGGTATCCGCGCCCGAGGATCAACTTCCCGGTTTGCGGACGCAAAAAAGCCGGATCCTTGCGGATCCGGCGAAATGGTTGGTCGAACAGCCTGGGCCGTTCGCCGCCGCCTTACTTGATCTCCTTGTGGAGGGTGTGGCGCTTCAGGTGCGGATTGTACTTCTTCTTCTCGATGCGCTCCGTGACCGTCTTCTTGTTGCGGAAGGTGAGGTAACGCGACGCCGGTTTGCCCTCTTTCTTGGCTTCCGTGCACTCCAGGGTGACTTGTTCTTGCATGATTTAAATAGGTTGAACGGTCAGAGAAAACGGCCCGCCCCGCCCGGTGCAACCACAAACTCGGCCCGCCGTCCGCTCAGCCGAACCCATGCAGTTGAGAGCGCCTAGCTGAGAGTTGGGAGCAAAACCGTCAGGTTCGTCAGGTGGCCCCGGCTTCGGCGACGTTCTCCGTGGCTCGGCCGATCGATCTCTCAACCCTCAACTTTGAACTCTCAACTGCCTGATCCCGGCTCAACTCTTGCCCGGTTTTGCCGCCGCCGCCCGCGGCCGCCGGAAGGTGTCCTCCGCCAATTCCGGATTCGCATCGATCCGGTCGATCACCGTGCGCTGGGTGACCTTGCCGTTGATCGCGACCGCAATCTGGTGCGGCAGCAACACGCCGTCGACCGGACGGAAATCCCCGTAATGCGTCACCACCTGCGCTTTCCGGCCGCCGGCCGATTCGCGTTGCTCGATCCGCATCACGATGAAGTAGGTCCGCGGATCGATGATCACGGAAAACGTGGCCGCCCTGCTCCCCGTCACCAGGACCCGCAGGAAACTTTGGCCGTCGATCTTCATCTCCCCCGCAAAATCGAGGCTGTACCCCCGCGCCGCCGCCGCCACCAACGGATCGTCGAACTCCGCATCCGCCACAAAGGTCTTCGCCGTCGCCGGCGCCATCGCCCGGTACTGCGGCGGCCAGGTGCCCGTATCGAATTCCCAAGCCGGCTCCTCCCCGTCGCTCCCTTGCACCAAGGTCCGTCCGCCCGCTTCCGTTTCCAACCGGATCAAGTTCGGCCGCGCCGCCGTCATCGTGAAACGCACCCGCTTGTCCCCCGCCGTCACGTGGCCGCTCGCCCGCAAGGATTTCAACTCCGCGATGCGTTCCTCCCCGCCGATCGCCTCGACGTGGATCCGGGCCAAATCCTGCGCCCGGTCCGCCCGCACCGCCAAAGGAATCAGGCTCGCCAGCAACCAGGCACGAAGGAATCGCATCCCGCACGCTCGCATGCGATCCGGCCCCTCGACAAGCCCGCGCCGCCGGCGAATCGGATTGTTCCGCCGCCAGCCGGCCGGCATAGCCGAGGCCCGCCGCCGTGACCGCCCCTCCGCTCATCCGCATCTTCTCCGATCTGCACTTCGGCGACCGCGCGTCTTCCCTGCAACGGCTCGACCAACTGCGGCCCCTTTTCGACGGCGTCGGCCGCCTCGTGCTCAACGGCGACACCCTCGACACCCGCCCCGGCCCCGCGCCGGAACACACGGCCGCGACCCGCGCCGAAGTTTCCCGATTCTTCGCCGCCTCCGCGCCGCCGACCACCTTCGTCACCGGCAATCACGATCCCGAATTCGCCCCCGACGATTTTCTCACCTTCGCCGCCGACGCCGTGCTCGTCATCCACGGCGACATTCTCTTCGACAACATCGTCCCCTGGAGCAACGACGCCTCCCGCCTCGCCGCCATGATTGCGGCGGAATTCGCCCGGCTGCCGTCCGCCGAGCATAACCGCCTCGAAACCCGGCTCGGCGTCCTCCGCCGCGTCGCGTTCGCGTTGCCGCAACGCCATCACTCCGAACGCCGCCAACTCCGCTACCTGCTGCACTACCTCGCGGACACGGTCTGGCCGCCGTCCCGTTTCCTCAAAGTGATCGACGCCTGGCGCACCACCCCGGCCCGCGCCGAAGCACTCGTCCGCCGACACCGGCCCGGGACGCGCTTCATCGTCACCGGCCACACGCACTATCCCGGCGTCTGGCGCCGGCCCTCCGGCCTCGTCGTCATCAACACCGGCTCGTTCTGCCTGCCGCTCGGCGCCTGCTGCGTCGATCTCACGCCCTCGGCCCTGACCGTGCGTCGCATCGAGCGTCGCGGCGGCACCTACCATCCCGGCCGGACCGTCGCCGCGTTTCCGCTCGCGCCCTCCGCCGATTTCGGGACAACAGCACCATGAGCATCGAGTTCGGTTGGTGGAACAAGGACGCGGACGGCCGCAAATACCAGGTCCACGCCGTCGTCCACGGCGGCAACATCGAGTGGACCCGCCACCAGGGGCACCACACCTCGTGGGAACCGCACGTGCCCGACAACGACGACCGCGAACGGCTCGTTTACGAAGCGGAGAAACGCGTTCCCCGCCGCCTGATTTCGCAGAAGCAATTCGACGAAATCAAACGCCTCAGCGCCAACGAAGGCCCGGGCCTCATTGTCGGCCGTCGCGCCCGCGTCTCGCCGGATCTCTGAGGCGGCCGTTTCCGGCTTTAGGATTGTGCCTGCGGTCGCTCCGACCGCGCCGGTTCGCTCTCTCAACTCTCAGCTCTCAGCTCTCAACTCCGGCCTCCAGCCGCCCCGCCGCCAGCGGCCAGATCAGCTTGAAGGAAGGGCAATAGTCCGCGGGCCGCGCCGCGACGCGCGCCGTGACTTCCGACGGCGCCAGCCATTCCCCGTACTGGATTTCCCGCGGCTCCAGGACGAGCGGCCCGTCGTGCCGCAGGTGATACACCCAGACGAATTCCCAGCCCGTCTGCTCGCAGGCCGAAATCCGGAACCACCGCACCGGCCCGCGGCCCGGCTCGACCTGGATGCCGATTTCCTCGCCGAGCTCGCGCGCCGCCGCCGGATCGTAGTCTTCGCCCGCATCCACATGCCCGGAACAGGACGAATCCCACAGGCCCGGCGAAAGATCCTTCAGCATCGACCGCTTCTGCAAAAACACCCGGCCGGCCGCGTCGAAAACCAAAACATGCACCGCGCGATGCCACCAGCCGTGGGCATGCACGTCGCGGCGCAGTTCCCGCCGCAACACCCGGTCCTCCGCATCGACGACGTCGAACCACTCCTCGCCGCCGCCGGCCTTTACATTCGCGTTCATTCCTGTCCATTCGTGCTCCCCCCCGGGGAAAACACCATGCCGAAAATCGAGGTCAACAAGGTCGCCGAAATCCTGAAGAAGAACCAGGTCGATCCCACCGTGCTCCGCCGCGTGGTCGAGGAAATGAACCTCGCCGCCCAGTCCGAAACCGACGAAGGCGACAAGCCGCCGCCGATGAAGAAACAGTTCGTCGTCCTCGTCAGCGACCCCGACGGCAAAATGCCGAAACACGATTTCGTCGCCTGGGTCCTGCAGATTCCCGAAAACGAAAGCGTCGTCACCGCGACCGAGCGCATCTTCCGCGGCACCTACGATTTCAATGCTTCGAAAAAGGGCCGGCTCATGCCCGCCAAGACCGTCGGCGAGGCCATCGAGAACGTCCCCGCCAAGCACTTCAAGGAAGCGGAAGTCTGGGTCAAAACCAAGACCCCCGTCCTCGTCCTCAAGACCGACAACGAGATCCCCAAGGACGACTCCAAGCCGTCCCGCAAGGATCGCGACGACGACTGACGCGCGCGGTTTGGGTTTGTCCCGTAGCGCGGAGCTTCAGCCCGCGTTATTCCGCCGCCCCATCGCCCCCGCTGCCTCCCTTCACCCGCCGCCCGGCGGCTAACGCGCCACCGGCCCGAGCGCCGCTTCCAAAAACCGGAACGCCTGCGCATTAGATTCCGCGTTCGGCGCATGCGCCGGCCGATTTGTCATCGCCACCCGATTTTCGAACCCCAGCAAGCGGTTGACCGCCACCGCGTGGTTCAACGCCGCCCACCGCGCCGGCCCGTCCTCGGATCCGCCGGAAACGAGAAACGGCCGCGGCGCCATCAAGGCGTGCAATTCGTGCAGGTCGTGCCCGGCCGCGACCAGATCGCGGTACGCCCCCGTGCGCGGATTGGCCGCCGTCACCAACCCCGGCTTGCGCGTCTTGCCCGCGTCCAACCCAAGGTACCACGGCTCCCAGTAATTCACCGCCGTCCGCGTTTCGTCGAAAACCACGCCGCCGTCCGACCACACCGCCGCCGCGAATTTGTCGTACAGGCACGAGGCGAACATCGCCCATTTCCCGCCGTACGAATGCCCCATCACCCCGATGCGCGCCGGATCTACGTCGGGCCGCTGCGCCAGAATCGTATGGCAGTTCGCCGCGAGGTAGGCGTGGAAACTCAGGGGCTGGCAGGCCGCGCCGTACAATTTCGGCCGATACGCGTCGTCGCCCGGCGTCCCGATCGCCAGCGTCACGAATCCCCGCCGCGCCAATTGCAGCGCAAAATCCCGGTCCGCCCCGCGCGCCCCGCCTTCGAGCATCTTCTTCGCCTGCCCCGCCAACGGCCGCGGGCCGTCGTAGCCGACGCTCACTTCCGGCGCATAGAACAGCACCAGCACCGCCGGCCGCGGCGCCGCCGCCCGCCCCGCCGGCACCAGCAGATAGCCGTGCTGCATCACCCCGGGCGCGACCTCGAGGTTGACGCGGTGCTGGATCACGCCGCCGCGATCCTGTTGTTCCTCGAACTCGATCTTCGGCCGCGCCACCAACTCCGGCCACGGCCCCATGAAGCCGTGCCAGGTCCGCAAAATCTCCGCCCGTCGCGCCGGCCATTCCGCCGCTGTCCGCACCGGCCGGCCGTCGTCGAACACCAGCGGCGATCGCCCGGGCGCCACCCGGCCCGCCCACTCCGGCGGCGCCGCGAACTGCGCCTTCAGTTCCTCCGGCGGCGCGAAGGGCGCGGCCCAGGCCACCGCCGCCAGCACCCAGCCCGCGGCCAACCAACGGCGCACCTCAAAGGCCATAGCGCTTCGGATCGAAACCGCGTTCCTTCAGCGCCGCCGCCAGCGCCTTGAGATCGAGCTTTTGCCCCGGTTTCACGCCGTTGGCGGCGTACCAACCTTGGTTCGTCTCCACCGCGAACCGCAGCTCTTTGCCCCGCGACGACACCGTCTTCTCGTCGAACGGGTGCAGCGGATACACTTCCGCCAACCCGCCGTCCGGTCCGAAGAACCCGATGTCGAGCGGCGTGGGCGTGTTCCGCATCCAGAAATTCATCTGCTGCGGTTTGTCGTAAACGAAGATCATGCCGTCGTCCTTGCCGAGATCGCGCCGCTCCATCAGGCCGCGCTGCATCTCGTGCGGCCGCACCGCCAGCTGCAGGCGCACCGTGCGCTCGCCGATCTTGATCGGGAAAAAATCGGCGGCCGTCTTGGCCGGCGCCGCCGCCGGCGCGGCCGCGGCCGTTTGCTCGCGCGCGCACGCCACCAGGCCGAGACTCGCCCACGCGATCGCCGCGACGGCCAGCCCTCGCGAAACCGGATTTGCATTTTTCACAGGGGCGGTGGCTAATGCCCGTCCCGTCGCAACTCAACCTTCGTCTTCCGTGTCCGGCCGCACTCCGCCTCCCCTCCTCTACGCCGATACCCACCGCAGCGCCGACATGCTCTACTTCGGCCGGGTCGCGGTTCCCGATCCTTTCGTCGCCTTCGGCCTGAAGGGGAAAAAATACGCCATCGTCGGCGCCCTGGAATTCGGTCGCGTCCGCAAGACTTCGGACTTCGACGTCGTCCTCCCCCTCGAGGGCTTCATGAAACGCGCCCGCGAACTTTGGCCGCAGCGCAAACCCGGCGCCGCCGAGGTGATCGCCCTCGCGGCGAAGGACTACCGGCAGCAACGCTTCACCATTCCCGCGGATTTCCCCGCCGGCATCTACGAGCAGCTGTTCGAACTCGGCCTCGATCTCGTCGTTGCCGAAGGCGCCCTCTTCCCGGCCCGCGAAATCAAAACGCCGGCCGAAGCCGCCGCCATCCGCGAGGGCAACCGCTGCAGCGCCCTCGGTTTTGCCGCCGCCGAAAAAATCCTCCGCGCCAGCCGCATCCGGGGCCGGACCCTCAGCTACCGCGGCCAAATCGTGACCAGCGAGCTGCTCAAATTCGCCATCGAGGTCGCCTGCCTCGAGGCCGGCGCCGTTTCCGCCGACACCATCGTCGCCGGCGGCGACCAGGCCTGCGATCCGCACGAACGCGGCTCCGGCCCGATCCGCCCGCACGAACTCGTCATCGTCGACATCTTCCCCCGCGTCACCGCCACCGGCTACCACGGCGACATGACCCGCACGTTTCTCCGCGGCCGCGCGAGCGAAGCCCAGCACGCCCTCGTCGCCGCCGTGCGCGCCGCCCAAGTCGCCGCGCTCAAGGCGGTCAAAGCCGGCGTCAACGGCCGCGATGTCCACCGCCGCTGCGTCGAGGTCTTCACCGCCCGCGGCTACGAGACCAAAACCACTTCGCGCGGCTCCGTCGGTTTCTTCCACGGCACCGGCCACGGCCTCGGCCTCGCCGTCCACGAATTGCCCCGCCTCAGCGGCGCGGTCGACTACACCGTGCCCAAGGGCTCCGTCGTCACCGTCGAACCCGGTCTCTACTACCCGGGCCTCGGCGGCTGCCGCATCGAGGATGTCGTGCAGGTCACGTCCGCCGCCCCGAAAATGCTCTCCCGCTACCCTTACATCTGGGAACTCCGATGAAAGGCCTGAAACCCCTCCTGCAGAAGATCGCGAAACTGCGCATCCTCGTCGTCGGCGACGTGATGCTCGACCACTACATCTGGGGCGACGCCACCCGCATCTCCCCGGAAGCGCCCGTGCCCGTGGTCGACATCGCCCGCGATTCCTGGACCGCCGGCGGCGCCGCCAACGTCGCCCTCAACATCGCCTCGCTCGGCGCCCGCTGCACCGTCGCCGGCTACTTCGGCCTCGACGAGGCCGGCCAGCGCCTCACCACCATCCTCCACGGCAAACGTATCGCAACCGTCACTACGCCCGGCGCCGCGCCCACGATCGTGAAGACCCGCGTGCTCGTGCAGCACCAGCAGCTCTGCCGTCTCGACCGCGAGGCCCCGCCGACCGCCTACCATGTGCCGACCGCCAAGGCCGAGTCGCTCCTCGCGGCGGAAATCGCGGCCTGCGACGCCGTCATTCTTTCCGACTACGCCAAGGGCATCCTGAACGACGACATCGTCGACCGCGTCACCGCCCTCGCCCGCAAGGCCGGCAAATTCGTCGCCCTCGACCCGAAGCCGCGGCACAAACTCGCGTTCCACGGCCTCGACCTGATCACGCCGAACAAACGCGAGGCCCTCCAACTCGCCGGCATCGAGCCGCTGCCCCACACCCGCTTTCCCGCCGCCGAGGTGTGCGCCCAACTTCATGCCCGCTACGCCACGCGCAACCTCGTCATCACCCTCGGCGAAGACGGCATGCTCCTGAGCAAGAGCGGCAAAATCGTGAAGACAATTCCCACCGCCGCCCGCGAGGTCTTCGATGTTTCCGGCGCCGGCGACACTTCTCTCGCCGGCCTCGTCCTCGCCCTCACCGCCGGTGCCACGCTCGAGACCGCCGCGCTCTTCGCCAATGCCGCCGCCGGTGTCGTGGTCGGCAAGATCGGCACCGCCACCGTCACGCCCGAGGAACTCGTCGCCTACGTCGACAAGCAGCCCTGAGCCGCGCGCATGAAGGCCCTCTTCCTCGACCGCGACGGCACGATCATTTTCGACAAACACTACCTGTCCGATCCGGCCGGCGTGGAACTCATCCCCGGCGTCGCCGCCGCCCTCGCCTGCGCGCAGGCGCTCGGCTTCCGGCTCTTCCTGTTTACCAACCAGTCCGGCATCGCCCGCGGCCTGTACACCGTCGAGGACGTCCACCGTTGCAACCGGCGCATGGACGAATTGCTCGGCCTGCCGGCGCCGATCTTCGCCGACATCTGCATCGCCACCGAGGGCCCCGACGAGCCCGCCGTTTACCGGAAGCCGTCGCCGCGCTTCATCCTCGAAAGCCTCGCCCGCCACGCGCTCGACCCGCGGCAATGCTGGATGGTCGGCGACCGCGAGGGCGACATCGACGCCGGCCACAATGCCGGCATCCGCGCCGCCGCCGTCTGCACCGGCAAACACGACGCCGCCGGCTGGGCCGCGCTCGATCGCCCCGGGCTGCCCGTGTTTCCGTCCCTGGTTGAATTTGTCGCCGGCCTGACCTGACTGCGCGATGCCCGAACTCGCCGAAGTCGAATTCTACCGCAAACGCTGGCACCTCGCCGCCCAGGGCGAACGCGTCGTCGCCCTCCACACCCACGACACGAAGAAACTGCTCCGCCGCCTCGACTTGCCCGCCCTGCGCCGCGGCTTGGTTGGCGCCGTTTTCCAGGATTCCGTCGCCGCCGCGAAGCAGATGCTTTTCCGCTTCGGCGACGATAGTTGGCTCGGCATCCATCTCGGCATGAGCGGCGAGCTCAGCGTCGCCCCGCCGGACCACGTCCCGCGCAAACACGACCACCTCGTCGTCTTCACCGCCCGGCACGCCTTGGTCTTTTCGGATCCGCGCATGTTCGGCCGGTTGGAATTCCACCGAGGGACCGACGCCCCGGACTGGTGGACGAAAATCGCGCCCGCCTTGCTCTCGCGCGAATTCACCGTCGAAGCCGTCGCCGCCTTTTTGCAGCGCCGCCGCCGCGCGCCGATCAAGGCCGTCCTGCTGATGCAGGAACAGT
>JACCDS011691068.1_pt1 | contig 22918 bp, 20 predicted proteins | sample 7446441 | NCBI WGS metagenome assembly JACCDS01 (sample SAMN15323445, study PRJNA562643) | freshwater metagenome | isolation source: river surface water | place: USA:Blue River Watershed | collected 2017-08-17 | reverse complement strand
GTTTGACGATTATCGAAATGGGCAGGAAAATGGAAAGCACTGGGTTGCAGCAGAAGTTGATGTAAGTATTCGTCCTGGATGGTATTATCATCCCGAGCAAGATAATAAAGTTAAAAGCCCGGATTCGTTAATGAAAATATATGTAGCTTCTGTAGGTCGAAATGCAAATTTATTGTTGAATATACCTGTGGATACCCGTGGTTTAATTCATCCGAATGATTCTGCCTCTATGATGGGTTTTAAGCAATTACGTGATCAAAATTTAGTGAATTTAATTAAACCTTCAGATCAAATATTTGCCTCATCCTCGATGAAGGAACATACGATTAATTTGGTAAGAGATGTAAATAAAAAGTCTTTTTGGGCTGCAGGCGCACAGGATTTACATCCTGTAATGACATTTAGTCCTCAAAAACCTTTACTGCTTAATGCGATATTATTGCAGGAGCCTATTTCGTTGGGTCAACGGGTAAAGCGATTCTCAGTATTACTGACGGATGAGAAGGGACAAGTTGAAGAGGTATATGGATATACAATCGGGAATAAACGAATTTTACCTTTCAAGGAACGAAAAATAAAAAGCATCCAAGTTAAGTTCTTGGATGCTCGAGGGCAAATATTGATTTCAAATTTTGAGGTCTTGCGGCTTACTTCACAACGTAACGAACCGCTTTACCACTAAATTGATAACCGCTAGCATCTTTGGTGCTATAAACAGAATATTTGACATCAACTAAAGCGGATGCTCCTAGATCTTCTGCTTTAGCAACCATTTTGTCCATGATCTCTTTTTTCTTGTTTTGATGCATACCTCGGTATAGCATTTTCCCATTTTGTGTTTGGTCTTCATTTAATGGGACATCTTCAGCAAATGATATGGCTTCAATAGTTTCATATGCCTGTTTCGGAGTCTCATTAAAATAAAACACATCTATTGCGTATTTGACAGGTATTTCAAATCCCAATCCATCGTGTCGTTCCACACCACCATTTTTATAGTCTGGACTATAATAGGTGTTAGGTTGTACGTGTTTTGAACAAGATACAACAGTGAATAACAATAGGCCCAGGGCCCACTTAGATGGATTCTGAATCATATATAAGTACCTTATCCCAAAGTGATGCACAATCTTCAATGAATTTTAAATGGATGGGATGTGTTTGATAAACATCATGTCCAGATTCTTCTTCGAATGTAGTTAACAAGCAATAGTCGTATGAACGATCAATGACAGGACGGTCAGTTTTAGCGGGTTTTCCAACGCTGAATACATCTACCGTTTCAACATCAGCGAGAGAACTTACTCCTGCCTCGAATTTTAGAATATCTGCTTCAGATAATCCTTTCTTTAACCAAAAATTTACAACGTGTACAAACATTAGTTTTTTAAGTTTTCTTGTTTAATAATTTGAGCTAATTTCTCAGCTAAACCTGCAGATGCAGATGCTAAAGGCATGCGAACTTGATCCTGGATTATATTTTGAAGAGCCAATATTTTTTTAACGCCTACTGGATTACCTTCCTCATATAAAAAAGGATCGATCGTTAAGAATCCTTTTAATGCTTGTGCTGCTGAGGCAAAATTTCCAGCAAGTGCTTCATGAATCATGGAAGTAAATTGTTTCGGAAATGCATTTGCAATAACCGACATAACACCCACGCCACCTATTGAGATAATCGGTACAGCTTGAACATCATCACCTGAAATCAAAAGAAAATCTTTCGGTTTATGGAAGGTAATTTCCATACATTGCTCGATAATACAAGATGCTTCTTTAATCCCAATGATATTCGAATGCTCTGCCAACGTAAGTACTGTTTCTGCAGACATGTTAATTCCGGTTCTACCAGGAATATTGTACATAATTACTGGTACTGGGCATGCATCTGCGACTGCTTGATAATGAGCAATAACGCCTCGCGAGCTTGGTTTATTGTAATAAGGGCAAACAGATAGAATGGCATCTATTCCTTCAAAATCTGTATTTTTTATCTGTGTAATTAAACTTTCGGTATTGTTTCCACCTAAACCATAAACAATGGGTAAGTTGGCACTATTACTCTGCTTAATAGTTGAAACAATTTGCTTTTTCTCATCAGCTGTTGTCGTAGCAGATTCACCTGTTGTACCCTGTACAACTAAATAATCTACCCCACCCTGGGTAACGTGTTGAATTAAGTTTTTTAATCCTTTCCAATCGATAGAACGATCGGCCATCATGGGTGTGACTAACGCAGGAGCAACGCCATGAAATTTTGGTAATTGATTAGATTGCATATACTATGTTAGAAGCGCTATAAATTCTTCTTCGCTTAAAATTTTAATATTGAGTTGATTAGCTTTCTCGAGTTTGGCGGGACCCATATTATTTCCAGCTACTAGATAATCTAATTTGGAAGAAATACTGGAAACAACTTTACCGCCATTCGCAATTATTTTGGCTTTTAATTCTTCTCTTTCAAAGTTTTCAAAGACTCCCGAAATTACGAAACTTTTGCCAACTAAGGTCTCACCTTCTAAGACTATTTCTTGGATATCTTCAGCTAGTTGAATATTTGCTTGTCGTAGTTGCTCAATGATAACTTGATTTGTTGGATTACTAAAATATTCCAAAATGCTCAAAGCGATACGATCTCCGATTTCAGGAATTGCAATTAACTCATCATAATTAGCAGATGCTAGATTGTCTAAACTATGGTAGGCTAATACAAGTTTTTCGGCTATGGTCGCTCCTACATGTCGAATACCTAGACCAAATAATACATTTCGAAATGGTACAGATTTTGATTTTTCGATGGATTGAAGAATGTTAGAAATGGATTTTTGCTGAAACCCTTCTAACCCCCAAAAGCTTAGCTCATTTAATGAATATAAATCAGCTATATGTTTAATAATTCCTTTTTCATATAACAAGTCAATGGTTTCGACTCCTAAATTTTCAATATTTAGAGCTTTACGTTGAATGAAATGTTCAATTTTCCCTTTGATTTGTGGAGGGCACGCCGTTTCGTTTATACAATAATGATTTGCTTCTCCTGGCATTCGAACTAATTCACTTTGACATTCTGGGCAATGTGTCGGAAACTTAAATGGAATTGCGTGTATGTCTCTTTTTGTTAGATCAACCCCAGTTATTTTAGGAATGATTTCTCCTCCTTTTTCTATAAATAAGGTGTCTCCTTCATGTAAATCAAGTCGTAGGATTTCATTCGCATTATGGACCGATGCTCTTTTTATGACTGTTCCAGCTAAATATACAGGGTGTAAATTGGCAACGGGCGTAATATTACCAGTACGGCCAACTTGATAGGATAAGCTTTCAATTTTTGTGTGTGCAATTTCAGATGGGTATTTAAATGAAATGGCCCAGCGAGGTGATTTGGCCGTAAAACCTAATCGCTCCTGTTGTCCCAAGTCATTTATTTTAATTACAATTCCATCGGTATTGAGCGGTAAGTCATTTCGTTTTTCATCCCATTCATGGATATAGTTTAATATTTCATCTACTGTAGTGCATTTTCTCCAGGTTGGCGAAACAGGAAAACCTTGTTGGCTCATCAATTTTAATCCTTCTTCATGCGTTTGAAATGGAATTTCATTGCCTACAAATGAATAAATAAAGCAATCCATATTCCTTCGAGCTACTTCCGCTGAATCTTGCATTTTGAATGTACCAGATGCTGCATTTCTAGGATTAGCTAGAGGGGCTTCTCCTTTCGCTATTTTTTCTTGGTTAATTTTTTCAAAGGAACTTATTGGCATAAATCCTTCACCACGTACTTCGAAAGTAGCTGGAAATTGTTGTGTGCTTACCTTGAGTGGGATACTACGGATTGTTTTAATATTCGCAGTGATATCATCTCCCCTAGTACCATCACCACGCGTTACCCCTTTAATTAAATGTCCATTTTCATACCAGAATGAAAGTGCCACACCGTCAAATTTTAATTCACATATATATTCATATGTTTCGTCACCTAAAACCTTTTTAATTCGATCGTCAAATTCCCGTAAATCTGTTTCATTATAGGTATTACCTAAAGACAACATAGGGAATTGATGTGTGACTGATTTGAATTCTTTGGTTATAGTACCGCCAACGCGTTGAGTTGGACTATCTGGTAATGCAAATAGTGGATTTTGTTGTTCTAATTGCTGTAATTCAAGCATTAATTGATCAAAAGCCTGATCTGAAATTAAACTCTCATTATTTTGATAGTACGCCTCATTATACTGGTTTATTTGTCTAACCAAATCTTGCATGCGCGAATGAATGTCCATAGGCCTAGTTTATTAAAGTAAAGTTAACTCGTTTCATGGGAGAAATAAACTTCAGTAAATAAATTTCATACCTTTGTATTATGGAAAAACTGATTATAGCACCTTCTGTATTGGCAGCTGATTTTGCCAACTTAGCCCAAGAAACTCGCATGTTACATGATTCTGCTGCTGCTTGGATTCATATTGATGTGATGGATGGTGTTTTCGTACCCAATATATCATTTGGTTTTCCTGTCATCGAAGCGATTAGAAAACACACGACCAAGTTCTTCGATTGTCATCTAATGATTGAAAAACCCGAACGCTATATTGCACAATTTGCAGCTAGTGGTGCTAATATGATAACCGTTCATGCGGAAGCTTGTCCGCATTTGCATCGTACCATTCAACAAATTAAATCAGAAGGATGTATGGCAGGTGTTGCTATTAATCCTGGTACCCCTGTGTCTGTATTAGAAGATGTGATAGGAGATTTAGATTTAGCTTTAATCATGTCTGTAAATCCAGGATTTGGCGGACAAAAGTTTATCGCAAATACACTGCATAAAACCGTTCAATTAAAATCTTTGATAGATTCAACTGGTAAAGAAATATATTTAGAAATCGATGGCGGTGTAAATCAAATTAATGCAGGAGCTTTGATTCACGCAGGAGCAAATGTGCTAGTAGCCGGAAGTTTTGTTTTTGCTTCAGCGGATCCTAAAGAAACTATTTCTCAATTACTCCAATTGGACGATTAAGCTTTATGTGGCTTCGAAAAGCACTTTTTGTTGGCGTTCTTATATGTGCGCACTTCATTTCCTATGGACAATCAGTGCTTTGGGCAAGTAAAGTTGTTGCCTTTTCTAGTGAATATACTGATCAATTATTAGGTAAAGAGTTTCGAGCTATTCATGCATTAGGTAGGCCAAGTAAGTATCCAAAGTTTGGTAATTCACCTAGTGCATGGCAATCATTAACCGCTGATAATCCGAATGGAGAGTATTTAATTGTTTCTTTTGATAGCCTAAAACAAATTAAACAAGTTGCTATTTTTGAAAATTTCGGAGCTGGATCTATCACGCGAGTAGAAGGATTCGATGAGAATAATAAAATATTTATTCTCAAAGATTTTTTACCAAATTATGCAGTGGCTAACGGTCAAATTACTCGGATTAAATTAAATAGCCTCACTCCTTTTAAGGTAAAATCGCTCAAAATTTCGTTCAATTCAGAGCGGGTAAAAGGTTTTAGTCAAATTGATGCCATCGCAATTTCCGATGATGATAAACCCATTGAGGCAAGTATAGCTTTAGAAAAAGATCCTGGTGCTTATTTAGTCAAGGAAAATCTAGGATTAGCGATCAATTCAAAATTTAATGAAATATGTCCTGTGGTAAGTCCTGATGGTAAATCGCTCTATTTTACTCGTTGGAAACACCCAGAAAATTTAGGTTCATCTAAGAACCAAGATATTTGGGTTTCGCAGTTAGGTGAAGATAAGAAATGGTTAAAGTCAAGTTTATTTCCTGCTCCCATTAATAATGACGAAAATAATGCTGTGTGTGGTATTTCCCCGAATGGCAAGACTATGTTATTAAATAATGTATATGGAAAAGATGGGCAAATGGAAAAAGGTGTTTCACTTTCTTTCAAATTACGTACAGGAGATTGGAGTTTTCCTAAACCAATCCGTATTCAAAATTTTAAGAATAAATCAGAATACTCTGAGTATACATTGGCCCCCAATGGTAAAATTTTACTGATGACAACTGAAACGAAGGATTCTTATGGGGGAAAAGATATTTATGTTTCCTTTTGGAAGTCGGATGATACATGGACTGAACCAAAGAATATTGGCCCCAATGTTAATTCGGGAGAATCGGAAAGTACTCCATTTATTGCACCTGATGGAGTAACCATGTACTTTTCATCTAGTGGGCACGTGGGTTATGGTAATAACGATATATTTTTAACACGTAGATTAGATGATACTTGGTTAAATTGGTCAATTCCAGAAAATGTTGGCCCAGTTGTAAATACCAATCAATGGGATGGTTATTTTTCAGTATCCGCGCAAGGTGATTATGCTTATTTTAGTTCTGTTGAGAATTCGATGGGTGCAGAGGATATTTACCGAATTAAAATTCCTGAAAAAGTTAAGCCACAGACATTGGTTCAATTTTCAGGAAAGGTTTTGGATGTGACTTCCAAGAATCCTTTAAATGCTAAAATACTAGTTCGGTCAACGATTAGTAGTGATTCGATGGCTGTAGATTATGATCCATATTTAGGCGATTTTTCATTTATGTGGCCTACGAAGAAACCATTTCAAATAGAAGTTAAATCGAAAGGATATTTGACAAAAAGAGAACGATATGATTTGCGAAAAGAATCAAAGTATTTAGAAATGAATCAAGTAATTTCCATGCTGCCTGTGGAAGTAAATAAACAGTTTAAATTACCAACACTTAATTTTGCACAGAGTAAATCTGATTTGTTGAAAGATTCTTATGAGGCTCTAGATGGAATTGTGTCCATATTAAATGATAATGCTAGTTTCAATATTTTAATTGAAGGTCATACAGATTCTCAAGGTGATTGGAATGAAAATTTACAATTGTCTGTTGACAGAGCATTAAAAGTAAAAGAGTATTTAATGCTAAAAGGTATTAGTTCTTCTCGTATTCAGACAAAGGGATGGGGTGGAACTAAACCTTTGTCTTCAAGCGTATTGGAGGATAAACGTAAATTAAATAGGCGTGTAGAATTTACCTTAAATGTTAGTGAATAATGATTAATAATAAACCAATATATTTTGAGCAACTTAATGGCATTCGTTTTATTGCTGTTTTTTTGGTGCTTATTGATCATTGGCTAATTCCATTAAATCCATTTTCTTTTTTTGGACATTTGGGTGTAGTTATATTTTTTGTTTTAAGTGGATTTTTAATAACGAGAATACTTTTTGAAAATGCGGATAGTTGTCGGTATAACCGCTCCTCTCCTTTTGTCAAAATGATTCGATTTATATACCGTCGATCACTTCGGATTTTTCCAATTTATTTTTTGCTATTAATTATTGGTTCTTTTTTTTCATTATCAAATTTTAAGGATGTATCTATTTGGTTAATAAGTTACACGCCAAATTTTTACATTATTACGCATACTAAATGGATAGGTGTTTGGGATCATTTATGGTCATTGGCGGTAGAAGAGCAATATTATTTACTATTCCCTTATTTTGTTTTTTTTGTTTCAATAGCACGCTATCCACGTTTATTAGTTTGTATGCTTCTTTTGGGCTTAGGTTCCCGTTTCGGTTTTTATTTAATGGCTTCTCATGAAACAAAGGAGACTTATTGGATGATTTCATATGTGAATCCATTAGCTGCCATTGATTCTTTTGGATTGGGAGGGATTTTAGCTTACTTATTTCACTATCAAAATTTGGTATTCGAGAAATTAGTGTCTAAGACTTATTTGTTGCCTGTAAGTCTCATGTTATTTATAGCTGTTTTAGTTTTAAGTACACATGCCATTTACGTGCATGATAATATTTGGGAAATCGTTTTCGAACGGTTTTTTGCAGGCATATTTGCCTTTTTTCTAATTGCTCAATCCTTGGGTAACTCTACTTGGATTTTCGGGCGATTTTTAACTTTAAATTGGGTATCTTTTTTAGGTCAAATTTCATATGGTATTTATTTATATCATAATGTCGTATATAATTATTATCACGTAGATGGAAATACAATTATTGGGTATTTAGCTAAGTTCTTTCCTAATCTTAGTTTGGAAATGCCTAATTTTATTTTCTTAAAATTTGGGCTAAGTATTTTAATAGTAATTAGTTTAGCAAGCTTATCATGGTTTTTTATTGAGAAGCCAATTAACCGTTTTAAAAATCGTATTTAATGGAAAGTGCTTTAGATTTAGTTGTAGTTATTCCAGCCTATAATGAGGAAGCTTGTATACATGAGGTAGTACCCCTTTGGATTAATGGAATAGCTGAAGTGATACCAATGGATCGATTTAAGCTTTTGGTTATTAATGATGGTTCTAGAGACAATACGGGTGCAATATTGGATGAATTAACCGGTCAATATCCTAATTTAATTGCTAAACATCAATTAAATGGTGGTCACGGTAATGCTATTTTCAATGGATATCAAATGGCAGTTCAGATGAATCCTGAGTTTGTATTTCAAACTGATTCAGATGATCAGTTTGTGCCTTCTGATTTTAAGAAATTTTGGGATAAACGTAATCAGACTGACTTTGTTTTAGGATTTAGAGAGGTTCGAAATGATGATCCATTTAGACTTTTAATTACACGTATACTAAAGTATTCCTTATTGTTTATTTATGGCACTTATATTCACGATGCCAATATTCCATTTAGGTTAATTAGGACCTCTTTTTTGAATAAGTTAATAAAGTCATTACCTGCTGAAACACCATTTGCGCCTAATATATTTTTATCCGTGTTAGCAAAAAAATCAGGGCAAAAACTTTATAATATTCCTGTTCTCCATAAAGAACGAGAAACTGGTGAAGTGTCTATTCGACACATGAAATTGCTAAAGGTCTGTTGGCAATCATTTAAAGAATTATCTCAATTCCGCTTTCATCTAAACACGTACGTTCGTAACATTAAAAAAGGCTAATTCATTTCTGAAATAGCCTTTTTATCTACTTAGGTAAGGACTTTTATAATAATACGATCAAGCTTTTCATAATAGCTGTTAAGCGGATAGCATCTAAAATTCGAGCTTCAGTTGCTCCATGATTTTTTACGGATTGTTCATGTGAGGTTACACACATTTCACATCCATTAATTGCTGATACTGTCAAACTAGCTAATTCAAAAAATTCTTTGCCTAACACGGGATTCATCATGATGGACATTCGAATTCCTGCAGGTGCGGTATTGTAATATTCTTTATCTACAAAGTGTTTGAATCGATAAAATATATTATTTGCATTTAATAAAGATACCAGGGCATGGATCTCGTTAATTTCAGCTTCTGTCGCTCCTTTACTTAAGGCTAACTCTGATAACGAATCAATGGTACGTGTATGTTTCTGATTTACCGAAACTGCCAAAGCTAACAATAATGCTTCTTTCTCATTTAATGTTTGAGCGCGTAATGCATTTGAAACATTAATCTTTAGATCTTTGATATAGCGGTGATCAGCAGCATCTAACGCATTTAAAAGCGCGAAGGATTCTGTGGCAGGGATATTTATCTCTGCCAATAGGTTGTCTTTTGTCTCACTCATGGTTGTTGATTTTATAGCCCCAGGGGATCCTGGGGCTTAAGAGAAATTATAATGTAGCGTCTCCAGCTTTCCAGTTACATGGGCAAAGCTCGTCAGTTTGCAATGCATCTAATACACGTAAAACTTCATCCACGTTACGGCCTACCGATAAATCATTTGCGGATGCCCAACGGATAATACCATCTTGGTCAGCGATATAAGTTACGCGGTAAGCTACCTTTTCACCTTCAGTTAAGATACCTAATTCTTCAGCTAAGCTCTTTGATGTATCAGCTAACATTGGGAATTTTAGACCACGTAAATCATCGTGATCTCTTCTCCACGCAGCGTGTACAAATTCTGAATCAGTTGAAGCGCCAATTAATGAAGCATCACGATCAGCGAAATCACCAGCACGACGATTGAATTCTGCAATTTCTGTTGGACAAACAAAAGTGAAATCTTTTGGCCACCAGAACATTACTAACCATTTGCCATCTTTTTTGTGATCTTCTGAAGTGATTGTTGCGAATTCTTTTCCTTGCTCTAAAGAAACAACTGCTGTTTTTGAAAATGTAGGAAATTGGCTTCCTAAGCCTAACATGTAATTTGCCATTTTATTTGAGTTATTATGTTTCGATTAATTATGGTGCAAATATGTAAGTTCAATTGTTATCAATCAAATCTATATTATTTATATTTGTATAGTTAAAAATTATAGTATGACAATTACGCAGTTAGAATACATTGTAGCCTTAGCAGATTTGAAAAGTTTTTCAAAAGCAGCTGATTTTTGTTGTGTTTCGCAGCCTAGTCTTAGTATGCAGGTGCAAAAATTAGAAGATGAACTGAATGTGTCTTTATTTAATCGTCGAGCTAAACCTTTAGAGCCAACGGATGAAGCCAGAGAAATTCTTAGTAAAGCTCGCATAATTTTAGCAGAAAGTAAGTCCATTCTGTCGCTAACGAAAGAATGGTCAAATGCTGTAACAGGACACTTGGCTATTGGTGTTATTCCAACAATTGCACCGTACTTAATGCCAAAATTTCTTGCTGATTTTCAAATCAAATATCCTGAATTAGATATCAGTATTTCCGAAACCACAACAGATAACATCAAACGGGATATTGGTTCAGGAAAATTAGATATAGGTATATTGGTTACACCTTTGAACACTGATTTAGTAGAACTGCCGATTTATTACGAGGAATTATTTCTTTATTCTAATGTGTGGGAGGAAAACGGTGCTAGGCTTAAATCTGAATTAGATGTTTCCAAATTATGGTTATTAGAAGAAGGACATTGTTTAAGTAATCAAGTTAATTCAATATGTAATATAAAGGCTGGTTCACATATGGGAGCCAATTTAACCTACCAAACAGGTAGTTTAGAAACGATTGTTCGGTTGGCCGACTTAGGATTTGGTCAAACAATCATACCACAAATGTTTCTAGATTATATGGATTTTAAAGCAAAGGAAAAAGTGCATCCATTGCCCTCGCCTATCCCTGTTCGTGAGGTTTCTTTGGTACATGCAAAATCTTATTCGCGGAAAGCAATTATTAAAGCTTTGCAATTAGAAATATTAGGTCATATCCCTATTTCTTGGAAATCTGCTAATAACAGATCGATCATCCCAATATAAGTGTGTTGGTTTTAGATATACTTATTTTATATAGGAAATAAAGACTTAGTACAAAAACAACACCTAGTACTAGTATGCCATTTCGCATATTTCCTGTTAATTGAATAATTAAACCAAAAATAAAAGTACCAAATACGGTTGATAAACGATCGCATACATCATAAAAGCTGAAATATGAAGCTGTATCTTTCTCGCCAGGAGGACATAATTTTGCAAATGTCGCTCGGCTCATCGATTGAATACCTCCCATTACAAAACCAATCCCACTTGCTAATAAATAAAAGTTTAGTTGGTCTTTAACGGTATACGCAAAACCGCATATTAAAATCCAAACACATACTATTGTAAATAAACTTTGAATATTACCGATTTTTGATGAGAGTTTTGCGCAAAAATAGGCTCCAGGAATTGCAATTAATTGGATGAGTAAAATTATTATTATCAGTGCATCCGTCGGTAAATGTAGTTCTTCTGAGCCAAATAAGGCACCTAAATACATAACGGTTTGAGCACCTAGATTAAACAAAAAGAAACTTGATAAAAAAGCACGTATTGTTTGATCTTGTTTAACTTTTTGAAATACGAGTGAAAGCTCCTTCCATCCACCTAACCAAAAATTACCATCTTGAATTATTTTATTGCTTTCAGGTAAATATTTAAAAGGTATTTGGGAAAATGCGAACCACCAAATACCAACACTGAGAAAGGAAATTCTGGATGCTAAATCACCGGAAATGTTTCCATACCATTGGGGCATTAAGACCATCGATAAATTTTGAAGCAGTAAAATCACACTTCCTATATAACCATAGGTAAATCCACGAGCGCTCAGTTCATCGAATTTATCAGGAGTTGCTATCTGTGGTAAAAAAGAATTATAAAAGACCATACTTCCTCCCCATCCGATAATAGAAAAAAGGAAACCAAATGTTCCAATATAGTAGTTTCCTTTCTCAAAGAAAAAAAGTATCATACAGCTTATGGAGCCCAGATAACAAAAGAATTTCATGAACCCTTTTCGAGTTCCTTGAAAATCAGCAATACCGGATAACACTGGCATCAAAATTGCCAAGAATAAAAATGCAGCTGATATAGTATAAGAAAATAAGGCTGTATTGACCAGATTAAATCCAAAGAAATTAATCTCCTTTGAATTATTAGCCATTACTGCCGCAATGGGGAAATATATTGGAAATATGGCAGAGGTAATTGTCAGAGAGTGAACTGAATTAGCCCAATCATATAATGCCCATGCGCGTAATACTTTTGGGTTGTTAATCATCATTTTTCTCTATTAAAATAAGCCCAGTTGTTCTCCTTTATTTGCTTCTTTTGGAATTGAGTCAGCTGAATAATTTTTTATTTCTAGTGGAATATCTTCAATATCATGGGTCTGCACATCCCCTTTTACTGTTAAAGGGATTTCTTCAATTTCTTTTGAAGTAATCGTTTCTGTAATTACAGATTTTTCGTTTTCAGTTGGCTCCTCAATAACTACTTCAGAATTTTCTTCAACCTCAAATTCCATGGCTTTTTCTAGTATGAGATTTGTTTCTGTTTCTGGGGATTGCACCTCTGTTTCGATAAATTCTACATCAACTAATTTGGTATAATTTAATTTGCTTCCGATTGCTTTCCAGCCTCTAACCTCCACTAATTCATCGATAGGAAGTAATAGAATTTCATTGCTTTTCCCGTCTGGTTTATGTTTAATCTGCACATTTGGTGAATAATTATCAGATGCTGCTATTAACATAGACGATTTATGATCTGAAATAAATAGGAATTTTTTATCGATGGTGGATGTTTCAATTTTAAATCTCTTAATGAAATGAGACTTATTAGATCCATCATAGTAAACTGCTGAAATTAGGCCATTTGGATTAAATAATTTCAAATATAGAATCTCATCTGCCGGATAGCGATTAGTTAATTCAAAATTCGTAAGTTCGTAATTGCCTGATTTGTAAATACTTAGTATGAGGTCTGTTGGCTGAAAATTCCCAATATAGTCTCCGTGTTGGTCTCTGTTTAATCTTCCAATCGTAGGATCATACCAAATATCTACCCCACCTAAAGTTGAAACGCCCGCGCTTTTTTGAATAATCTTTCTTACTGGATATTTAGTTAAGACGTTTCCAAGAGACTCACGTCCTTTGATTGCTAATTTGGCAAAATCATAATCAAATTGTTTGATTTTAGCCGTGCAATTTGCTGTTAAACTAATGCTAATAACCTCGGCTTCACCATTTTCATTCGCTGAAAAATAAGTGATTTTTGATTTTGCATCAGCTCCTACGACGCGATATTCCCGATCTCGAGTTACTGAAGTTACCTTAAATCGTTTTACATAAGAGACACCAGATTTACCATCAGCATAGACAAGGTTGTATACTTTGCGGTCATCATTCTTTTTAAACACGGAAACGTAAAGCACATCTTTACCTACAAATACCTTTTCTTGGATTTTAGTTACTACACATGTGCCATTTTGTCTAAATACGATGATGTCATCAATATCTGAACAATCCATTACGTATTCGTCTTTTTTAAGACCGTATCCTATAAATCCATCGGCTCTGTTGACATATAACTTTTGATTGGCTGCAGCTACAACCGTTGCAGATATGGTATTGAATCCTTGAATTTCTGTTTTACGTTCTCTCCCCTTACCATATTTTTGAAGTAAGTTTTTGAAATAGTTAATGGCATACCTAACCAAATTAGCTAAGTTATCTTCTACCTCAGCTAATTCTTCTAGAAGGCGTTTCATTAATTCATCTGCCTTAAAACTATCAAATTTTGAAATTCGTTTAATTCGAATCTCAAGCAAACGAAGAATGTCCTCCTCTGTTATTTCTCGATAAAAATCTTTTTTAAATGGATCTAAACCTTTATCAACCGTTTCAATAACTAATTCAAAAGTTTCACATTCCTCAATTTGACGGTAAATACGGTTTTCGATGAATATTTTCTCTAATGAGCTAAATAACAAGCGTTCCATTAATTCGTTTTTACGAATTTCAAGTTCCTGTTTTAGTAAATCGACTGTTTGAGCGGTGCTAACTTTTAATATTTCAGCTATACCAATAAAATGCGGCTTGTCTTCAACAATAACACAGGCATTGGGTGAAATTGAAACTTCACAATCCGTGAAGGCATACAAAGCATCAATAGTAACATCAGGAGAAATACCTGGTGCTAATTGTACTTGAATTTCTACATCCTTAGCTGTATTGTCTATAACTTTTTTAATCTTAATCTTTCCTGTATCATTAGCTTTAATGATTGAATCAATTAAGGAAGTAGTAGTTGTTGTGTAAGGAATTTCCTTGATAATTAATGTCTTCTTGTCAAATTCTTCAATACGTGCTCTAACACGAATTCTTCCTCCACGTAATCCATCATTATAATTAGAAGCGTCCATTAATCCACCAAACTGGAAGTCGGGAAGTAATTCTACTTTTTTATTATTAAGCAAGTCTATTGATGCCTGTAAAATTTCACAGAAATTATGGGGCATAATTTTAGTTGCCAAACCAACAGCAATACCTTCTACACCCTGTGCAAGTAAAAGAGGAAACTTAATTGGAAGGGTAATTGGCTCCTTTTTTCTGCCATCATAAGATAATTGCCAATTAGTTGTTTGAGCGTTAAATACAACTTCATTGGCAAATTTAGAAAGTCTTACTTCAATGTAACGTGCGGCAGCTGCACTGTCACCTGTTCGATTATCTCCCCAGTTACCTTGGCAATCGAACAATAATTCTTTTTGACCTAGATTAACTAAAGCGTCATTGATTGATGCATCACCATGGGGATGATACTGCATAGTTTGGCCGATAACATTCGCTACTTTGTTAAAGCGTCCATCATCCATTTCTTTTAATGCATGAAGAATACGTCTTTGTACCGGTTTCAAACCATCACCTACCGCTGGAACAGCACGTTCAAGGATTACATAAGAGGCATATTCCAAGAACCAATTTTCATACATTCCTGCAACAGCAATTTGATTCTGTAATTCACCTTCTATTTGCTCGCTCATATTAATTTTTAATCAATTAATTTAATATACTGGTAAACGATTAAAGCTGTAGCCCCCCAAATATCTTGACCTTCAAATGCATAGCGCGGAGATTCTACTGATTCTCCATTGTAATGAATTTCATGAAAATCTAATTGGACTGGGTCCTTGAAAAAGGATACAGGTATTTCAAAAATACGATTAATTTCTCTTTTATTAATAGTATAATTAAGCTTTTTATCTATTTCGATATAATATGGTTGAATCCAATAATTTGATATTGGAATCCAATGTGGACTTAACGATTTTAGCTCGTTAATTTCAATATCAATGCCTAGCTCCTCTTTTAATTCTCTTTGTGCTGTATAAGGTAAATCAAGATCTGATTCATCTTTTTTGCCACCTGGGAAAGCCATTTGTTCACTATGATGACCGTCATATTGTGAACGCTTGATAAATACAATTCGATCTCCTAATTCTTCATCTTTAATTTGAAGTATTACGACTGAAGCCAGTTTTGCGTTTTCTTTAATGTGCGGAATATTAGGAATCTGCTCAATCAATCCAAAAATTTTCTCGAATCGTTTATGCATGTTTTAATTTTGTTCGTATGGCATCAGCACACCTAATGCCATCTATTGCTGCGGACATAATTCCGCCGGCATATCCAGCTCCTTCTCCACATGGATATAAACCTGCTACTTCCGGATGTTCTAATGTCATTGGATCTCGAGGAATTTTTACGGGAGAAGATGTTCTGCTCTCTAATCCAATCAACTGACCTAAATTGCTGCTGAAGTTTTTGATTTTGCGATCAAAATCTTGAAGACCTAATGATAATGGCTCTGAAATAAACTCAGGTAAAAATGAACGAATATCACCTGCAACTAAACCTGGTATATAGGAGGTTTCATTGACTGAATGTGAGGTTTTTCGTTTTATAAAATCACCGGTTAATTGCGAAATGGCTTTTTGGGTATTGCCAACTAATTTATGTGCATTTTGCTCTAAATCTTCTTGTAACTGCATTCCCGCTAAAACTCCATAATCTTGATAATCCTTAAAGTCTTCAGGAGCTATACTTACGACAATTCCTGAATTGGCATATTTAGAATCTCGTCGAGATGGAGACATGCCATTAACAACTACTTGATTTTGTGCTGTGGCTGAAGGAACTATAAAACCTCCTGGGCACATGCAAAACGAAAAGACTCCTCTTTGAATACCTTTATAATTAGTTTGAGTAACCAAACTAAATGATGCAGGCGGTAAATATTCAGGACGAGAAGTTAATTTATATTGGCAACTATCAATTAAAGATTGCGTATGTTCAATACGAACACCTATGGCAAATGGCTTTGGATCAATTTTAATCTTAATATCCACTAAATGCTGAAATATATCTCTGGCTGAATGACCAGTCGCTAATATTAATTGATCAGCCAAATATTCATTTCCACTTGCCGTTTTTACCCCTTTTATTTTGTTTTTATCGGTAAGGATCTCTACAACCTTTTCTTTAAAATGAACTTCTCCCCCAGCTGATATTAATGAATCACGCATAGCAGCAATGATCCCAGGTAATTTATTTGTCCCTATGTGTGGATGAGCTTCGTATAAAATATTACTATTGGCACCATAGGCTACAAAAGTTTCTAATACAGAATCAATATCACCTCTTTTTGTACTTCTTGTATAAAGTTTACCATCTGAATAAGTGCCAGCTCCTCCCTCTCCAAAACAATAATTACTATCCGGGTTAACTATATTATGTCTATTTATCGCTGCTAAATCACGTCTACGTTCTCTGACATCATTCCCTCTCTCTAATATGATAGGTTTAATACCCGCTTTAATTAAAGTTATTGCTGCAAATAAACCGGCAGGACCACTACCGATTATAATTACAGTAGGTGCATTTGATTTAAGGATGCCGTTTATTTTTCTTGAATTCAAATCAAATGTAAAATCATAGTCTAATGGGTAAAAGCCTATTTTTACATTAGCTTTAATTTGTCTACTTCGTGCATCAATTGATTTTTTTTCAATGCGATAGTGGCTTGAATTTAATAGCTTTGCTCCCACTTCTGCCAATAAAAATTGGTGAAGCAATTCGGGAGAATGTGCCGTTTCCGGATTAACAATAAATGATTTATATTCAGGCATGATAATTCTTTGCACAAAAGTACTAATCTATTTCAATCTACGTGATGAATCAATTGCAAAACCAAGTAAGTCCATATTTATTACAACACAAAGACAACCCGGTACATTGGTTGCCTTGGGGTGACGAAGCTTTAAAATTAGCGATTGAATTAGATAAACCGATTATTTTAAGTATTGGGTATGCGGCATGTCACTGGTGTCATGTAATGGAGCATGAATCTTTTGAAGACCTTCAAGTAGCAGATTTAATGAACCAGCATTTCATATGTATTAAAGTGGACCGCGAAGAACGTCCTGATATTGATCTCATTTATATGGATGCGCTGCATCAAATGGGATTAGCTGGAGGTTGGCCATTGAATGTATTTTTAATGCCTGATCAAAAGCCGTTTTATGGAGGTACATATTTTCCGAAAACTAATTGGCTTCAATTATTAAGTTCAATTCAATCTGCTTTTCAGAATCACAAAGATGAATTGCAACAATCTGCTGATGGATTTGCGGCTAATTTAGAAGATAAGTCCATAGGCTTGTATTCGATTGAATTGCAGGAATTATCTCCCATTATACCTGACGTACTAAATAAAATTATCAAGTACTTAGACCCTGTTTTTGGAGGAATTCAAAAAGCTCCTAAGTTTCCATTACCATCTTTGGGCTTATTATTTGAAACATTACCCCAAAATCTGGGTAATGAATTTGACGTTTTTAGTCATGCTGATAGGCAACTGGAGAAAATGGCTCAAGGAGGTATTTATGACCAGGTTGGTGGAGGTTTCTCTAGATATTCAGTAGATTCAGAATGGTTTTGCCCACATTTTGAGAAAATGCTTTACGATAATGCTCAATTAGTTTATGTTTATTCAAAAGCATATGAGCGGACTCTAAATCCTGTATATAAAGAATTAATTAAATCGACTATTGAATTTGTAAATCGAGAATTAAGAAATGAATCTGGCCTTTATTTTGCTTCAATTGATGCAGATAGTGAAGGAATAGAAGGTTTATTTTATGTATGGACTTACGAAGAATTAAATTCTATATTACCTTACGAGAATCACGCACCATTTTATCAAACTTTTCAAATTAAGCGAAATGGCAATTGGGAAGAAGGTAGAAATATATTGTATAAGAATAAATCAACTTTAAATGATTTATATAAAGAGGAATTAAATATTTTGGCCAGAGTTCGTTCTAATCGAATTAGACCCCAAACTGATACAAAGCTTATTTTATCTTGGAATGCTTTGATGGGATCTGGTTTACTTTGTGCTAGTAAAAGTTTAAAGAATGAAGAATACTTGTTTAATGCCATTTCATTAGCGGAATCATTAAATAGTTATTGGGATGTTAAGACAAATAATTTATTACATCAAATTACTTATGCCAATCAACCTATATATGCATTTCTAGATGATTCTAGTTCAATGGGACTTTTTTTGATTCAAATGTATAATGAAACGGGAAATGAAAACTATTTATCCCAAGTAGAAAATATTATTGAGCTTGTTTTTCAGAATCATGCTCAACAAAATGGATTATTTAGTTTTCAATCTAACTTGAATCAAGCATTGATTGCGAATAAATATGAAGTAACGGACTCAGTTATACCCTCTTCGAATTCGATGTTTTGTGAAGTGTTATTGTGGGCAGGTCTATTGTTGAATAATGTTACTTATACGTTAAAGGCTAAAAGTATGCTAGCAGCAGTCTTGGAGCAGGCTATTGCAAATCCATTATATCATGCAAATTGGCTCCGTATTTACTCAGAATGGTTTGAAAACCCACAAGCAATGGTTAAATATAATTCAGTTAGTTTTTCAAAAAATGACTTGCCTGAACTTAATGTAACATGGTTGCCCAATAACCATTTATCTCACTCTTTTATGCTTTGTATTGGTGATAAGTGTTTAGCTCCTTGTGACAGTATAGATCAATTAATAGAGCAAATTAATTCTATTTAATTCTATCAGGATTTTCATTTACGAATGCTCCCCATCCCTTTTGAGTACCTTTAACGGATGATGTTAAATTTTTGGAGTGAAAGTGATGACATATGGCAATTCCAAGTGCATCGGTCGCATCATGAAGTTTACTTTCAAGTTTAATCCCACTAATTATTTCTACCATTTTAGAAACTTGCTCCTTGGACGCATTTCCATTTCCCGTAACAGATTGTTTAACTTTTTTAGGTTCATATTCTGTTATAGGAATTTCTTTGGAATAAGAGAGAGACATGACCATCCCTTGAACTCGACCCAATTTTAACATAGATTGAACATTTTTGCCAAAGAATGGTGATTCAATTGCAATTTCATCCGGCATAAATTCTTCTAATAGGTGTAATACACGTTCATGTATTTTTAAAAATTTGGCTCCTTGAGTCGTGTATTTAGTTAAATTTAATACACCATATTGAAGAATTGTAACTTTTTCTTTATTAATGCGGATTAGCCCATAGCCTAAATATCTAGTCCCTGGATCAATACCCAATATTATTTTTTCTGCACTAAGGTTTGTATTTTGCGTCATAATTTGCGCGTATGTTCATTCATCAAATACCTTCCATCATTCCTAAAATTTTGCCTAAATTAACTTGGCAATTAAAGCCAGAAGATGGTTGTCGTGAGGTCTATTTTACCTTTGACGATGGTCCTACTCCCGAAATTACCAATTTTGTGTTGGAATGCTTAGATACTTATTCTTCTAAAGCTACATTTTTTTGCATTGGTAAAAATATGTTGGACAATCCAGAGCTTGTACAACTTATTATTCGCAATGGACATAGCATTGGAAATCATACCATGAATCACGCAAATGCTTGGAAGCATAAGCATTTGTCCTTTGAGCAAGAATATAAAAACTGTTCAGATGTTTTAAGCGGTTTTGATATTAAATCAGCGGGTTTTAGGCCTCCATATGGTAGAATTACAAAATATATTTATCAAGAAATTACACATATAGAGCGAGTTTATATGTGGTCTTACCTATCAGGTGATTATAATAGAGATTTATCCACGCGTGATATTATTTTTTCAGCGAAAAAATCTATTAAACCTGGTTGTATTTTAGTGTTTCATGATAGTGTTAAAGCATTTCCACATTTGAAGGTTTTATTACCTGAATTAATTGAATTCTGCCAATCGGAAAATTATATATTAAAGGCCTTATGATTGATACACATGCACATTTATATGATTCACTTTATTTAAATGATATAGATTTTCATGTTTCAGAAATTCTTGCAAGTGGTGTACAGGAAGTATGGATGCCCAACTGTGATTCTGAGACATGGAAAGACCTAATTTATGTTTCAAATAAATATCCTGAATTTGCATTTCCCATGATTGGTTTACACCCAACCTATGTTAAAGCGAATTATTTAGAAGAATTAGAGAAACTTAAGAATGTTTTAACCTCCCAAAAAGTACTCGCAATCGGAGAAATTGGTCTTGATTACTATTGGGATACATCATTTAAAGCTGAACAAATTGTTGCTTTTGAAATGCAATGTGAATGGGCTTTAGATCACAATATTTGGATAGATGTACATTGTAGGAAAGCTTATTCTGATTTAATTAACATATTAAAAAAAACTCAGTATAAAAATTTAAAAGGGATTATTCACTGCTTTTCAGGGGATGCAAGAGAAGCGGAAATCTTGGTAAATCTGGGATTTAAATTGGGTATTGGTGGAGTAATTACCTATAAAAACTCAAATTTATTCCAAGATATTAAAGCTATTTCTTTGGAACATATAGTATTGGAAACAGATAGCCCATATTTAACGCCAGTTCCTCTACGTGGGAAGCCAAATAGTCCCAGCAATATTCCTTTAATTGCACAAAAATTAGCTGATCTTTACCAGATATCATTAGAGGATTTAGTGACTCAGACGAGTATTAATGCAAAATATCTTAAATCGTATTCTGGATATTAATTAATTTATCAGTTTCTATTTTCCATAATATCATGGCATTCTTTAATCGTAGGGCTATTTTATTTTTAGAATTCCAGAATTTTTCTCTATTCCCTTTAAATACTAACTTCCCTTTTTCCATAATTCCTATTATTTGGCTTAATCGAACAACATCCCCTAGGTCATGACTAATTAATAAACATGGTATTTGTTTAAGTTTTATCAGTTCTTGAATGATCTCCGTGAATTCTAGTTTTTGTTCAGTATCAAGTTGACTAAATGGTTCATCTAGAATTAAATATTCGATGGGTCTACTTACGGCTTCAATCAAAGCGATTTTTTGCCTCTCTCCTCCAGATAACATCTGAATTTTAGATTTTAAAAGATGTTGAATATGAAATATTCGAACATATCGCTTGATTAATTTGGCTTTATTAGTTGAGGTTTCTTTTTGAAATAAATAGTCTAAATATTCTTCAACTGAATGATGTGGTTTTAAATGTAATGATTGAGGGACGTAACCAGCTAAGTTGAATTGAGGTATTAATCTTTCGTTATTATGATTCACCTCTATACCATTAGATTTTATGGATGAATCCAGTGATAAAGTTAAACCTACTGCAATTTTTGCTACTGAACTTTTACCAGAACCACTTTTACCAATCAGAGAAAATATTTCACCCTTATTAATTTCAATTTTAACGTTAGATAGAATAAAATGATGATTTACTTGGTAACTTGGTATGAATATTTGTAACATCTAAACTTATTATTATGCTTTTATGTGGCGTTGATGTAGGTACATCGTCTATTAAAGTTAGTGTTGTTGACGCAGCAAACCAACAATTAATTTATTCAACTTCATTCCCTGAAATAGAAAATGAAATATCGGCTCCTGAACTTGGTTTTGCGGAACAAGATCCTGAACATTGGTGGTATTGTGTTAAGCAAGCAATTTTAAAAGCTAATGCTTCAAATACATATAATTCTAAAGATATTGTATCCATAGGCATTTCCTATCAAATGCATGGATTGGTTGTTTTAGACTCATTATTTAATGTGTTAAGACCTTCAATAATTTGGTGTGATTCACGTGCCATTGAAATTGGAAACAACGCATATTTAGGAATTGGCAAAGATTATTGTGAAAACAATTTGCTTAATTCTCCTGGTAATTTTACCGCATCCAAATTGGCTTGGGTTAAAATTAATCAGCCTGATATATATGATAATATTCATTTGGTCATGTTGCCTGGCGATTTTATTGCAGGAAGATTTACGAATGAATTTACGACTACAAATTCGGCATTGTCGGAAGGGATATTTTGGGATTTTAATACTGATAGTATTTCCAAGCCACTTTTAGATTATTTTGGATTCAATGCTAACCTTTTTCCTACGGTTCAGCCTGTCTTTTCAAATCACGGTGTTATTACAGAGAAAGTTGCTGAAGAATTAGGATTAAATTGCCAGGTTCAAGTTACTTATAAGGCCGGAGATCAACCAAATAATGCATTTTCATTGGGTGTTCTAAATCCTGGAGAGATTGCTACCACAGCGGGTACTTCCGGTGTTGTTTATGGTGTAAGTGATACACTAAAATATGATCAAATGAATCGTGTTAATTCATTTG
>JACCDS011773370.1_pt1 | contig 22926 bp, 21 predicted proteins | sample 7446441 | NCBI WGS metagenome assembly JACCDS01 (sample SAMN15323445, study PRJNA562643) | freshwater metagenome | isolation source: river surface water | place: USA:Blue River Watershed | collected 2017-08-17 | reverse complement strand
TTAAAGGCAAATTGAATTTCGAGTTGGAGCACGCCACATTTCGCGACTTCCCCAGAAACCACGCACTGCAAGCGGGCGATGTGGTCTTGCATTCCCACTTCGGCACCTACACGCCGATTGTGATTGATGAACCAGCCGAAACCATGGCTTGCGCTTCGCCCTTGGTCTTGATCAGGATTCAGGACAAAGCCGCGTTGCTACCTGAGTACCTTGCATGGTATCTGCGCACCAGTGCGGGGCATCAAACACTGGCAGCATACGAGAAACAAGACAAGCCAGTCTATGCAGCGATTGAAGGGCTATACGCTGTCCGGCTGGCCAAGCCACGTCCTGAAGTGCAGCGGCTTATCAGCGGCATTGCGCGCCTATTCCGGGAGTTTCAAGAGCACGCACAATTGGTGGGCTTGGATTCGTTTAGCGGCGAAGAGTCGGAGACGTTCGAGGGGATTCTCGGTAGACTGGCATTATTCTAATGCGCATGCCCCCTTGCTACTGTTGGATTGCTTGGGGGCTTAGTGCATGGCGACAAATGAAGGATGGGCAACTATAATTTTCTTCATGTCATTGGGTTTGTAAAGTACATACTTTTGCAAAAATGGGGCAGATTGATGGCTTTTAATATATCGTTGGCCATAATGGTGAACTCAGACTAGTGATTGTTCGACCAAGGCATCAGCCACGGTTTGTTGGAGTTGGGTGGCGGATTGGATGCGGGCTTTCAGATTGTCGCAGATGGCCATGAGTTCATTGACTTTGGTGATGATGCGGTTTTGTTCTGCTGAAGGTGGGATGGCAAGTAGACAGCTTTTTAATTGCGTCATATTGATGGACGCCAAATTGGTGGTTTGTTTTGCCGCAGCCTGAAAATAAGCTTTTGCGGCTGAATTCATATACATTTCAATCCACAAACTTGATAACTCAATCGTATGCGGACGCATTCGGAAAATATGATTCTGATGGAGGCAAACTTCTATTTCACAATTCCAAATTGCAGTTCGCCCAACTTTATCCCAATCACCGCCTTCAGTAACCAGTAAATCACCTTGTAGCAATTGGTATCGCACTAATTCAGATTGCCTAATTTCCACCGTTTTAACGTCATCGAGAAGCAGCCCGCCGCGTTGAACATTCGCAACCCGTAAATAAGGTAGCGTGATCATGTCCGCATCGACAAGCTTTCGGCCTAGTGTAACCCCGCCTACGATATCAAGTGCACCCCCAAGGCGCGTCCAAACCCAGCACTCTGGTAATGCGAAAGGCTTTTCATCGGTGGTGATAGGCAACGCCACCTTTTCCTTTTTTTCCCTACCTGTCACCGGCTGCTTTGTCTTATTACGACGCATTCGATCCAACAGCACGCTTGCAGGCTCATCACTCGGGTCTTGCTCCACCAATTTCCCCATCACCGCCAATTGCAACACCGTTTGCTTGAGCAAATCAATACTTGCTTCGGTTGTGAACAAATCATCAAAATGCGCAGCGATGCGTTGCCAGTTGCTGCTGAAGTCTTGCGCGTTTTGTGACAGGGTGAGCGTGTTTAACAGTTCGCTGACCAGTTGTTCATGGGCTTGTGTGGTGTTGCTTTGGTGGGTTTCGAGTTGGGCGCACAGGGCCATTAGCTCAGCGACCTTGGCGACGATACGGTGTTGTTCCTTGTTGGGAGGGAAGCCTGCGACTGTTACTATGATTTTTTCCCTCGATATATTGGGCTGCGCGCCGCCAGCGCCTTGGCTAATGAAACTGGCTTTCATGGCTTTTAGGAGAATAAGCAAGTATTGATTGAAGACACCTGCGAACGGTGTGCAAGCACAAACTGCTTGATTGGTTGTTGCGGTAGTTTGTAGGATCGCGGTCTTGCCGATGGTCGCGCCATACATGGCAAGCAATACATCACCGGGATGATTCAGCCGAAGGGAGCACTCAGCCAATGCTTTTTCGGTAATTGATTCCTCAGCTGTCTCGATAAAGTCTGCGGTTAGTTCGCCAGACTTAAACCAAGGAATCGTGCCACCGTAATACTCGGCCTTGTTGCGTGCTGGCGTTGCACCTGCGCCCCAATCACCGATCGTACCAAGGTGTGCCCAAGCCCAACCCACTGGAAGTGGATAGGGCTGCCCATTTTCCACGATTAAAGGCAGTACCTGGCCTTTCCTGATAGTACGATTTGCCACCAACCGGGCCTTCTCCGCAGCAATCCGCTTCAACAATTCACTCGCAGGCTCATCACTCGGGTCTTGCTCCACCAGCTTCCCCCGCACAGCCAATTCCAAAATCAATTCCCGCAGCTTCTTCACCCCATACACGCCCCCCGAACCCGCAGCCGCACGCCCGCGACCGGACTTTTTCTCGGTTTCCGCCGCCGTCCACACATCCATATGCTCCAGCATCAAACGCGTAATATCCTTCATGCCGCATCCCCGCGTTGCAATGCCTCACTCAAAATCCCCTTCAACTGCCCGCGCAGCTTGGCAATGTCGGCCTGCATCGCCGCATACTGGCGCAGCAGTTCATCCGGGTCATGGCTGGTTTGTTCGCCCACATGCGGGTTTTTACAAGCCAGGTTGTAGTTGCGCGCCACAATCTCCTCCAGCCCCACTTTCCACGCCCGTTCATTGCCGCTGCGCCCAGCAAAACCATCTTCTTCCGTACCCCACCAGGTTTTTTCCGCATCAAACTCTTCAATCCGCATCGGCTTGGTTTTGTTATAGCTCTTCACCCCTTCCGGATACGGGTGTTCGTAAAACCAAACCTCCTTGGTCGGCGTACCCTTGGTAAAAAACAGCAGATTGGTTTTAATGCCGGTATAAGGCGCAAACACGCCATTGGGCAGCCGCACCACGGTGTGCAAATTGCACTCAGCCAACAACTTTTCCTTGATCCGGGTTTTAATCCCTTCACCAAACAAAAAGCCATCCGGCAACACCAGCGCAGCGCGCCCACCGGCTTTGAGCAAATGCATGATCAACACCAAAAACAAATCAGCCGTTTCGCGGGTGCGGAACGTGCTCGGGAAGTTGGTTTCAATGCCGTCTTCTTCCATGCCGCCAAACGGTGGATTGGTCACCACCACATCGACCCGCTCTTTCGGCCCCCAACTGATCAGGGGCCGCGCCAGTGTGTTGTCATGCCGGATTTGGCTCGGCACATCAATGCCGTGCAAGATCATGTTGGTAGTACACAGCAAATGCGGCATCGGCTTTTTTTCAATGCCGTGAATTTGCCCCTGCAAAATCACCTCATCCTCCACGGTTTTGACTTGATTCTTGCGCACATACTCAATTGCGCACGTCAAAAAACCGCCGGTGCCGCAGGCCGGATCGATGATTTTTTCACCCAAACGTGGCCCCACCATTTGCACCATGAATTCGGTAACCGCGCGCGGCGTGTAAAACTCCCCTGCATTGCCCGCCGCCTGCAAATCGCGCAGCAATTGCTCGTACATGTCGCCAAACAAATGCCGTTCCTGACGCTTGTTAAAGTCGATCCCTTCCGAGATTTTGTTAATCACCTGCCGGATCAACTGGCCCGACTTCATGTAGTTATACGCATCCTCAAACACCGAGCGAATCACATAGGCGCGCGGGTCGCCACCGCGCGCGCTAAGGGTTTGCAGGGCCGGGAACATCTCATTGTCCAAAAACTGTTTCAGCGCATCGCCCGTCATGCCTTCCGCATTGGCCGCCCAGTTGCGCCAGCGATAGCGCTCCGGCAGCGGGGATTGATAGTCATCTTGCAGCAATTCCCATTCGCTTTCTCGGTCGTCAAAAATCTTTAAAAACAACATCCAAACCAGTTGCGACAAGCGCTGTGCGTCGCCGTCCACGCCGACATCCTTGCGCATGATGTCTTGAATCGTTTTAATCGTGGTGCTAATACTCATCGGGCTTCTTTTCGGTCAGTTTCAAGGGTTGTAGTGCGATTGCTGGCGCGCGGCAGACATGGCCCTAAGCCGCATCATACAGCGCCGCTTTCAGTCCGGCCAGCGCGGCCAAATAGCCGGGCTTGCCGCCAAACACCGCCACCAGTTCGCTGGCGGTGCCCATGTGTTTGAATGGATCAAGGGTCAGGATTTTCATGTCTTCAATCGTTTCAATGCCGCTATCGGCGTATTTGTCGAGCAGCGATTCAAGAACCTGCCGCGCCTGATCGCCATATTGGGCAAAGTAATGGCGTTTTTTCACTTGGCTGGCGCGTTCCTTGCGGGTTAGCGCGGGCTGATCAAAGGCGACATGGCAAATCAGGTCAAACGGGTCAAAATCCTTGCCCACGTCTTCGGCCAGCGCATCGAGCAAGATGCCGTGTTGCAATAGCTCGTGCAAAATCGCGCTCTTCTTCTCGCTGCTGCCCCAGCGCCGCAAAAACTGGTCAAGCGAGGCAAATTCCTTGCGCACGGTTTTGCGTGTGTAGTCTTTCAGTGATTCGGTGATCAGTTTGCCTTCCGCATTCAGGTACTGTACCCGTTCAGCAATCACGCTCACCGACACATCGTCCAGCACGTATTTGATGCGGCCCGGCGCGGGCGAACCGGGTGGCAGCGGGTTGGCCGGATCGCCTGCCCAGCCATCATCGTCGCCCCCCGTGCCATCCGGCGGCGGCTCACCCTCGCCATCAATCGGCGTCTCGTCATCCGGCGGCACCGGGCTGTCATCCTCTTCAGGCACATACACCACCACCGGTTCACCATCAAATTTCGGGTCGGCAAACAATTCCGTAGCCTTTTTGAAATCCATGATGGTGAACCAGTATTTATCGTAATCTTCATTGATGCGGGTGCCGCGCCCGATGATTTGCTTGAACTCGGTCATTGAGCGGATGTGCTGATCGAGCACCACCAACTTGCAGGTTTGCGCATCAACCCCGGTGGTCATCAGTTTGGAGGTAGTGGCAATTACCGGATAGCGTTGTTCGGGGTTGATAAAATTGTCGAGTTCAGCCTTGCCTTCGTTTTCGTCGCCGGTAATGCGCATGATGTATTTGCGGTTTTTGCGCACCTGTTCCGGGTTCAGGTTGACCAGCGCCTGCCGCATCCGTTCGGCGTGGTCGATATCGTCACAAAACACGATGGTTTTGGCGAATGGGTCAGTGGCGCTTAAAAATTCGGTGATTTTTTGCGCTACGCGCTGCGTGCGCTGATCGAGCACCAGATTGCGATCCATATCGCGCTGGTTATACACGCGGTCTTCAACCACTTGGCCATATTTGTCGCGCTGGCCTTCGGTTGGGCGCCAGCCTTGCAGGTCTTTGTCAAAATCGATCCGTACCACCTTGTACGGCGCGAGAAAGCCATCGTCTATCCCTTGCTTGAGCGTGTAGCTGTACACCGGGTCACCAAAATAATGAATGCTGGAAACTTCCTTGGTTTCCTTGGGCGTGGCAGTCAGGCCGACATGGGTGGCATTGGTGAAGTAAGCGAGAATCTCGCGCCAGGCAGAATCGGCGGCTGCGCTGCCACGGTGGCATTCGTCGATCACAATCAAATCAAAAAAATCGGGCGAGAACTGGCGGTAAATGTTTTGTTCTGCCTCGCTGCCGGTAACGGCCTGATACAGCGAGAGGTAGATTTCATAGCTCTTGTCGATTTGGCGCTTGGCAATTTTGCACATGGCGGCCCCGAACGGCTTGAAATCGTTGTTTTTGGTTTGATCGACCAAGATATTGCGGTCGGCCAGGAACAAAATGCGTTTTTTGGCACCGGATTTCCACAAGCGCCAAATGATCTGGAAGGCGGTATAGGTTTTGCCGGTGCCGGTGGCCATCACCAGCAAAATACGCTGCTGCTGGCGTGCCACGGCTTCCACGGTCAGGTTGATGGCGCTGCTTTGGTAGTAGCGCGGGCTGCGACCGGTGCCATCGTCGTAATAATCGAATTCCACGGTGTGGCGCGCACCCGGTGTGTCGATTTGTTTCCACTGGCAAAAGGTTTGCCACAGGGTGGCTGGGGAGGGGAAATTGTCCAGCGTCAATTGTTGTTCGGTTGGCCCGAGCAAGCCGGTGCGGTCGTGCAGCAAAAAACCGTCGCCGTTGCTGCTAAACACGAACGGCACGTCCAGTGTTTCGGCATAGCCGAGCGCTTGCTGCATGCCTGCGCCGACGCTGTGCGAGTTGTCCTTGGCTTCAATTACCGCCAGCGCCAGATTGGGTTTGTAGTACAAAATGTAATCGGCACGCTTTTGTTCGCCGCGCGCATGCAGTTTGCCGCGCACGATGATGCGGCCCTTGGTAAAACTGACTTCTTCGCGGATTTGACTCAGCAAATCCCAGCCTGCGGCAGTCAGGGCGGGGGTGATGAACTTGGAACAAATGTCCCGTTCGGTCAGCGTGGTCTTGTCCATGGCGGCGCGGGGTAGGGGCTGGGTAGGGGTTGAGTAAGGGTTGAGTAAGGGGTGAGCAAGGGCTGATTGTACCGGAAACACCAATAGTTGTAGTGAATTAATGCAGATAAAATTGCTTGATTGATAATTTATTGCGCGGTTAGCACGGTGCTGGAGCGGGCCGGGTTGGTACCGATGACCATTTCGCAATGGCTGATGCTGCGCCCGGTTGCAATCTACCCAACCGTTGATATCGATCAAGTTTAAAAATCAGTAGCTATCATACAATCGCCCGGACTTCTTCATTTTGGGCTTGATTATGACCGCAAATTCTGGCAACAACTACAACTATCGCGTGGTGCGTCAATTCGCCATCATGGCGGTGGTGTGGGGCGTGGTCGGCATGTCTGTTGGGGCGTTGATCGCCGCGCAACTGACTTGGCCGGAACTCAATTTTAATATTCCATGGTTAAGCTATGGCCGCTTGCGGCCCTTGCATACCAATGCCGTGATTTTTGCCTTTGGCGGCTGTTCGCTGATGGCTACCTCATTTTATGTGGTGCAGCGCACCTGTCACACCCGGCTGTTTTCCGATGGATTGGCCGAGTTTGTGTTCTGGGGCTGGCAAGCGGTAATTGTGGCCGCTGCGATTACCCTGCCAATGGGCTTCACCCAAGGCAAGGAATACGCGGAACTGGAATGGCCGATTGATATTTTGATTGCCGTGGTCTGGGTCGCGTATGCGGTGGTGTTCTTTGGCACGCTGACCAAACGCAAGATCGAACACATCTATGTCGCCAACTGGTTTTATGGCGCGTTTATCATCACCGTGGCGGTGCTGCACATCGTCAACAGTGCCGCCATGCCGGTTGGGCTGTTGAAATCGTATTCGGCCTACGCCGGGGTGCAAGATGCGATGATTCAATGGTGGTATGGCCATAACGCAGTCGGCTTTTTCCTCACAGCCGGGTTTTTGGGCATGATGTATTACTTCATTCCGAAGCAAGTACAACGTCCGATTTATTCGTATCGGCTGTCAATCGTCCACTTCTGGGCGCTGATTTTTACCTATATGTGGGCTGGCCCGCATCACCTAATCTACACCACCTTGCCGGACTGGGCGCAAAGCGTTGGCGCGCTGTTTTCACTGATTTTGCTCGCACCGTCGTGGGGCGGCATGATCAACGGTGTGATGACGCTCTCGGGTGCCTGGCATACCCTGCGCACCGATCCGATTTTGCGCTTCCTGCTCGTCTCACTCTCGTTTTATGGCATGGCCACCTTTGAAGGCCCGATGATGGCGATTAAAACCGTGAATGCGCTGTCGCACTACACCGACTGGACGGTCGGCCACGTGCACTCCGGCGCGCTGGGCTGGGTGGCGTTTATTTCGTTCGGTAGCCTGTATTACCTGTTCCCACGGCTGTACAACCGCCCGGAAATGCACAGCAAATCGCTGATCGAAATCCATTTCTGGATCGCGACGCTGGGCGTGGTGCTGTATATCGCTTCGATGTGGATTGCCGGGGTGATGCAGGGCTTGATGTGGCGCGCAGTTAATGCCGATGGCACGCTGACCTACACCTTTGTCGAATCGGTCAAATCGACCTTCCCATACTATGTGATCCGACTGGTCGGTGGCTTGATGTTCCTGGGTGGCATGTTCTTGATGGCGTACAACGTGCTGCGCACCTGCTTGGCCGGTAAACCGGCTGAGGCAAGAATTCCCGCCGTGGCGCTGGCCTGATTTTGGAGAAATTGATGAGTGCAAACAACAAAACCGGATTTAGTCACGAACTGATCGAAAAGAACGTTGGCCTGTTATTGGTGCTGGTGATTTTGGTGATCAGCGTCGGTGGTCTGGTGGAAATCGTACCGCTGTTTTTCCAGCGCTCGACCACCCAGCCCGTGACCGGCATGAAACCCTACACCGCCTTGCAACTGGAAGGGCGCGATGTGTATCTGCGTGAAGGCTGCTACGGTTGCCATTCGCAAATGATTCGGCCATTTCGTGCCGAGACCGAGCGCTATGGCCATTACTCGGTGCCCGGCGAATCGGTATATGACCATCCGTTCCAGTGGGGCAGCAAGCGCACCGGGCCGGACTTGGCGCGGGTCGGCGGGCGCTACAGTGACGAATGGCACCGCATCCATATGCAGAATCCGCGTGACGTGGTGCCGGAATCGAACATGCCAGCTTACCCGTGGCTGGCGCAAAACATGATCGACCCGAGCGCCACACCCGGCAAATTGCGCGCCATGCAGCGCCTTGGCGTGCCGTATTCCGATGCCGAGATTGCCAAGGCTGCAGAACAGGTCAAGGACAAGACCGAACTCGATGCACTGGTGGCGTATTTGCAGGTGCTGGGCACCGCCATCAAAAACAAATACTGACCTGGAGGCAAGCATGGATGGCACGGTAATAAGCGGCGTGATGACGGTAGCGAGCCTGCTGACATTTTTGGGAATCGTGGTTTGGGCCTATTCCAAAGGCAACAAGGCGCGTTTTGAACAACTGGCGCGGCTGCCTTTGGACAACGATGAGTGAGTAGCGAACATGGCTGATTTTTTTAACGAAGGATGGGGCGTGGCGATTGCCGTGCTGGTGGCCCTGAGTATGCTGGCCTGTGCTGTGTTGCTCTGGTCGCAAAGCCGGATCAAGGTCAAGCTGGGCGCGGATGGCAAGCCGTTGCCGGTGGAAACCACTGGCCATATTTGGGATGTGGATCTGGTGGAAAACAACCACCCGCTGCCGCGCTGGTGGAGTTGGTTGTTTTACGGCACGATTGTTTTCAGTGCCGTGTATCTGGTGTTTTACCCGGGTTTTGGTGACATGCAGGGCAAGCTTGGCTGGAGCCAGATCGGCCAGTATGAAGCAGAAATGAAGCAGGGTGAGCAGCAGTATGGCGCACTGTTCAACCGCTTTTTGGCGATGGATGTGAAACAGGTGGCGCGTGACCCGCAGGCGCGTGGCATGGGCGAACGGCTGTTCCTGAATAGTTGCGCCCAGTGCCATGGCTCCGATGCCCAAGGCAGCAAGGGCTTTCCAAATCTGGCAGACGCTGACTGGCTGTATGGCGGTGAGCCACAACAGATCAAGGACAGCATCAGCAATGGCCGCAATGGCCAAATGCCAGCCATGGGCGCGGCGCTCGGCACTGATGAAGATGTGCAAAACGTAGCGCACTATGTGTTAAGCCTGTCCGGCGCACCGCATGACCCGATTCGGGCGGTGCACGGCAAGCCCAAGTACGGCGCTTGCGCGGCCTGTCACGGTGCCGAGGGCAAGGGTAACCCGGCACTGGGGGCGGCGAATCTGTCTGACCGCATCTGGCTCTATACCGGTGGTGCAAAGGGTATTGCGGAAACCATTAACAAGGGGCGCAGCAACCAGATGCCAGCCCATCAGGGCATCTTGTCTCAGGCCAAAATCCATTTGTTGACGGCCTACGTTTGGGGATTATCGAATCAGTCGAACTTGGCGCAAGGGCAGCCATGAAAGTCATCCCGATCAGGCCGGTAGCCGTCGCTGCGGAAGGACGGCTGGCGGGGCACGCGCCAGCGACTGCCACTGGCCAGCCTGCGCCTGATAGTGCTGCGCACGAATCTGCGCACGAATCTGCGCCGGAAATTGCTCAAGAAATTGCTCAGGAAATTGAGCAGTCGCTATTTGAAGTTCGCAAAAAGATCTACCCGCGCGCTGTGCATGGCTGGTTTGCCGGTTGGCGCTGGCTCATGGTGTGGTTCACTCAGGCGCTGTTTTATGGCACTGCCTGGCTCGAATGGAACGGACGGCAGGCAGTCTTGTTCGACTTGGGCGCGCGTAAATTCTATCTGTTCGGTCAAGTGTTGTGGCCGCAGGATTTTATCTATCTGGCCTTGCTATTGATCATCTCGGCCTTTTCCCTGTTTTTGGTCACCGCCCTGTTTGGCCGGGTGTTTTGCGGCTACGCCTGCCCGCAAACCGTGTACACCCATATCTTTTTGTGGGTCGAACGAATGGTCGAAGGCGAGCGCGGCAGCCGGATTCGGCTTGATCAACAAGGCCATTCACTGCGCAAGTTCAGCCTGAAAGGCACCAAGCATGCGATCTGGCTGGCCTTGGCACTCTGGACCGGCATTACCTTCGTCGGATACTTTACCCCGATCCGGCTGTTACTCGATGAAATTGTCACCCAGCGCCTCGGGCCGTGGGAAAGTTTCTGGATCGTGTTCTATGGCTTTGCCACCTACGGCAATGCGGGCTGGATGCGGGAACAGGTGTGCAAATACATGTGCCCGTATGCGCGCTTTCAAAGTGCCATGTTTGACCGCGATACCCTGACCATTAGCTATGACCAGCAGCGCGGCGAAGCGCGTGGCGCCCGCAGTAAAAAGCTCGATGCCGGGCAATTGGCGAAACAGGGTTTGGGTCACTGCATCGATTGCAGCATCTGCGTTCAGGTGTGCCCGACCGGGATCGATATTCGCGACGGTTTGCAGTATGAATGCATCGGTTGTGCCGCCTGCATTGATGGCTGCAATCAGGTGATGGACAAAATGGGCTATGACAAGGGCTTGATTCGCTACAGCAGTGAACACGCCCAGCAAGGCCACGACGCGCGCCGCATGTGGGCTAGATTACTGCGTCCACGGACACTGATCTATGCGTCTATTTTGGGCTTGGTGGTATTGGCCAGTGCCACCTCGTTTGGCCTGCGCCAGCCGCTCAAGGTTGATGTGCTGCGCGACCGGGGTTTGCCGCGCACACTGGAAACCGGTGCGGTGGATAACGTGTACCGCTTGCAGATAATGAACACCGAAGAGCGCATGCATCGCTACCGGGTGGAAGTGACTGGGCTGCCCGGCATAAGCGTGGTTTCCGGTGCTCAATTTGAGATTCCGGCAGCCACTACCCGTGCCGTGCCGGTGCGGGTACGGGTGCCCGCCGAAGCGGTGCTGCCCGGGTCGAACCGGATTCACTTTGTGATTCACGAGCAAGCCGGGGAGCGCGATGGCAAGCCAGTGGTGGTAACGGAAAAAGCCGCATTTTTGGCTCCGCGCCAATAGGCGGGATCATGTATTGGGCAGCATCAGCCAGCATCAGGCAGAGTAAAACAACATAAAACAGTAGCAAGCACAAATGGAGCAAGAATGATGGAGAATTTACTAAACCTGCCGCGCCAGCCAGATCGCTGGTATCGCGAACCGTGGCTGCTGCTGGTGTTTGGCGGCCCGCTGCTGGTGATACTGGCCTGTATCGCCACGATCTATTTGGCGATCACACACCCCGATCCGGTCGTTTCAAAAGACTATTACCGCGAAGGGGTGCGCATTAACGCCCGCTTGGCGGCGCAGAAGGCGGCGGAACAGGCTGGGCCAAGCAGCGTGAGTAGTCCGGCCGCACAGTCGGCAAAATCAGCCACGACGACAGCCAATCCGGCCAGCGGAGTCGCACCGTGATTACGCACAAACTGGCCGAAGTGCCAAAGAGCCAGGTCGCCATGGCTATCCTGTGGCCTGCGTTTTTGATGGCTTGCGTTAGCACTGGCGTGGTGTTTAGCCTGATCGACCCCGAGCAATTGATCTTGCTCGATCAACAGTTCCACGTCAGTAATTTGGGCATGTACACGCTCGGTTTTTTACTGTTTTGGTTGCTCGGCTGCATCGCTAGCGGCCTGACTGCGGTGCTGATGCTGGAGTGGCATGCACGCCAGCATCAGACAGCACGCTAAAGCAAAAGGGTATCGCCATGTTACACCCCATCGTTATTTCCCCCGGCACATCGCACCAATTGGCTGCGGCGGCAGAATGCGCCGCCAGCCAAAGCTGGCCCGGGATTGAAGTCTCCGAAGCCCTGATCCGGCGCTTCGATTCGCTCGGGCCGCGCTACACCTCGTACCCGACCGCCGACCGGTTCCACACCGGTTTTGATCAGGCAGCCTATCTGGCCCACCTGCACGCTCGTATGGCCGATCCGAACCGCCCGCCGCTCTCGCTGTACGTCCACCTACCGTTTTGCGCCTCGCTCTGCTATTACTGCGCCTGCAATAAAATCATCACCAAAGACCATGGCCGCTCCAGCAAATACCTGCGCTATCTGGCGCGTGAACTGGCCTTGCTGGCCCCGCATTTGGGCGGCAAACAGCAGTGCGTGCAATTGCATCTGGGCGGCGGTACGCCGACTTTTTTGAACGATGACGAACTGGCGCAACTGATGCAGCTATTGCGCCAGCATGTCGAATTTACGCCGAATGCTGAAATCTCGATTGAAATCGATCCGCGCACGGTGCGGCCCGGCATGTTGCAAAAGCTGGCCGAACTCGGGTTTAACCGTACCAGCCTCGGGGTGCAGGATTTTGACCCGGACGTGCAAAAAGCGATTAACCGCATGCAGCCGGTGGCACAGGTCGAACACGCAGTTACCGAATCGCGCGCCGCCGGTTTGGGGTCGATCAATTTTGATTTGATTTATGGCTTGCCCAAGCAAAGCGTCGATAGTTTTAGCCAAACGCTGGATCAAGTGATTCGGCTGGCCCCGGAGCGAATTGCCCTGTACAACTACGCCCATCTGCCGAGCCGATTCAAGGCCCAGCGCCGGATTGGCGACCATATTTTGCCCAGTGCCGAGCAGCGGCTGCAAATTTTCATGTTGTCGCTAACCCGCCTGCTTGATGCCGGGTATGTGTACATTGGCCTGGATCACTTCGCCAAACCGGACGACGAACTGGCGCGCGCCATGGCCAGCCGCACCTTGCACCGCAATTTTCAGGGTTACACCACCCATGCCGAATGCGACATGCTGGCCATTGGCGTATCGTCGATTTCCAAAATCGGCGCATCCTACAGCCAATCACTGCGCACGCTCGATGAATACTATGCCAAGCTCGATGCCGGGCAACTGCCGCTGGAAAAGGGCTTTAGTTTAAGCCCGGACGACATCTTGCGGCGGGACGTGATGACGACCGTGATGTGCAGCAGCGCGCTTGAATTCGCCCGGATTGAAGCCGGGCACGGCATTGTGTTTCGCGACTACTTTGCGCCGGAACTGGCTGCGCTGCAAACCTATGCCGATGAAGGCTTGCTCGACATAACGCAAGATACGATTCGTGTTTTACCACGTGGTCGCATGTTCGTGCGCGCCTTTGCCATGCTGTTTGACCGCTACCTGAGCTTGCCGGGGCGGGCGCAGTATTCCAAACTGATTTGATTGGGCTGCCGATGCTGACCTTGCCCCTGTTATTTGCCGCACTGGCTGCTGGTGCGCTTGGGGGCGTGCATTGTCTGGGTATGTGTGGTGCGCTCGGGCAGTGGCTGGCGCAGCCGCGTGTGCCACGCGTGCCGGGTGCGGCTGGCGCAACGGGTACGCTGGGTGGCTTGGGCACTCTCGGCGGCACAACCGGCATGCGCGTGATTGCGCTGGTGCCGGATGGCGCGCTGGCAAGCGGCGCGGCAGCCTGCGCCACCGGTTGCGCAGCCATGGTGCACAACAGCGTGCTGGCGCTGGTCTGGCTGCATCTGGGGCGAATTTGCACTTATGCCCTGATCGGTGCCTTTGTTGGTGCAAGCGGTGGCATGGGTTTGTTGCTGCGGCCATTTTTACCGTTGCATGGCGCATTGCTGTTGCTGGGCAATCTGGCCTTGTTATATCTGGCGGCACGGCTGGTTGGGTGGCGTATCAGTCTGCCCGTGTGGCCGTGGCTGGCACGGTTGCAACAGCGTTTGGTCGCTATCTTACCGCGTCCGGCGCAGCATCATCCGTTTATCAATGGCTTGGCTTGGGGCTGCTTGCCGTGCGGCTTGCTGTACACGGTGCTGCCGTTTGCCTTGCTGTCCGGCGCGGCATGGTCGGGCGCTGTGCTGTTGGTGTTGTTTGGCGTTGGTACGTTGCCGTATTTGCTGCTGGCGCAGTCGACACGTTGGCGCGCACGGCTAACCCGGCTTGGTTGGCTGCGCGGTGCTGCGGCGCTGTTGTTGTTCGGCTTTGCCGGGTATGGCCTGTTGCTGTGGAGCGGCTTGGTGGCTTCGCCGCCTGGGGCGGCGGTTTGGTGCGTCCCATTTTAGGCGCAATGCGTTGCAGCCATCTCAAAAGCTTCGGTTGGCCCCCTTTGGTAGTTCGCTGTTCATTAAGCGAATGATCCCGGAAAGTTCCATCTACTTGGGCGACTCGCTGGAAAAAGCCAGGGTAAAGGAATTGAAAAATGATTTTAATCCAATTGATGAGCGGTTTTGGTGGCATATTGAATCCAACCAACCATTACCTGCAGGCTTGCAGTTGGTGTACGATGGTGTTCCGCCCGGCCATTGCACCTTGACCGTAACCAGAGAAATGCCCGTTAATGCATTCATGCAACTTGTGATGTTGCTTAAGTTCGCAGCGGCGGGCACCAGTTATTATGGTAGAAAAAACTAAGGAGTTTGTGAATGACAACTGAATATAAACAGGTTTTTTTAATGCGATTACAAATGTCCAATACCGTTGTCGCGTTGTAGGAGTACATTAAGATTTTGCAACGCGAAGCCGCCGAAGATCCACAGGGTCGGGGCTAATCAATGGTGCATAGGCGGTGTCTGCGCTCATATTGCCTTGGCCTTATGTTTGTGCGGTGGGTGCTGTGTGCGCTTAGGCACTCTCCACTTCAAAGCGCACCACATTTCGCTCGGTGCGCGAAAATTCCACGCCAACCAGCACCACGGGCAAGCCGCTGCCACGGTATTTATCGGCATAGGCCTTATCTTTTAATTGTTGCAAAGCCTGCCCCTCGGGCAGCAGTTCCACCACCTTGAATTCAAATAAAAAAATACGATCCGGCAGTTTGACAGTCATGTCAATGCGGCCATGGTTGGTGGCGTCTTCCACCACCATATCAAAACCCAGCGCAGCGAAATAGCTGTAGAACACGCTGGCGTAAAAGCCTTCGTAGTCGGCGATTTGGTTGTTGACGAACCAGTTGTAGGGCAGGCCAGCAAAAAAGGATTGGAACAGTGCTTTCAGGGCGGGCACGTCGTTGCTGGTTAACAGTTTTTCCAGTTGCAGCCGGTGCTGGTTGCTTTTGCGCATGTCGCCCGTGTAAGCCGCCAACAAGTGGCTGTTCAGGCTAATTTCCACTTCCAGATTCGGGTAGCCCAGCGTGTAGACCCAAGGGCCGGATGGCAGTTGGCGGGTTTCCAGTATGGTCAGGTAACCAGTTTGAAACAGCAGGGCTTCGGGCGTGATTTGGTCTACGTCGAAGCTCGAAATGAGTTCGGAACCGACGCTAAAGCGCGCCAGATCCGGTGTAAAAAAACCAATTTGGGCCATCAGTTTGGTTAAAAAGGTCGGGGTGCCAGTTTCAAACCACCAGGTTTGAAACTCACGCGTGTCGAACAGCAGCAATAAATCATACGGGTTGTACACCGCTTCGCCGCGCCAATTGTAGCCGTTGTACCAACGCCGGATTTGCGCCCGATCCAGCCCCGGCAGCTCGGGTGCGAAGACGGTTTCCAGTTCATGTTCGGTGTAGCCGCACAGGGCTGACCAAGCTGGCGTCAGGGTGATGTCTTTCAGGTTGTTCAAGCCGGAAAACAGGCTGACCTTGGAGAATTTGGTCACACCCGTCAAGAGCACAAAGCGCAAATGCACATCGACACCCTTGAGCACGCCATACAGCGTTTTGAGCTTGCTGCGGATGGCCTGGGCGATTTCGGCTTGGTCGATATTATCCAGAATGGGTTTGTCATACTCGTCGATTAACACTACGACCGTTTGCCCGGTGCTTTCATGGATGCGCTCGATCAAGTCACGCAGGCGACCACGGTGATCCGGGTAGCGCGCGGGTAAATTGAATTGGCGCTCATAGCCTTCCAGTTGCTGGTGTACCGAGGCGGTTAGCTCTTCGACGCCTACCAAGGTGTCGCCACTGAAATCAATGCGTAGCACCGGGTGGCGGCGCGTCCAGTCCCATTGGTCGTGGATGGCCAGATTGGTGAACAGGGGCTGATTGCCTTCAAAAATCTCTTTCAGGGTATCAAGCATCAGGCTTTTGCCGAAACGGCGTGGGCGCGAGAGGAAGTAATAGCCACCTTGCGCAATCAGCTTGGCCAACAGAGCGGTTTTGTCGGCGTAATAAAAGTTACCCTGAATAATTTTATTCAGGGATGCTACGCCAGTGGGCAGATTTTTGCGTGCTGAGTTCATGGGTAGGGATGGATCTTGGTAATAGATTGCAATGGGGGCTAGTATAGCGCGTTATGGCTTGCGTGGATGTTTTTGCCAACATGCGACCGCCAAAGATATTGCCTGGTGGGATCAATGCCCCTGGCCTGTTCAGCGCCATTCTGCAGGCAAGCCGTCCGGTTCCATCGCGAGTTTTTGCCAACGCAACCAAAGAAATGCGCCGCCGCCAAGCAGACAGGAAGCTAACCACAGCGGTAGCGAGATGGATTGCAGATACCAGTTTGGCGCAAAAATTAATAATGCCCACACATAGAAAGAAATACGGGACACCCATCAACCAGCAGCAGTCGCCAAGATATATATGGAAGAAAGAAATACGGGACACCCATCAAACGGAAGAATACGGGAAGAATACGGAACATCCATCAAATGCCACCAGCCACCATGGGCCATGCACAGAGAAAGGCAAGGAGTACAAACGATCAATGGGTGTCCCGTGCTTTAGCACAGGGTGGTAAAGGCCAGGCAAAAGAATGGCTACGGCAATGTTCGTTAGGTTATTTCAGCATTGGCGAAGACGCCATCAAGCATCTGGAAACGCACCTGACCGTGGTGGGCGGCAACATCGTGCATGTTAGCGGTGACTTTGCCAGTCTGGCTCCGCCCGCGCTGCCCGGCGCGGCAAGGTTTTGACTGGTTTTTTGGAACATCTGGCCTTGGTGGGGGGGGGCGGCGCTGATATCTGCTATACTTTTTCTCAATAGTTGGTGACAGGTCGCTGGCCTGTGGGTTGGTGTGGGATTGATAATGGGAATGGAAAATGTCTAAGCGCGCATTGAAGTTAATTGCTGCCAATAAAAAATCGAAGGCGAAGCATTTATGGCTTGGGAGATGTGGGTTGGAGGTAGTGCCACCGGCGATTGGGGAGTTGGTTTGGTTAGAATCCTTGTCGTTGGTGGATGATTACGTTGAATGGGATGGGAAGAATTGGCATCATAATCGAGTTAGAAGCGGTTTGTTTAGGAATAATGTGACTAATATTGCTGCATTGGCTAAACTGCTTTCGTTGAAAACGCTAATCCTGTACAATACGAAAATAGTCGACCTTTCACCATTGTCCTGCCTGACTAAATTGCAAACGCTAAATGTTAGCAACACGAAAATATCGGATCTCGCGCCACTGGTCGGCCTGACTGCGCTACGCACGCTCGATATAAGCAGTACGAAAATAACTTCCCTCACACCGTTGTCAGGTCTGAATGCGCTCCAAACGCTGAATGTCCGCAACACGGAAATATTAGATCTCACGCCTCTGGCCGGTCTGCCTGTTTTGCAAACACTCGATGTTGTGGATACACTTGTATCCGACCTGTCGCCATTGCAAGCCTTGATTTGTCAAACATGCCCAGTAACAATAAATTATGGATTTTGGGGGGGCAGCAGCTTCAGCGAAGAATGCCCAATCACGACCCCGCCCATTGAAATCCTCAAGCAGGGCACTGCCGCAATAGTCAATTACTTCCGTGAACGCGCAGCAGGTGAAGTTGATCACCTGTTTGAAGCCAAGATGTTGATCCTCGGCGAAGGTGGCGCAGGCAAGACCAGCCTGCTGCGCCGCCTGTACCAAACTGACCAACCCATGCCCGACGAAAACGAAACCACCAAAGGCATCGATATTCATCGACATGACTTCCAGTTGAAAAACAGCCAAAACTTTCGGCTTAACGTCTGGGATTTTGGTGGGCAGGAGATTTATCACGCAACCCACCAGTTTTTCCTCACCAAGCGTTCCCTCTACTTGCTGCTCGACGATACCCGCAAGGATCACAAGTCCGTCTCCGATCCCGGCTTTAAATACTGGCTGGATCTGATCGACCTGTACGGCGGCCACAGCCCGGTGTTACTCTTCCAAAACGAAAAAGGCGGGCGCAGCAAAGAGATTGATTTTGCCAGCATCAAGGGCCGCTACGATAATGTCAAAGAATGTTATCGCGGCAATCTGGAAAATCCGGACAGTGCCGGCCAACTACGTGCCGCCATCGAACTGTTCGCCAGCCAACTACCGCACATTGGCGAAGAATTGCCTGCAGCCTGGATCAGAATCCGCGCCGATATCGAAGCGCGTGCGCTTGAAGTGCCGCATATCACCCAGGACGAATATTTCGCCATCCACGCCCGCCATCGCGACGATGACCCGATTAAAGCCCGGCACCTGTCGCAATACCTGCACGACTTGGGCGTATTTTTGCATTTTCAGCGTGACCCGCTGTTGGCGCGCATCGTCATTCTGCAAAACCGCTGGGCCACCGATGCGGTGTACCGGATACTCGATGACGAGATCGTGAAAAAAGCCCGTGGCCGCTTCACGCACGCCGATTGCGAGCGCGCATGGCATGACGCGACCTATGAGAAGATGCGCCCCGAATTGCTGGCGCTGATGGAGAACTTTGAATTGTGTTACCTGCTGCCAGATTCCACACCCAAGACTTGGCTCGCGCCGCAATTGCTGCCAGCGCCCAAACACGCCGATTTGACAAACTGGGGCAGGCAAGACGATTTGGTGCTGCGCTATCACTACGAATTCCTTCCCAAGGGCATCCTCAGCCGCCTGATGGTGCGCCTGCACCGCTTTGTGGTAGCACCGGAAAAAGCCAGCGTCAATTGCGTACTGTTTGAACGTGAGGCCAGCAAGGTATTGGTCGAGCTGCCCGCCAGCGGTAACGTGATCGAGCTACGCGCACGTGGGCCGGAGCGACGCGCGCTGCTGACCGTGATCAGCGCGGATGTGGATGCGATCAACGAAGCCCTGCCGGGGCTGCGAGACAAGGTGGGCAAGTGGATACCCTGTCACTGTAAAGATTGTCGCAAGAGTGGCAACCCCAGGTTGTATGAGGAAAAATTGCTGCGCAAACGTGTCGAGGATCGCCGGCTGACGATGGAATGCCCACTCAGTTATGAGGATGTTGACGTAGCCGCGCTGTTGGATGGCATCCGTGCCGACAAACTGCCCGCTTGGGCAAAAGAGCGCACTGTCACCCTGTTTTTATCGTCATCGTCAGAACTGGCGGCGGAGCGTGATCAATTTGAGCTGTACTTCCGCCAGTTAAATGATGACTACCGCAAACAAGGCTTTTATCTGAAAATCGTGCGCTGGGAGAATGCATTCCATGCGATGTCGCCAACCCGCTCGCAGGACGAATACAACAAAGCCTTGCTCGGGTGCAATGTGTTTTTGAGTTTGTTCTTCACCAAGGTCGGGAAATATGCCGCCGAGGAGTTTGAAGCTGCGCATGACCAGTTCAAGAAAACGGGTTTGCCGTATGTATTCACGTATTTTAAAGATGATAAAATATCAACTGGCAACCTCAAGTCTGATGATATCCTATCTTTGCTGCAATTTAAGGAGAAGTTGGAGGCGTTGGAGCACTTCCCACGCGATTACACCAGCATTGAAGACCTGCAAAACCATTTTAGAAGGCAGCTTGACATGGTGTTAAAGGAGCTCGCCAAAGTCGGTGCATAACACCGGAATCAGACCACGGGCTGCGCCAGCGGTTAGGCAAAAGAGCGGACAGGGCAATGCCTGCGTGCGCTGCCGCACAGAATCATTCTCCCTTTGGCGCGATGATTTGTGGCCAAGGCAAATGCCTGATTCCCGCCCGGCCCGCAAACCATCATGAAATACAAGGACTATTACCAAACCCTGGGCCTGGAGCCAAGCGCAGGCGTGGCTGGGCGATTCGCAATCGTCTGACTTGTCGCGCTATTGAAGGTGCGGGCATATCAAGCGTAACCAAGCAACCCGTCGATGAGATCGGCTCATGTTTTTCATGTCCGGCTCCTCCTCCCGTATCATTGAAAAAGGAGTACGTCATGAACCGTCAAAGCCGCAGCCCGTTTGGCATGAATATCCCTACCAAAAGCATTATTTTCAGCGCCTTGCGCGGGCGCATCGCGCAAACGCTGGTCTGCGCGGTCATCCCGGCGACAGGTTTGCTTTTTCCTGTCAACGCCGTAGCGCAACAGGCGGAGCCAAAGATCAAAGTGTTGGCAAAAGCGGCTGACCCGCTGAAAAATGAGGTGCCTGTCGGTCGTGTCGCCACGGGTGGCATGGTGTTTCAATTGTCGCTCGAAGGTTCGGAGGCGATGTGGATGCCAATGGGCAATCCGCCGCTCTGGGGGGCGCACAAGCCATCGGAAACAGAGCTTTATCATGTTGAATTAAAACTCACTGATCCGAAATCCAAGACCCGTATTCCCTACGCCACCATCATCTTTACAGCAAGCAATAAAGAAACCGGCAAAACGCTCACGCTCCCGCTGCCGCCAATGTGGGGTAGTAGTGGTTTGCATTATTCTGCGAATAGCGCATTGCTCGGCAACGGCACCTACGCCGTGTTAGTGACGGTTGAGGTGCCGACCTTTCATCGTGAATTGAAAGACAAAGACTTGTGGAGTAAGCCAGTGCAAGCCAAATTTCACTTTAAGCTTCAGGACAGGAAACTGACGGAAGTGTCGGAGGAGGGACATTAATAATTGGTTGTTTGATAAGTTTTCGCGCATTCTACGCCAATCAAATCAATCAGCCAACGGCCCGCGCCGCAGCACGCCTTGCAGGCGCGGGGTTCACGGCAAATACTTTTGGCTGGCTTTTTCCAGCTCGGCCATGGTCTTGTCAATATCCGGTTTGTCGGAAAACTCCCCCAGAATCACAAAGCCCAAATTGGCCATGGCTTTGGCGGTGTCGCGGTCAAAGTATTGCGAACTGCCTTTGATCCCGGCCAGAATCACCCGTTCCGAACGGATGAAGGGATTGGGGCTGGGCGGGGTATGGAGATTCGGTGACAACACACCGAGCGCAGCATTGAACAGCGGTACATCAGCAGCAATACCGCCTTCCAGCGCAGGCTGGCCAAAATTACAATGACAAGATCGATCCATCCGGCGGCGCAGCAAGAATTAAGCGAAGCGTTTGAGTTTTATGGGCTGACTGAGAAAACCATAGCAACTCGCCAAAATATTAATTTGTCTCATCAAACGACAGGTGTCGGGCCAAATCCATGCGCTCGTGCAGCATGCGTAGTACCACGATGGCGTTATGCTGCTTGCTGGCAACCCGAAATAGCACGATGTGGCTACCCTTGCGCCCTTTTCTGGCGACATGCAACATTTTGATGCCAAGACCAATGTCGTTGCGTTCCTTGACGCCAGCGATGTCAGGCCCGGTGGACAGGTCTTGTAATGTGGCCGAAAGCGTATTGGCATAGTTTTGTGCCTGGGCCGCGCCAAATTTTTCTGCCGACCAGCGCAAAATTTGGCGGTAGTCCTGTTTGGCAAGCGCGGCAAGCTGAACTTGCCAGTAGCCATCCGCCACATTCGCCACATCCGCCATTAAGCACCCAATTCTTCTTCGGCCAACTGTGCCAGATATTGGCCCAGTTCCTCGGGGGAATTAAAGCTGTCAAAGCGGCCTGCCGCAATGTCGGCCTCGCCAAGGCGCACGGCGTCACGCAAAGCCTGGAGCCGTGTCGCATCAATCGATTCCTGCCACTCCACCAGACGCAAGCCTTCGTGCAAAACTTCATTCGCACTTTGGTAGCGGCCAGAGCTAACCAATTGTTCGACATATTGGGCCTGATGATCGGTAAGGACAACATTTCTGGTAGGCATGGCAAGCTCGCTGGTGAAATTGGCAGATGATCGTATATTATGCCACGTTGGGTATGGCGGCAAGGCTGAGCGGGGCGGGAGCGCTGGTTTTTGGGGCAGAAATACGCTACCATCTGGTTCAGCATGCAATAAATGCAAATGGAGGATGTATGACAATGACGCTTGATGCCATCGAAACCGAAGTCATGAGCCTGAACACGGAAGATCGCTCCCACTTGCTGGATCGGCTCATTGCCAGTCTGGAGGACGATGCCGAAATACTCGCCGCCTGGGACGCAGAAGCCGAACGGCGCGATGCCGAAGTCGATGCAGGAACCGTTGCGCTCATTCCATTGGACGCTGCCTTGGCAGCGCTGTATGCAAAATTGCAATGACAAGATCGATCCATCCGGCGGCGCAGCAAGAATTAAACGAAGCGTTTGAGTTTTACCACGCCCGTGGTGGAAGCGCGCTGGCGTGCGCTTTTCTTGATGAAATTCAACGGGTTGCCGCCATGCTCGAAGCGAACCCCCAGTTTGGCGCGCCGATTAAAGGAACGAGGCGACGTTTTTCGATAAGGCGCTTTCCCTTTTCACTGGTTTATCGTATTGATGGCGCGGGAATTCGGATTCTTGCGTTTGCGCATCAACGGCGGCAGCCGGGATATTGGGATCGACGGGGATAAGTCGTGTCCAAGCCAGCAGGAGGGGATCAGGCAATCCACCCAACTTAGCAGATCAACAGTCACCCCGCTGATGAATATACAAAAGAAATGCATAAAATACGCACAAATGCAACAAAAATACAACAAAGTGCAAAATAATACTTGAC